>ENA-OQAS01000124-OQAS01000124.1-human-gut-metagenome-genome-assembly--contig:-NODE-124-length-38362-cov-3.200078_pt1 | contig 38362 bp, 37 predicted proteins | sample MGYA00242733_ERZ504523 | MGnify/ENA primary metagenome ERZ504523 (study PRJEB26092, sample SAMD00036239) | human gut metagenome | host: Homo sapiens | study: EMG produced TPA metagenomics assembly of...
TTGGCTGCTGTCCAAAGAAACAGGACTGGCAATGCGGAGTGACGGAAGATATGATTCTGAATCATCGGATGGACACGCTGTTCTCACACAGTAATATCCGGTTCGATTATAATCATGGCATCTACTATCCCACTGTAACCGGAAAAAAAGAAATCAGGGTGGAAGCCGAAAACGATACGTTGCTGCACTGGACCATCAACGCCTTAAACCGACACGGCTATACTTGCCTGCCGGCAAACCAAGGGAACCGGTTCCTACCTTATCTGCAAGCACTCTCCGACCACCGGTTGATACTCACGCAAAAAGAAGAAACGCATACATATTCTTCCTTTGAAGAAGTGCTGGCACAACTCATTTAAAAAATTCACCCTGCTTAGACAGACTTAGTCACAGGAATAGGAAGATTAAGCCTTTTCATACTGAAGGCTAAGGACTTACTTACCGTCTGTTACTACGTCCTGCTACAGTGGAACGTACGTCCTGCTGTAGTGGAACGTACGTCCTGCTGCAATGGGACGTATATCCTGCCGTAGTGGGGACGTAATAATCCAGCAAATAAAAAGCCTTAGACAACCGATAAAAAACCGTTAGCCCTATAGAAAGGAAGATATATGAAAGCTTTGCTTTTATCTGATGAACAGAAGGAAAAGTATCTCACGCTTTGCTCAAAGAGAAAAAGAATACTATCCGGCAATCTTCCTTGCAAGAGGAATTGACCGGAATGCTTTCTCCCGACAAGGATGCTCCCGCCGACTGATATCCGGTCCGGGCCCCGTGCCTTGTGTAAATAGGATTGTGTCTAAACGTTGACAATGCTGTCGTTTTGCCGGTAGTAGCCAGATTCGCTCGCCCGGGAACAGCTTGTTTTGTGCATTACTTCCAAGGTCGTGACCGTCGGTTCGGGCAGGCAAACCCTGCCCCTACAGTCGACGATTTGATAGACCATGAAAGAGCTATTCTTTCATCAAATAAGCCTTAAAACTTCAAAATCCTTATTCATCGGAATGCTCTGCTTGACTCCCTTCATGAACTCTTTCAACTTGGCAGGAATCTCTACTTTGTTGCCAATGATGTCCTCCACTGTTTCCAGGAACTTTGCCGGATGAGCCGTTTCAAGGAAAACACCGGTCTCTCCCGGTTGCAAACTTTCCGAAAGGGCACGATAACCGCAAGCTCCGTGAGGGTCGAGCAAATAGCCTGTTTCCCGATAGGCTTCCTTCACTGCTTCACGAATCTGTTCATCTGTATAGGTCGCACCCGAGATTTCCATTGCAATGGCAGCATGATTGTTGTCGTACAATGCCAGTATACGAGCAAAATTACTGGGATCGCCCACATCCATCGCATTGGCAATGGTAGCGATGGAAGGACGGGGATTATACTTTCCGGTCTGCAAGTATTGATAGAATATGTCATTGCGGTTGTTGGCCGCTATAAAACGCTTCACAGGCAAACCCATGCGCTTGCCGAACAGACCGGCCGTTATATTGCCAAAGTTACCGCTAGGCACACATACCACCATATTATCCGCCTTACCTTCTTTCTTCAACTGTGCGTAGGCATAGAAATAATAGAATGCCTGAGGCAGGAAACGGGCCACGTTAATAGAATTTGCCGAAGTCAGTTTCATGTGCGCATTCAAGTCAGCATCCATAAACGCATTCTTCACCAATGCCTGACAATCGTCAAACGTACCGTCTACTTCCAAAGCCGTAATATTCTGTCCCAGCGTAGTGAACTGCTTTTCCTGAATTTCGCTGACCTTTCCTTTGGGATAAAGCACATACACATGGATACCTTCCACTCCCAGGAAGCCATTGGCTACTGCACTGCCGGTATCTCCCGAAGTAGCGACCAGGACATTCACCTGCTTCTGCCCTTCTTTTTTAATGAAGTAACCCAGACAACGAGCCATGAACCGTCCGCCCACGTCTTAAAAGCCAAGGTAGGACCATGAAACAATTCCAATGAGTATATATTATCCTTCACCTTTACGGCAGGAACATCAAACTCAACGTGTCATAAACAATTTGTTTCAATGTATCGGCAGGCACATCTTCGCCAAAGAAAGCATCGGCTACCCGATAAGCTATTTCCTGAAAAGACAGGTGCTCGATGTTATCATAAAACTCTTCCGGCAACATTTTAACAGCTTCGGGCATAAATAATCCTTTGTCGGAAGCCAGTCCCTTCACTACAGCTTCTTCTAATGAAGCAACCGGGGACTGATGATTGGTACTGTAATATTTCATAATATAGATTGGTTTTTAATCGTTATGCAACGCAGAGGCTGTCATAAACTCGTTCATAAACTCATCTCCTTTCATCACTCCGTAACTGCCTTCCACACAAGCCACCTCGTCGAGGTCTGTACATTGTCCGGCTCTATGCCGGATAGTAAATGAGGAAAGCACCGGCTCAGCAGTATGTGTACGCAGTTCGCAAGGTGTGGGGTGGTCGGGAAGCACGGCAATAGCCACAGGCTCGTCCCAATCTTTCACTGCCTCATAAACAGGCCCTACAACCCGCTTATCCAGATTTTCAATAGTGAACTGTTTCAACTTAAAATCCCCCTCATGCCCTGCCTCGTCACTGGCTTCGATATGCAGATAGACAAAGTCATCCGTCCGAAGTGCTTCCAATGCAGCAGCAACCTTGTTTTCATAATTTGTATCATAAAGTCCTGTTGCCCCTTGCACGGTGATGCGACGCAATCCGGCATAATATCCGATTCCGTTAATCAAATCGACAGCCGAAATGACCGCACCTTTCCTGATAACCGGATACTTCTCTGCCAATGGCTCCATCTGCGACGATAGCCCGGACTCCACGGCCAGATGCTGTTGGCAGGATCTTTACCTTCGGCTATACGCTTCTTGTTAATGGGATGTTCAGCCAGTAATTCTTGCGACTTCAGGATAAGGGCATTTATCAGTTCGGCCGTTTCCTGCGCTTCCGGCACCCCGGCTTTCACCATCAGCGGACGGAAAGGTTTTAACGGAACATCGTGAGGAGGCGTACAATCCAACTGCTTATTGCCCCCTTTTATCACCAATAAATGACGGTATTGCACCCCTGTATAGAAATGAATACGGTCTGTGCCCAACTTCTCTTCCAAATATTGAATCAACACATCAGCTTCTTCGGTGGTGATATGACCGGCAGAATGATTCTTTATATTATCTCCTTCGATACAGATAATATTGCAACGCATCGCCATGTCTCCCGGTTGCAGCTCTACGCCGATACTCGCCGCTTCCAACGGACCGCGCCCTTCATACACCTTCGGCAGATTATAGCCATAACAGACATATTCGCCACTTCGCTGCCCGGATGAAACCCCGGTGCAACAGTCATCAGCCTTCCGGTACGTCCCATACGGGCAAGCTTGTCCATATAGGGTGTAGCAGCATATTGCAGCAATGTTTTATTTCCCAATGATTCAGCCGGCCAGTCGGCCATACCGTCACCCAGAATAATAATGTGTTTCATAAGCCTAAATGTTTGCGATACTCATGATATCGGCAAATACTCCGGCAGCAGTTACACTGGCACCGGCACCGTATCCTTGTATCATCATTGGATATTCTTTATACCGTTCGGTAGTAAGCAGAATAATATTATTACTGCCCTCCAATCCATAGAACGGATGTTTGCTGTCTACTTCCTGCAGAGACACACTACCTTTACCGTTTTCCAGTTTCGCAACGAAGCGCCAACGTTTGTTCTCGCTCTCCAGTTTCCGGCGACGTGCCTCAAAATCGGCATCCAGCGACGGGACTTTCTTCCAGAACTCTTCCAAAGGTCCTTCGAAGAAGTCACTCGGCACGAAAAGATGTTTTTCCACATCTGTCTGTTCCAACTTGTATCCGGCCTCGCGCGCCAAGATAACCAACTTGCGGATTACGTCTTTTCCACTCAGGTCGATACGCGGGTCGGGCTCCGAATAACGTTCTTCCTGTGCCATCTTGATGGTTTGGCTGAAAGGCACGTCTGCGCTGATCTTATTAAAGATATAGTTCAAAGTTCCACTGAGTACCGCTTCTATCTTCAGAATCTTATCACCACTGTTTATCAAGTCATTGATGGTATTGATAATCGGCAGCCCCGCACCTACATTGTCTCGAACAAGAACTTCACCCCCCGTCTGCGGGCTATTTGTTTCAGCTCGCTATAAATGGAATAATCCGATGAAGCGGCAATCTTATTCGCAGCCACTACAGAGATATTATGCATCAGGAACTCTTTATAAAGAGAGGCGACTTCGGCACTTGCCGTACAATCCACAAAAACAGAATTGAAAATATTCATGCCGATAATCTCGTCATGCAGCACAGCGGCAGAAGACGGGATTCCTTTTTCTTCCATCTCTTCCCTATAAGAAGCAAGGTCAATGCCCGCACGTGTGAAGAGTGCACGGTGCCCGTCGCAATGCCCACCACCTTCAACTTCAAGCCGCGTTCCTGCATCAACTTTTGTTGCTGGCAACGGATTTGTTCTATCAGGCTGCCGCCCACCGTACCGGTACCACAGATAAACAAGTTCAATACTTGATACTCCGACAGGAAGAATGAATCATGAATGACATTCAAAGATTTGCGAAGCGATTTAGCCTCTACCACAAAAGAAATGTTGGTCTCCGAAGCACCTTGCGCACAAGCTATCACACTGATGCCGTTACGTCCCAATGTTCCGAAAAGCTTTCCGGCAATGCCGGGTGTATGCTTCATATTCTCGCCTACAATCGCAATGGTGGCCAAATTCATCTCAGCCACCACCGGACTGATTTCACCCATTTCTATCTCTTTTGCAAATTCTTCATTCAACACCTCACAAGCCAATGCAGCATCCTGATTACGGACACCGATGGAAGTGCTGTTCTCCGAAGAAGCCTGAGACACCATGAACACACTGATGCCATTCTGCGCCAATGCCTTGAAGATGCGGAAGTTTACGCCGATCACTCCCACCATGCCCAAACCTGTAACCGTAATCAGAGTGGTGTCATTGATAGAAGAAATACCTTTAATGGCTTTGAGCCGAATCGACTTCCTGCTTGATAATGGTTCCGGGAGCCTCGGGGTTAAAGGTGTTTTTTATCAGAATGGGAATATTCTTGTGACACACCGGATAGATAGTCGGCGGATAAACCACTTCGCACCAAAGTTGCAAAGCTCCATAGCTTCTACATAACTCAGCTCGTTTATGGTATAAGCAGTGCTGATGACACGCGGGTCGCGGTCATAAAGCCGTCCACATCCGTCCATATCTCCAGACTGGCGGCATTCAAAGATGCGGCAATGATGGAAGCCGTATAATCCGAACCGCCACGTCCCAAGTTGTCACTTCTCCGCTGTTCTTGTCGGTAGATATAAAACCGGGCACCAGTGCTACCTGCGGAATTTCATCAAATGTTTCTTTCACCAACGAAGTTGTCAGTTCCGAATCCAGAATATGTTTGGCATGTTTTTTCTCGGTCTTGATGAAGTTGCGCGAATCATACCACACCGCTCCCTTTATCAGCGTTGCCGCAATAATAGACGACAAACGTTCACCGTAGCTCACGATAGTTGCAGAAGTTTTGGAAGACAAATCCTTAATCAGATAAATACCTTGAAAGATATCTTTCAACTCACTCAACAGTTCATTGACCTTATCCAGCAATACGGTGCGTCCTTCGCCCGCCGGAATAACGGTATACACCATTTCGATGTGACGGTTTACTATCTCACGATACTCTTTTTCATACTCTGCATCGCCGTTGGCTGCCATTTGTGAGGTATTGATTAACTTGTCAGTGATGCCGCCCAAAGCAGATACCACTACGATTACAGGCTCTTCGGCAGCCTCTACTATCTGTTTGACTTTTAAAATACTGTCTACGGAACCTACGGATGTTCCGCCGAATTTCATTACTTTCATGCAATTACCTATTTTGTTCCGGCTCTTTTCCCCCTCGCATTTATCATCTCCTTATTTAGTTCAGGACACTATATAACACGTCTTCAGTAACGGAATAAGCCGTATCTGTTTACAATAAAATAAAATTAAATGCTGTTTTTGCTTACGTCCGTAAGCGTGTATCACGTAGAAACACTATATACTATCCTTAACCCCGAGGGGTCATTGTTGTGGATGTGGACATTGTAGTTGTCATGTGCCCCATCCTAATGTGGTGGTTGTATGGAGATAGTATATCGTCATTTTATTATTGTTCTTCTTCTGTTTTTTATTTGAACGATGCAAATATAAAAACAATTTCCTACAATCTATCACAATTTCCCATTTTTTTGCGATAAAATATAAGAATGCTTTTTATTAAAGCAGAAATAAGACAAAACTTTTTTATCCTGCCCATGTTGATATGCAGAACTATTTCCTTACCTTTGTACAATTCAGCCTCAAGTTGCGCTGTTTTAATTATCCCGTAAGAATATGGCAAAGGAAAAGACTGTATATGTATGCACCAACTGTGGGCAGGATTCACCCAAATGGGTAGGGAAATGTCCGTCTTGCGGTGCATGGAACACATACGTAGAAGAAATTATACGCAAGGAACCTGCAAACAAAAGACCGGTATCCGGCCTGGAATCCGTAAAAAGCAAGCCTGTCACACTGAATGACATTACCGGAGGGGACGAACCTCGAATTGATATGCACGACGAAGAACTGAACCGGGTATTGGGAGGCGGTTTAGTACCGGGATCACTCGTTCTACTGGGCGGTGAACCGGGGATAGGCAAATCCACTTTGGTGCTGCAAACCGTACTTCATCTGCCTGACAAAAAAGTATTGTATATATCGGGAGAAGAGAGTGCCCGGCAATTAAAACTGCGTGCAGACGTATCCCGCATAATTCTTCCGACTGCCTGATAGTCTGTGAAACTTCGTTGGAGCAGATTTACGTCCATATCAAGAATACACGACCCGATTTAGTGATCATCGACTCTATTCAAACCATCTCAACCGAAACGATAGACTCTTCTCCCGGCAGTTTGGTACAGGTACGTGAATGTTCCGCTTCTATTTTAAAATTTGCCAAAGAAACAAATACGCCGGTCATTCTGATCGGCCATATCAATAAAGAAGGAAGCATTGCCGGCCCCAAGGTACTGGAACATATTGTAGACACCGTATTGCAATTTGAAGGTGACCAACATTATATGTACCGCATTCTCCGCAGCATCAAGAACCGTTTCGGAAGCACCGCCGAACTGGGCATTTATGAAATGCGCCAAAACGGTTTGCGCCAAGTGAGCAACCCGTCCGAACTGTTGCTTAGCCAAGACCATGACGGGATGAGCGGGGTTGCTATCGCCTCTGCCATAGAAGGAGTCCGCCCTTTCTTGATTGAAACACAGGCTTTAGTCAGTTCGGCAGTATATGGGAATCCGCAACGTTCTGCCACCGGATTTGATTTACGACGTATGAACATGCTTCTGGCAGTACTTGAAAAACGGGTAGGATTCAAACTGGCACAAAAAGATGTCTTTTTGAATATCGCAGGTGGATTGAAAGTGAATGATCCGGCCATCGACCTGTCTGTCATCAGTGCCATTCTATCCAGCAATATGGATACGGAAATAGAACGTGACACCTGCATGGCGGGTGAAGTAGGACTGAGTGGTGAGATCCGACCTGTAAACCGTATTGAGCAACGCATCGGAGAAGCAGAGAAATTAGGTTTCAAACAAATTCTTATACCGAAACATAATTTGCAAGGAATGGATACATCAAAATTAAAGATAGAAATCATTCCGGTAAGGAAGGTAGAAGAAGCGTTCCGGGCTTTGTTTGGATGAGATAAATAAGAGAAAACTTAATTTGAATAATGATATAAAATGACAAAAGAACAATCATACCCCCCGACCTGCATAGACTGCGGCACACAGAACTGCAAGTTCAAAGAGCGCACTTACCCTGAATTTTGTCTGACTACCCATTTGGAACAAGAAGATTTGGAATGGGCGTTGAAACAATATAACGACAACAACAAGATAATGGCAGCCAGTGCCGAAGTGGAATATGAAGGTTACTGCCGATTAACCCGTGTGGAAGAATCATGACTTTCGCACGCAAGATGGGATATAAAAAACTAGGAATTGCCTATTGTATCGGACTGGTGAATGAAGCCCGTATTTTTGCCCGCATCCTCCGTGCTAACGGCTTTGAGGTATATTCAGTAATCTGCAAAGTAGCCGGAATAGCCAAATCCTCTATCGGAATCCCCAAAGAATGTGAAAAAATCGGTGCGGCAATGTGTAACCCTATCCTACAAGCACGCCTTCTCAACCAAGCACATACAGAGTTGAACGTGGTTATCGGACTATGTGTGGGACATGACAGTTTATTCTACAAGTACTCTAATGCCTATACTACAACTTTAGTGACCAAAGACCGTGTGACAGGACACAACCCTGCCGCCGCACTATATACCGCCAATTCTTATTACCGTAAAAAATTAATGCCGGAAGGCGAACAATCCAAATAAGAACCATGATACAGGAATTTCAAATAAGAGTCTTGCCTGAACAAGCAGCCAACGAACAGTCACTGAAACAGTTCATCGGACATGACAAGGGATTGGATATACGTACCATCCATGCCCTTCGCATCTTAAAAAGGAGCATAGACGCACGTCAACGCACCATCTATGTAAATTTGAAAGTACGCCTATATATTAATGAAATGCCACAAGATGAGGAGTTCACCCGTACTATATATAATAAGGTAGATGGGAAACCACAAGTCATTGTCGTGGGAGCAGGACCGGGCGGACTTTTTGCTGCCTTGCGATTAATAGAGTTAGGACTCCGGCCTGTCGTAGTGGAACGAGGTAAGAATGTACGCGATAGAAAAATAGATATCGCCCGTATCAGCCGTGAGCACAAAGTTGCCCCTGAAAGCAACTACAGTTTCGGAGAAGGAGGAGCAGGAGCCTATTCAGACGGCAAACTCTATACCCGAAGCAAAAGCGAGGAATGTGAACAAAATTCTGAATGTATTCTGCCAACATGGCGCCAGTACCTCCATCCTGGCAGATGCCCATCCCCACATCGGTACAGACAAGTTGCCGCGTGTGATTGAAAATATGCGGAATACCATCATAGAATGTGGTGGTGAAGTGCATTTCGAAACACGAATGGATTCCCTTATTATAGAAAAAAACAAAATCACAGGTATAGAAACAAATACCGGAAAGACTTTCAAAGGACCTGTTATTCTGGCTACCGGACATTCCGCACGGGATGTGTATCGGTGGTTGTATGACAATGGTATAGAGATGGAAACCAAAGGAATTGCAGTAGGAGTACGTTTGGAACACCCGTCCATGCTGATTGACCAAATACAATATCATAATAAAAACGGACGTGGAAAGTATCTGCCTGCCGCTGAATATAGCTTTGTGACACAAGTAGAAGGACGTGGTGTCTATAGTTTTTGTATGTGTCCGGGAGGATTTGTTGTTCCTGCCGCAAGCGGTCCGCATCAGATTGTAGTAAACGGCATGAGTCCCAGCAACCGCGGCTCCAAATGGAGCAACTCCGGCATGGTGGTAGAAATCAGGCCGGAAGATCTGGCGGAAAATAATCTTTTTACAGAAGAATTAAAAACGAAAAGTGAAGAATTAAAAGCCACTAATAAAAATCATGGTCAATGGACTACCGACCATTGTCCATTAACCATGATGTATTTCCAAGAAGCATTGGAGGCCTCCTGCTGGCAGCAAGGCAATATGCGCCAAACCGCACCTTCACAACGAATGGTGGACTTCACCCGCAAAAAACTAAGCTATGATTTACCCGACAGTTCGTATAGTCCGGGATTAGTTTCCTCTCCCCTGCATTTTTGGATGCCTGCATTCATTACCGACCGTTTGAGCAAAGGTTTCCAACAATTCGGAAAGAGCAGCCATGGCTTCCTGACCAATGAAGCAGTGATGATTGGTGTAGAAACACGCACGTCGGCTCCGGTACGGATCCTGCGAGATAATGAGACACTGCAACATGTCACTGTCAATGGGTTATTTCCTTGTGGAGAAGGAGCAGGTTACGCCGGAGGAATTGTTTCAGCAGGTATCGATGGAGAAAAATGTGCTGAAGCAGCAGCCACTTATTTAGGAGTAATGACAGATTGAACCTATCCGAAAATGATTTACAGCACATATGCGGGCGCATTCAAATGCGCCCCTACAAATAAATGATTGGTGATGTTGCCTAAAAGAAGATTTCTTTGTCTTTATGAATCTGTTTTTTATAAAAGATATGTATCTTTGCACCAAAGAAAACATCATGCATCATCCCGAAATAGCCATAGTAGACCCAAATACCCTCACTTGCCTGGGGTTAAAAAACATTTTGGAAGATATCATTCCAATGGCTACTATCCGTGTATTCCATTCCTTTGGTGAGCTGACGGATGACACACCGGACATGTATGCCCATTATTTTATCTCTGCCCAAATCTATTTTGAACATACTTCCTTCTTTTTACTTCGTAAACCAAAAACAATTGTATTAGCAGGAGGTGACAACCAGCCTCAATTATCCGGTGTTCCCAAACTGAATATCTACCAAGATGAAGGTTCTTTGATAAAAGACATCCATCAATTGCGCCAATATGGACATCAGGCAAGAAAACAAGCAGCAGATAAAGCAATGCACATAGAAAAAACGGAACATGAATTGTCTGTCCGGGAAATAGAAGTATTGATACTTATCACCAAAGGACTTATCAACAAAGAGATAGCCGACAAACTTAATATCAGCCTGACCACCGTTATCTCCCACCGCAAGAACATTACTGAAAAACTGGGCATCAAGTCTGTTTCCGGTCTTACCGTTTATGCTGTGATGAATGGCTACATTGAAGCAGACAGAATATAAAATCCTCATTTATTAGGATTGCACACATATCAGGTTTACCGTTACTTTGCAGCCGGAATCATTCTCCATCATGGATTATACAGAGTGGAATATATAAATTTTCCGCCTGGTAGAAACTTGTAGCAACTCTGGTTATCCGTGATGTATCAAATAAAACCAAACAATAAATATGAGAAAAAACATTTTATTCATTACATCCTGCCTGCTGGCTGCAACAACTTTTGCTGAAGATATCAACACGCTGCCTAAGGACACTACAAAAGTCATTGATATAGAAGAGGTGGTAGTTATCGCTTCACCTAAAGAAACCGGAAAATTAAGGGAACTTCCTACAGCCGTATCTTTACTCTCCCAAAAAGATATGCAAGCAAACCAAATCACCACTTTAAAGAACGTGAGTTCACTGGTACCCAATTTCTTTATGCCCGACTATGGTTCAAGACTCACCTCAGCCATTTACATCCGGGGAATCGGATCGCGTATCAATACTCCTGCGGTAGGTTTGTATGTGGACAATATCCCTTACATTGACAAATCTGCATTTGATTTCAATTTTTATGATATAGAACGTATTGATATTCTTCGCGGTCCACAAGGAACCTTGTACGGACGCAATACCATGGGGGGACTAATCAAGGTACATACCCGCTCTCCATTCTCCTATCAGGGAACAGACGTAAAACTGAGTTATGGAACAAAAAGTAACTACCGCAGTGCTTCATTAACCCATTACCACCGTTGGAGTGACTGTTTCGCTTTCTCCGCCGGTGGTTATTATGAGGGATCAGACGGATTCTTCGCAATTCGCTCAATGGGAAAAAAGTAGATAATATGGAAGCGGGAGGCGGACGAATACATGCTATCTGGCTGCCTTCAGAAAACTTAAAACTAGACTTCACCATAGGCTATGATTATAATGACGAAGGGGGATACCCTTATTACTATACAGGAGCTATAGACGGATACGACAAAGAGAATGAAAAATATAAAAACTACATAGGGAAGATTTCATACGATCAGGATTGTACTTATCGCCGTGGACTGTTCAATACCGGTTTGAATATTGAATACCAGGCGCAAAAGTTTATCTTAAGCGCTGTTACAGGATTCCAGAATTTAAACGACCGTATGTTTATGGACCAGGATTTCCTGCCTGTCAGCATTTATACCATTGAGCAGAAGCAGCGTCTGAATACCATCAGTGAAGAGATTACTTTTAAAAGCAAAAACAACAAGCGCTGGCAATGGGTTACAGGGTTAGTGGTTTTTATCAATGGCTACATACCACCGGTCCGGTAAACTTCATGGAGGACGGAGTGACCGATATGATCGAAGGAAACATCAACAATACTTTCAAGAAAATTCATTTAGACGATCCCCGCCGTACCCCTGAAATGAGTCTGGACGTTTTGAACAACCGTATCCGCGTAAGTGGAAGTTTTGACACACCGGTATTCAGCACCGCACTGTACCACCAATCTACATTCAACGACCTGTTTGTGAAAGGCCTTTCAGTAACAGCAGGTTTGCGCTTGGAATATGAAAAAATGTCTATGAATTATTTCTCGGATAGTAATATTGATTTCGATTTCTTTCTTAAAATGGCAATGCCTCCCCTTAATATTCCATTCAGGAATTTGAATGCTGCACCGCTATTGGAAGGAAAAGAAAAAAACGACTATGTACAGCTACTTCCCAAGCTAGCTTTTAAATACGATTTCAGCCCTGCAAACAATATGTATGTAAGCATAACCAGAGGATATCGTTCCGGAGGTTATAACGTACAGATGTTTTCAGAACTGATACAAAGTGACATGCAACAAAAAATGATTGAAGCCATACTAGACAAGGCACCAGAATCTATGGCAGGTATGATAGAAGGAATGATCAAGCAACACATGCCCAACTACGGAAAAGAATTGAACGTACAAGAAACAACTGTCTACAAGCCCGAGTACAGCTGGAATTACGAAGTGGATCACATCTCAGTTTGTTCAACGGCAAACTGAAGACCGACCTTGCCGCATTCTACATGGATACCCACGACCAACAAATCGCCAAATTTGTCAATAGTGGCTTGGGACGAATGATGGTCAATGCCGGTAGTAGCGAAAGTTATGGAGTAGAGGCCAGCTTTCTGGCATCCATCAACAAAAACCTGAATATGAATGTAAGTTATGGATATACTCATTCCACATTCAAAAAATATGACGGAGGTACTACATCATCAGAAGAGCAAATTGATTATAGCGGCAATTATGTACCATTTGTTCCCCGCCATACCATGAATGCAGGCGCAAATTATAGTTTCTTTTTCGATAAAAGCAATTGGATGCAAAGCCTGACTTTAGGCATGAGCTATACCGGAGCAGGAAAAATTTATTGGACTGAAAAAAACAATGTCTCACAAAGTTTTTACGGAACACTGAACGGGCGCATTTCTTTGCAGACAAAAGCTTTACAGATAGATGTATGGGGACGTAATTTAACCAACAAGGATTATACAACCTTCTATTTTGAAACCATGCATAGAGGATTCGAACAAAAAAGCAGGCCTTTACAACTGGGAGTGGATATACGTTATCACTTCTAACCATTCTTGCAAAACAGAAAGGGGTTCATCACGAACTCCCTTTCTGTTTCCACATTTACCAAATCAAATTTATTTTTATTCTGTCACACCAAGAAAAGCAAGAACTTTATTATTGCTGTAAATGATACCCATAGCTTCTAGAACAAACCTATTTGTTTTAGTGTATGTACATAGAGAAAATGCTGTTTACAATAGAAAACTGCTTGAGCCTTTGTTAAAAGAAACAAACAATAAAATTATTCATTGACAGCGCCGCAATGAGGACACACTCCTTTATTCTTTATCTTCGCCCCACAATTTCCACAACTGAATTTATACCGGGAAGCATGCTTTATACGATTAAATGACCATACAGCATATACCAATAAACATGGATAACCCAAATAGTAATACGTAGTAAATGTAAAAAACAAATATAAAAAGATACAGCAGGACATCAATCCCAACAAATAAAAACATGCAGCTTCAATATGTGTCTGATGAAACAAATCATCCAAAGTAGCCAACCCCACAAGAATAATCCCCCAAATATTAAACATGAAAAGAGAAAGAATAAAAGGTAAGCTAAAAGGATTCAAAGAAGGATTATAATAAAACTGCTCCCAAGTTCCCGGAACAAAATGCTGAATACTGGCATAAAGCGTAGCTGCTGTAGCTACCAACCAAGAAAGAACTGTAGGAAAAACGCTATCAATATCATTCAACCAGATTAATTGCAGCTTCTGGCGACGAATAGCCTATGAATATACCAAATACCGAAAAAGCCTAATATGACAAAGAAAGCGATGGTATGAGAATTACTGAAAAAATGAATAAACTGTGACACTGAATCCACAGGAACTACTTTCTCCAACAATTCCTTTTCATGTATCCATCCCATTGTTTCCTGGTCCCGTGCTACCTTTACCCATACAGAATCCACACTATCAGCAGCTTGTATCATAAACTCCGCTACCACCAGCCGTTCTCCTTTAAAAACAGGAAGCACATCAACCAATGGCAGTTGCTGTAACATAAGCGAATCTGAAGTAACCTCAAAATTACTGTTTAATGTATAATGCCGTTCCATCAAATAATTGACAGAATCCCTTTTCTTTTGCGGCATATCCCCACTCAGAGTAACAGGTGAAGGATATTGGCAAGCCATTAAAATAGCCAACACCAAAAACAGTAATCCGATGTACTTACTTTTCAGCATAGACTTTCATCTGACAATTTTTACAATCAAACTCTAAGCGGAAACGTCTGTTATCCGAGCTAACCAAATAATAAGGTTCCCTATAAGGAGAACGCACTTTATGCCAAGAGGGACACCATCCCATACTATAACGCAAACAATGCTTGCAAAACATCAATACCGCTTCTTCTGCCGGAGCCTTTTCATAAGCCGGAGCAATACGCTGCACGCCATGATTCCTATAGAAGGAAACAGCATCAGCATTCATCACATTTCCCAAATAAGTCAATTCATTCACAGGAAAAGCATGATGCGTTCGAGGCAACTTGTAAATTTCCTGCCGATAGTTAATACGGCGCACTTCCAGCAGTTTCTCTATTCCCTTACGGCGAAGTTCGGCAAGCATAGAAGCTGGAATAAACCAATTGTCCGACCAGTCAATCACTATATCTGACGCTTCAAATGGAGTATTTCCTAACTTTCCAAGTTGTGTACGCAAGTTATCTTCCTGCGGAGTACGGGCACGTTCCTTCTCCCTTTCCAGCACCACACTGGCACTGTGATCATCTTCATCGGTCAGAGACAGAGTAAAGCCCCGATTATTTTCAGCCAATTTTAAAATGACAGCAATTTTCCTTTCAGCTGATTTACGCGACATCAACCTCTCAAATTCCTGATCAAAATTACGATAAAGTATCGTACGGGGCTTTATCCGAGGCATCTCTTGAGGAAATAACTTATTATTCTCCACCCGGTTTATGCGAAATCCCTGCAACTTACCAGTCTCATCCAAAAACAGACGCCATCTCCATTATTAAAAGACTTGATTCCGGCTACGGTAAGATAATTACCACGAATTTCCTTCACTGTCCCCATCTCCTCCCCTAAAGACTTGGGAGTATCAAAAGAAAAAATATCCTTATTCCTGTCAAAAAGAAAATAATTAGTAAAACCACGACTGAAACTCTTATCCAATTGAGGTTTGAACTCTAATTTCACTTTCCCCGATGAAGCACGGATATACTCTTTACGACGTTTGAAAACACTATCCAGCTTCTGGCGATAATAAGCTGTTACATTTTTAACGTAAGATACATCCTTCAAACGTCCCTCTATTTTCAGGGAAGAAGCTCCGGCATCCAGCAATTGCTCCAACTCTTCGCTCTGATTCAAATCTTTCAGAGACAATAAATGCTTATTCCTTACTATAGATTTACCGTCCGCATCTACCATATCAAAAGCAAGGCGACAGAACTGGGCACATTCTCCCCGATTAGCACTACGTCCGAAACAAGCCTGACTAACATAACATTGTCCACTATAGCTTACACACAAAGCACCATGTACAAATACCTCCAAAGGCACATCAGGACAAGCATGATGGATATTTCCTATTTCAACAAGAGAAAGTTCACGAGCCAATACCACCTGACGGAAACCTGCCTCAGCCAGGAATCTTACTTTTTGAGGAGTACGATTATCCATCTGTGTGCTGGCATGTAACGGTATAGGTGGCAGATTCAATTCCAACAATCCCATATCCTGCACGATCAAAGCATCCACTCCGGCACGGTATAAATCCCAAATCATTTTTTCCGTATCCTTCAGTTCCTCATCCTTCAGAATCGTATTCACCGTCACATAGATACGGACATTATACACATGAGCGTACCGCACCAACTCAGCGATATCCTCCAATGAATTCCCCGCAGCCGCACGTGCTCCGAAACGGGGAGCACCAATATAAATGGCATCAGCACCGTGATCAACAGCTGCAATACCGCACTCCAGATTTTTAGCAGGAGCTAATAATTCTATTTTTCGTTGTCTGATCATCGTATCTGATTTATATCAAACGGGGTTTCCTGATATACATAATAGTTCAACCAATTAGAAAACAACAAATTGGCATGTCCGCGCCAACGCACCACCGGGGCATTGTCCGGATTATCGTCCTTATAATAATTTACAGGCATTTCAATAGGCAACCCTTTCCCCAAATCACGCTTATATTCCGTATCAAGCGTATAAGGAGAATACTCCGAATGCCCGGTAATAAAAAATTCACGCCCATTACGAGCCATAGCCATATAAACCCCAGACTCATCAGACTCAGCTATTAAAGCCAACTCTTTTACTTTCAGAATATCCTCACGGTGTATTTCGGTATGACGGCTATGTGGTACAAAAAACTCATCATCAAAACCACGGAATATGGGCAATCCCTGTACATTGATATGATGACGGAAAATACCAAACATTTTTTGTTTCAGCGGATATTTGGGAACTCCATAGAAATGATAAAGCCCGGCTTGAGCCGCCCAACAAATATAAAGAGTTGAGGTAACATGAGTACGCGCCCAATCAAAAATAGTAGTAATCTCATCCCAATAATTCACATCCTCATACGGCATCTGCTCTACCGGAGCTCCCGTAATAATCATCCCGTCATATTTCTCGTCGCGCATCAAATCAAAGTCATGATAGAATGCTTTCATATGTTCTACCGGCGTATTTTTCGATGTATGGCTTTTCAACTTCATAAATGATATTTCCAACTGCAAGGGAGTGTTGGAAAGCAAACGTACCAAATCCGTTTCTGTCGTTATCTTCAACGGCATCAAATTCAATATCACGATTTTTAACGGACGAATATCCTGTGCACTGCACGTGAATTGTCTATGACGAAGATATTTTCCTCCTTCAGCAATTCAATAGCAGGTAATTTATCGGGTAAATTTAACGGCATTTTCTTATCTGTTAATTAGTTGTAAGTGCAAAATTAAAAAAATCCCGCCAAATCTCCTTATTAAACGATCTTTTGAACTAAATTATTTCCTTTCCCTGATCGTTTTCGATCAACAAACCTTGATTATTTTTAGATTTTCACTCATACCTTCACAACTTCTGTCTTGATTCCACTTTTTCCCTTCTTTCATATTATTTATTAACTCACCTTTTTCTTAGAAAAAAGAGGACGAACTTATATCCATAATCAAAAAAGATTAATTATCTTTGAGCGCAAAAATAAAAAATATTCTTATTATTAACATGAAATATAATTAAGTTTCAAGTGGTTGACTCAAGAAACAACCTATATTTTAAATTTTAATCTTTAAATTTCAAAAAGTATGAGAACCTTTAAATCATTGATGATAAGCTTATGTATGGGTACAACCCTATGCATGTGCTTACCACAAACCACGACAGCACAAACCGTAAGTTCAGGAGATTCCTGGACATGGGACAAAGGAACCATTGTGATTGATACTCCTGAACGTCCGGCCGGCCAGAAAAGCGTATTAGGCTTAACCACCCCTAAAATGGAGGTAGTCCGCGTAGGATTTGTCGGATTGGGAATGCGAGGCCCCGGAGCCGTAGAGCGCTTCACTTATATTCCCGGTACACAAATTGTGGCCCTTTGTGATTATGAAGCATCCCGTGCAGAAAAATGTCAGGATATCCTAAAGAAAGCATCTATGCCGAAAGCTGCCATTTATTCCGGAGAAAAGGGATATGAAGAATTATGTAAACGTACAGACATAGATTTAGTTTATATCGCCGCAGACTGGTTGCATCATTTCCCGGTAGCAAAATGCGCATTGGAAAACGGTAAAAATGTAGCTATTGAAGTTCCCTCGGCCATGAACCTGCAAGAATGCTGGGACTTAATCAACCTGAGTGAAAAAACCCGCAAGCATTGCATGATTCTTGAGAACTGTTGCTATGACTGGTTTGAAATGAATACACTGAATATGGCACAACAAGGTGTATTTGGCGAAGTAATCCGTGCCCAAGGAGCCTACATTCACAATTTAAGCCCGTTCTGGATCATTATTGGAAAAACGGCAAAGAAGACAAACTGGGATGGCGTTTGGATTATAACATGAAACACCGGGGTGATGTATATGCCACTCACGGCCTGGGTCCTGTAGCACAAGCATTGGATATCCATCGTGGTGACCGTATAACCACTTTAGTAGCTATGGACACCAAATCTGTTGTTGGTAAAGATTTAGTGGAGAAGAGAACCGGCGAAGAATGTAAAGAATTCCGTAACGGAGACCATACCACCACCCTGCTTCGCACAGCAAATGGAAAAGTTATTGAAATCCAACATAATGTAATGACTCCCCAACCTTACAACCGCCTGTACCAACTGACAGGAAGCAAAGGGTTTGCCAATAAATATCCCGTTGAAGGATATGCTTTGGATGCAGCACAACTGACCGCATCGGGTGTGCAACCCAAAGTAGACGATTTGAACTCTCACGGATTCTTACCCCAGGCAGAAATGGAAGCACTTGTTGAGAAATACCAGCATCCTATTTTAAAGAAATATGGTGAAATGGCAAAAGAAGTCGGCGGCCATGGCGGTATGGACTTCATCATGGATAGCCGTCTGGTATATTGCCTGCAAAACGGACTGCCTTTGGACATGGATGTATATGACCTGGCCGAATGGTGCTGTTTGGCTGAACTGGGAGCTATCTCTATGGATAACGGCTGTGCGGCAGTAGCTTCCCGGACTTCACACGAGGTGAATGGAACGTGACCAAAGGTTACAAACATGCATACGCTTCACCCGAAGACGAAAACGCAAGCATGGAAAAAGCAAAGGCTTTCACCGCGAAACTGAAAGAGCAGGGAGCGAAAGAATGGCGAAAGAAGCCAAGAAAAAAAAGAAATAAATAGAAATAAACAAGAAAAAATGTGCCGGAAGTCACTCTGTCATAAAAGGCAGCCCAATTCTTCAGCACATTTTTTATGCCGTCCGAACAACAACCGTTTCCGGATTTATCGAGAATCAAAAAAGGGCATAACCGGCATTCTTATAATTTCCGGCCAAAGCACTTCGACAGTGTCAAATTCAATCCGACACGCCATTTTGTCAAAGAAGTATACAGAAAGGGTGAAAAGGAACTGGAACACGCAGACCCCACATACGGTTTCAAGACGTCTTCTTCCAAGCACACTCAGGAAGAGCGATTCGGCATGCTGATGGAATATCTAAGGGAATACACCTTCATCACCCGCTAGGAATACCCTGTTCTCTTATATCCTATGATAGATTTCATCGAAAGGAACCCTGCCCCGTTCTCCCCAAATGCCTTTGTTCCCATCCCGTATGCCGCAAGGTATAACCATATTGATGCCTGCCCCATGGGGCAGCTTCAATAGTTTCTTCATCCGCCTGCTGTCAAAACCTTCCAGCGGACAAGTGTCATAGCCTTCGTTTGCCATGGCAATCATAAAGGTTTGGGCAGCAAGGGCACAGGATTTATTTACCGTCACACGCATATCGCATTCCGAAACTTCCAGCATCATAGGGCGGAACAGCTGATGGTTCTCGCCAATATCACCCTGAAAAGCCCTAGAAGCCCGAAGAACCTTGCATAAATGAAAGGCATCAGTTTACCATAATACAGCTTCCTGTCCCTAATACGTTTTTCCTGACGCTCTTTCGGACTATTGCGCCTGATATTTCCTTCTTCAAAGTCAAGCACAAATTTAGCACGCTTTTTATACAAATCCTGACGAGTAACAAAAACAACAATTTCCGAAGCCGTAGAAGCAGCCGACTGCCCTAAACAAGCTTCTGAAACTTTCGCCATCAGTCCGGGATTCGTTATTTGATAAAATTCCCACAATTGCATATTGGAACTATTGGGAGCCAGCGTAGCCAGTTCAAGACAATGTTTCACCTTTTCCGGGTCTATCGGTTTATTTTTATCATACCTCCGCACAGACCGGCGGAAGTTCAATACCTCTTCTAAATTCATTTCCTATTCATTTTTTATATTTTACTTACTGAACCGACAAGATAAGTTTTAGGGGCGATGTCAACTATAACATCCCCCTACACTACTATATCTCAGCGGATATTAACATCCTACAGGTTGTTCTTATAGATATTCGCCATCACCTTCTGGTATTGATTCTCAATCTGCATATACGCCTGAAGATTCTTATAAATACTTTCCGTTTCCACAAAATATTCAATCAATGAAATTTGTCCTTCGGTCAATGCCTGCTTCAATAAATCCAGCGAACGGTACATCAAAGGGACATCATACGCATTCATGGCATCCTTCAACTGCTGCATCTCATTGAAGAGAGACATCAGAGAAGCTTCAACCTGATCTTTAGCATTTTCTTGCATCAATTGTGCGCTGATAGCCTGTGCTTGCTATCTTTACCTTTTTACGATTCTGAAACAAAGGCAAGGAGCCCCCTACCACAAAACCATTCATCGAAACCGCATCATCGTGTTACGGCGAAAGCCGGCTTCCAGCTTCGGCAACCATCCTTGGCGGTCTACCGAAACCTGCTTCTCGGCGGCACGGGCAGTGGCGGCGGCGGCCTGCAAGTCAAGGTCTGACGCCATCACTTCATCCCTCATAACATTGTAATCATTGATTTCCTGTATGGCAGGATACGTGGTTTCAGCAAACTCCAAAGGCATGTTACCGTTCATGGCAAGCAGAGATTGCAAGGCAGTGCGGTGGGCTGCGCTGTTTTGGGCAACTTCCGTCTGCACGTTCATACGCTCCATCTTGATTTTGTTGACTTCCAGTATATTCGCATCACCGGCAGTCAGACGTTTCTCGTAAAGTGCCTGTAATTCATCCGCATTTTTCATACGGATATCCATCAATGTCTTTTCCTGATTCAACAGAATAAGGTCCAGACAGAGATTCTTCGCATTCAGCAGAATATCCCGGCGGCAGCCTGTTGTTGCTTGTCCACCGCTTCGTTCTGCAAAGTAGCCTGCCGGTTGCGGGCAATATACTGAGTAGGAAAATCAAAACCTTGCGAAGCAACGAATTCCGTACCGTGACCACCTTCGGCACCATTACTGTAAAAAGAGCTGTAGCTCACCGTAGGATCAGGCAAGTTGTTGTTTGTCCGGTTTTCCATCTTGGTCGCATCGGCGGCATGTTTCTGTGCCTTGAGCTCTTTATTGTTCTGCTCGATGCTTTTCAAAATGTGCTCAATACTCTGGGCCTGCATCAGCAAGGGAGAGCAGAGGGCTATTATAACTAAGATTCGTTTCATATTATTTCTATTATTTCTTCTTTCGGTTCATCAGTTCATAAACAATCGGAATAATGAAAGCGTTCAGGAAAGTCGATGTCAAAAGACCTCCAAGAATAACTTTCGCCATCGGGCTTTGTATTTCATTACCCGGCAAATCGCCACGGAATGCCAAAGGTATCAAAGCCAGCGCGGAAGACAACGCAGTCATCAGGATAGGGTTCAAACGGTCTAACGAACCGTGAAGAATGCTTTCTTTCAAATCCATACCTTCTTCGCGCAACATATTGTAATGACTTATCAACAACATACCATTACGGGTAGCAATGCCAAACAACGAGATAAAGCCGATAATAGCCGGAATGCTTATCTCACCCGTTGTTATCATCAATGCAAATACCCCACCAATCAACGCCAAAGGCAAATTCAACAAAATGACTCCACTTTGGGCTGCATTCTTAAACTGGGTATAAAGCAACAGGAAGATAACCACGATACTCATAAACGAAGTGAGCATCAGCGTACGGCTGGCCGCCTGCTCGCTTTCAAACTGACCGCCATATTCCACATGATATCCTTCGGGAAGCTTGATTTGCGCATCAATCCGTTCCTGTATATCATTCACCACGCTGCACAAATCACGACCGCTGGTATTGGCCGAAATCACAATCTTACGCTTCACGTTCTCACGGCTGATGGTATTCGGTCCCATGGCAGAAACCACATCGGCTACATAGTTGACAGGGATTTTCTGACCGTCACCGGTATCAATCATCAGGTTGCGCACCTTCTCCATCTCATCACGCACCTCATCCTTGGTACGGACAATAAGATTAAACGCTTTGCCTTCTTCATATACCTGTGAAACAACTTCACCCGCCATGTTCACTGATACAACTCGGCAAACTCCGGTAAAGAAATACCGAATTTGGCAAGCATCTCGCGTTTGGGAACAATCTTGAGCTGCGGACGTTCGATTTGTTGTTCCACATTCAAGTCGGCAATACCCTCCACACTGCTGATGGCATCCTTTATCTGATTACCGATGGCAAACATCTTGTTCAAATCATTACCAAACAGTTTGATGGCAATGTTGGCCTTGGTACCCGAAAGCATGGCATCGATACGGTGGCTGATAGGTTGGCCTATTTCGATATTCGCACCGGTAATGGTAGATAACTTGGCACGCACATCGGCTACCAGTTCCTGGCGGGAACGGTCTTTCAATTCAAACGGGGCCTCAATTTCACTCACGTTAACCCCTAATGCATGCTCATCCAGTTCGGCACGTCCCGTTTTACGGGCTACAGTCTGTATTTCGGGAATAGACATCAGCAACTCTTCTGCACGGTGTCCCATTTTATCCGATTCTGCCAAAGAAATTCCCGGCAATGAACTGATATTAATGGTGAACGAACCTTCATTGAAAGATGGCAGGAAACTGCGTCCTAATGTAAAAAACATAACCAATGCCACCGCAAACAGTCCACCCGTAAAACCCAATACTGCGGATTTATGATTCAAGGACCATAACAAGGCATTGCGGTAATGCTTTTTCATCCATACGGCCACAAATGCCTCTTTGGGCAATCCTTTGCTTTTATTATTACCTAACAGATAGCTGCACAGTACCGGAGTCAGTGTCAAAGCCACTACCGTAGAAGCAAACAACGCCACAATAAAGGCAATGCCCAACGGAACCAGCATACGCCCTTCCATTCCTGTCAGGAAAAACAAAGGAACAAAGCTGACTACAATAATCAAGGTAGAGTTCAAGATAGGCATACGCACTTCCTTCGAAGCATTGAACACGACTTCAATCACGCTCTTACGTTCCCCTTCGGGCAACAAGCGATTCTCACGCAAGTCTTCCATACATTTTCCACATCCACAATGGCATCATCCACCAACGAACCAATGGCAATGGCCATACCACCCAAACTCATGGTATTGATGGTGAGTCCCATATAGTGAAGAGTCAATATAGAAACAATCAATGACAACGGAAGGGTTACCAATGAAATAACCGTGGTACGTACATTGGCAAGGAACAGGAAGAGAACAATCACCACAAAAACAGCACCTTCATACAACGAATCCTTCACATTACCGATAGAGCTTTCAATAAAACGGCTCTGACGGAAAATATCTGTAGAAACGTGTACATCAGCCGGAAGATTCTTCTGCAAATCCTTCAATGCGGCTTCCAACTGCTCTGTCAGTTCAATAGTCCCGGTCTTGGGTTGTTTGGTAACGGTCAGCAGTACGGCAGGTTTTCCTCTCTCCGAAGCAGTACCCAGTTTGGGTTCCTGCGAACCAATCTTCACATCGGCAATATCCTCCAATGTAACGGGCACCCCTTCCACCGTCTTGATGACGGAACGTGACAACTGATCCACATCATGACTGGAAAGCACCCCGCGAACAATATATTCGTTTCCATATTCATAAATCACTCCGCCATTGGCATTCTGATTCATGTTACGGGTAACGTTCATCACCTCTGCCAACGTAACATTGTAATGTTTCATGCGGGCAGGGTCAAGCAACACCTGATATTCCTTGATATCACCTCCCAGCACGGCAACCTGTGCCACACCTCCCGTAGAGAGCAGGCGCGGACGGATAGTCCAGTCTGCCAGTGTACGGAGATCGAGCATGGAAGTAGTATCCGAAGTCAGACCGATAATCAGCAACTCACCTAAAATAGAAGACTGAGTCCCATGGTAGGTTTACCTACATTCTCGGGCAGCTCCTCGCTGACCAAGGACAATTTCTCACTGACAATCTGACGGGCCAGATAGATATCGGTATCCCATTCAAATTCCACCCACACAACGGAAAAGCCATTGGTGGAAGATGAACGCACCCGGCGCACATGGGTCGCACCGTTCACGGCAGTTTCTACAGGAAAGGTTACCAATTGTTCCACCTCTTCGGCGGCCATACCATTCGCTTCGGTCATAATCACTACAGTCGGCGCATTCAAATCGGGGAACACATCGACTTCCGTATGAAAAGCGTGTAAGTACCGCCGATAAGCAGCAAAACCGACGCCACCAGAACCAATATACGGTTCTGAAGGGAAAAATGTATAATCTTATTTAGCATAGGACGGCTGATTAATGTTCATGACTATGAGCCGGAATCGCATTGCTAGCCGACGCTAATTTCACCTGATAAGCTCCCTTTGTTACCACACGGTCACCGGCTTTCAAACCGGTCAGAATCTGCACTTTCTTTCCGTTGCTCGCTCCCAAAGTTACCTCCTGTTTCTTATATCCTTCCTCATCCAGTTGCAGATAAACAAAGTACAAACCTTGTTCTTCGGTCAGTGCCGTAACAGGCAAGGCCAGCACATCGGCATTTCCGACGAGAGCAGATACACCTCCACATACGAACCGGGAATCACATCTCCCCGATTATCAAATTCGAAAGTTACAGGCACATAAAAAGAAGTACCACCGGATGCTTTACCATAAGAAAGCAGACGCCCTTTCAACTCACCCAGCTCATATACCTTATTATCGTATGGAGTCTTGAAGTTTGCCGACTGGATGCTATGCAGATAACCATAATATTTCTCGGAAACATCTGCACGAAGGAACAGACGACGGTTCTGAGTGATACTCACCAAAGGCTGGCCTACCGACACATAGTCACCTTCCTGCACCAGACAATTCTTGATATAACCACCTAAAGGAGCTGTGACGGACACACCTGTCTTGGTCTGGTTCTTTGAAATAGCCTCGTATGCCAATAATGCATTTTCATAACTCTCCTTAATGGCATTGAAATCTTTCTGCGATATTATCTGACTTTTTACCAACTTGGCGGCACGTTCATATTCTTTTTTGGCGGTTTCATATGCGATACGGGTACGTTTTACAGGGTCTCCGTCCGGCATATTCTCAGCAGAGATATTCAGAATGGGAGCCCCCTTGCTCACACTCATACCGTCCGTTACCGGATGGCGGAAAGAAACCACACCGGCTACATTGGCGACTACTACGCTTTCATCGCCTTGTGCTGCCTGCACCTGACCGCTGGTCGTTATCACCTGACGGAATGATTCAGCCGGATTATTTCCGATTCTACCCGGCTGCTTTTGCTTTTTCTGGAGCCAGAATTATCTCATCGGAATGTCCGGCTGCAGAAGCTTCCGCTTCATGATTATGCTTCGTGACCTTCATTCTCATGGTCGTGGTTTTCTTTTTCATGGTCATGCCCTTCGTGATTATGGTCATGCCCTTCGTGGTCGTGATTATGTGCTTCCTCCGTTCCATGATCGTGTCCTTCGTGATCATGACCCGATTTACTGTTGCAAGAGCCTAAGAGGAACAAGCCTAAGACTCCCATAAAGATAAGTTTCTTCATGATGATATTATTTGTTCTTACTTTTTACTAAATGCAAAATTAGTGTAAAGAAAATGCAACAAAGTTGCGGATAAAAAGATAAACTTTCTATCTGTTAAGCAAGAACATCGCAAGGAGGAGCACGCAACCCCTTTACGTGGGGAAGACACGTAGAATGCAGTTTTTCTAAATAGTAATTATAAGGTAATGTGTTGTGTTCTGTCAACCGCAATGAAAGCGCCAATACATCCGTCACCGTATATAACAGCAAACAAAACGAATAATCAGGAGAAACACTGTCTTGGGCCCGATCCGGAGTTACACTTTTAAACTTGGTCACACATCCGGCATTACATGTATGATTCTCATCAGAACTATTATTATGCTGCTGATGCTGCACGGAACATTGACAGCCGCACAAAGTCATATCATGCTGCAAACAAAGAATTTCCCGGTGATGATGATGAGGCAGAACAGATGCTGTCAACATGATAATGCTGACCAACATCAATACCCATGCTATGTATCGTCTCCGTTTCATCGGGCACAAAAATAGGTGTTTATCATGTAAATTCCAAAAAGAAAGCATGGTAAATGCCGAATTCTCAGCAATTACCATGCTTTCTTATTATCTTTTACATACAAAGCTTACCAAATAGAAACACGTTTTTCAGGAGCCAAATACATAGGATCCCCCTCTTTAATGCCAAAAGCATCATACCATGCACCTATTTGAGGGAGTGCTCCGTTCACACGCCATCTGCCCAATGAATGTGGATCAGACTTGGTTTGCAAACGAATCTGCTCGTCGCGGATATTGCCAGCCCACACTCCGGCGTATGACAAGAAGAAGCGCTGTTCCGGAGTAAATCCGTCTTTTACCAGCAGGGGAGCATCTTTTGTCGCATTCTTGAACGCCTGGAAAGAAACCTGCAAACCACCATGATCGGCTATATTCTCACCTAAAGTCAAAGAACCGTTGGCATTGAGTCCCGGCAAAACCTGGATGCTATCAAAGAAATTCACCATTACCTGAGCACGTTCTTCAAAACGTTTGGCATCTTCGGCTGTCCACCAATCTTTCAAATTACCATCCTTATCAAACTGACGTCCTGATCATCGAATCCATGAGTCATTTCATGACCGATAACCACGCCAATAGCTCCATAATTAAATGCATCATCAGCATTCATATCAAAAAACGGATATTGAAGAATACCCGCCGGAAAACAAATCTCATTCGTGGTCGGATTATAATATGCATTGACAGTCTGCGGAGTCATTCCCCATTCATCTCTGTCAACCGGCTTTCCTGCCTTGGATAACATATAATCCAGTTCGAATTCTGTAGCACGCTTCACATTGGCCCAATAAGAATCTTTTTCAATATTCAAACCGGTATAATCCCTCCACTTATCAGGATAGCCAACCTTTACATAAAAAGAATTCAACTTCTCAATAGCTTTAATCTTTGTGCTGTCACCCATCCATTCCAAATTCCGAATACGTTCTCCCAATGCGGTCTGCAGATTCTTTACCAACTGCACCATACGTTCTTTTGCGGCTGCCGGAAAATATTTCTCCACATACATCTGACCTACCGCTTCACCCAGTACTCCATTTACAGTACTTACAGCACGCTTCCAACGAGGTTGGTTAGTCTGTTTTCCGGATAGTGTTTTTCCATAAAAATCAAAATTTTGTGCCACCAAATCATCACTCAAGTAACCGGCAGCCTGTCTATCAGACTCCATTGCATATAAGCGATCTGATTTTCAACCGGCAAGCTATTGATAATTTTCTCAACCTCTTTAATCGGATCCACTTGAGAAACACTCAGTTCAGTCACCCCTTTCACGCCTATACCATTCAAGAAAGCATCCCAGTCAATGCCCGGAATCTCTTTCTTTAATTCATCCAAAGACATTTTATGATAATTGGCCGCAGGGTTACGCTGTTCCACCGCACTGAAAGAAGCTTTTGCAATACGGGTTTCGATATCCATTACAGCCTCCATTTTCTTTTTAGCGGCAGCCTCATCAAAACCAGCCAATTGGAACATCTTTACAATATGTTCCTTATACTTATTACGGATATTGACAGTCACATCATCATTGTCCAGATAATATTCTTTTTCACCCAGACTGATACCCCCTTGATACAATTGAAACAAATTGCTCTTGCTGTCCATGATATCGGCACCCACATAGAAACTGAAATAAGGGAATACACCGCTATGAGCCAGTTCCGCCATCAAAGGAACTATTTCCGATTTATCCTTCACTGAAGCAATCTTTTCCAAATCAGCTTGAATAGGAGTTACTCCATCCGCATTCAGTTTCACACTATCCATAGCCAATTTATAGATATCCCCTATTTTCTGACCTATTGTACCTTGCGCATTCTGCCCGGCAGCAATTTCCACAATCAATCCTTTCAGTTGTTCCCGATTATTTTCAGCAAGCATATCGAATGAGCCAAAACGGGAATATTCATTGGTCAGAGGGTGTTTCTTCATCCATCCGCCACAAGCATACTGATAAAAATCAGCTCCTTGAACAGCCGTAGTGTCCAAATTTGTCAAGTCTATACCCGAAGTCATGACGGCTTCCTTTTTACTGTCACATCCGGCAGCTACTGCCAGAGCCAATACAGCCATTGGTAAATAATGTTTTGCTTTCATTTGTTCTATATATATGATACATACTTTAACTTCCCTGCATCTCTTCTAATTCCATAGAAACGGTTTCCCATTCTTCTACCGTCTGATCCAAGTCCTTTTTCAGTTTCTGATGCTTTTCATACAAAGCCATATCCGATGCACCTTCGGGAGTAGCCATATCAGCTTCCACCTCGCCAATCTCAGTTTCCAGCTTTTCTATTTTCTGTTCACAATCCGCAATTCGTTTCTCCAATTTGCGAATTTTCTTATTCAATTCCTTTTGCGCCTCATAAGATAATTTGTTCTCACTAACCGTTTCGAGTTCTTCCTTTTTAGTGGCAGACATAGTAGGAGAAGCCGAAAGCTGCAACTCATTCAGACTCTCTATTTTCTTTTTCTGTAAAAAATCATAAATGCCGCCAATGTGTTCTTTTACTACTCCACCTCCGAATTCATAAACTTTGGTCACCAGTCCATCCAAGAACTCACGGTCATGAGAAACAACAATCACCGTTCCATCAAATTCCTTGATAGCTTCTTTCAATACATCCTTTGAACGCATATCCAGATGATTGGTAGGTTCGTCCAAAATAAGGAAATTCACCGGTTCTAACAAAAGTTTTATCATGGCAAGACGACTCCGCTCCCCACCCGACAGTACCTTTACTTTTTTATCAGAAGCCTCACCTCCAAACATGAATGCTCCCAGAATATCACGAATCTTCAAACGAATATCCCCTTTTGCCACATAATCAATCGTATCAAAGACACTCAGATTTCATCCAACATCTGAGCCTGATTCTGAGCAAAATAACCAATCTGTACGTTGTGCCCGATGGTCAGTTTACCTTCGTATGGGATTTCGTCCATTATACATTTCACCAAAGTGGACTTACCTTCCCCATTCTTTCCGACAAAAGCTACCTTCTCACCTCGATTAATAGTCAAAGTCACATCGTGAAAAACGATATGACTGCCATATGCTTTCTTCACCCCGTCACAAATGACCGGATAATTGCCGGAACGCATGGCAGGCGGAAACTTCAACCGCAAGGCTGAATTATCTTCATCATCAATTTCAATAGGAACTATTTTTTCCAATTGCTTGATACGGCTCTGCACCTGTACAGCCTTGGTAGCCTTATAACGGAAACGCTCTATGAAATCTTCTGTATCCTGAATTTGCTTCTGCTGGTTCTCGTATGCACGCAATTGCTGCTCACGACGTTCTTGCGCAATACCACAAACTCATCGTAAGCCACTTTATAATCATAGATATGCCCGCAAGATATTTCAATCGTACGATTGGTCACATTATTAATAAATGCACGGTCGTGGCTCACCAATACAACGGCTCCCGCACTTGTCTTCAAAAAGTTTTCCAACCATTGAATGCTTTCTATATCCAGATGATTGGTAGGCTCGTCCAACAGCAACACATCGGGCCGTCGCAACAGCAACTTGGCCAACTCTATACGCATACGCCATCCACCACTGAACTCAGATGTAGGACGGTTAAAATCCTCCCGGCTAAATCCCAACCCCATCAATGTACGTTCTATCTCAGCTGTATAATTGGTACCTCCCATCATCAAAAGCGTTCATTGTCATGGGTGAATTTCTCAATCAGTTTACGATAGTTTTCTGAATCATAATCTGTTCTATCCGCCAACTCCTGATTCATTCTCTCAATACTAGCCTGCAACTCAAAGATATGTTCAAAAGCCATCTCCGCCTCTTCCATCACAGTATGTTTATCACTCAGAATCATGACTTGAGGCAGATAGCCTATCGTCACATCACGCGGAACAGAAACACTACCTGAAGTAGGCGCCTGTATTCCTGCCAATATCTTAAGCATAGTAGACTTACCGGCCCCATTCTTCCCGACCAGCGCAATACGATCTCTCTTATTGATAACGTATGACACATCCTCAAACAGAGGCGTTACTCCAAACTCTACTTTCAAATTATCTACTGAAACCATTCGTTTTTATCCTTTTGCAAAAGTGGCAACAAATATACGGTTTTATATGTAAAAAAGACAAAATACAAGTAAATAAAAAAAGTCCTCATCCTTAACAAATAGGACAAAAGTATTAAAACGTGTTAGAAAACATATTTTTTTAGTTGTTTTATTTGCAAAATTCACTAAAACACGTACCTTTGCAACGTGTTTTTCATAGTATTAGATTTAAGGTTAACAAAGGTTGGAGCAAGGCGTTGCTCCTTTTTTTATGTCTACATTTTCCTCATACTTAAATATTGACTTAGCTCAACCAAGCAAAATTTATCTGTAATACAAAAAATGACTGCTTCATTCTCATGAAGCAGCCACCAACAAAATACACGATGTAACACAACTATGTTTTATACATATCAGTTATTTAATATCGATTCCACAAGGATTGAGTCCCGGACCACCACCACCTGTATATCCCCTACTTCTCCTGTGTCCCATGGAGAAATCCAAAAAGCATATAAATCTCCACAAGTAACATAAAACTTCACTTTAACTATCTTGCCTGAAAGAGCAGCAAGTTTTTTACCTGATTTCCAAGTTACCAATTGTTTAGTACTGTTCAAATCATTCATTTCCTTACAATCCTCTCTGGAAAATCCCGTAATCACATTACCATTTTCATCCATTATCTCCACCTGCAAATCCTTTGCTTGTGCATTCACAAAAAAATGATTACCATCAAACTTTATTTTCTCGGTAACAAGTACCCCTTCTGTGTCTGTATGCATGGAAACGAACCCATCACGACGTAAAGTTGCCAACCCAGTAGAAGTAAATCCATCCCACATCACTTTATTCTTCATTCTTCCACTAGAATACAAATACAAAGAATCACCAACAATGAGAGGTACGCCAATAATAGACTGCATATTTCCCCAGTTCCATGCCCCTTCCGTTTCATTTACTCCCATAACAGGTTCATAACTGGGACGATAAAAATGAAAACCATCCCGACTATATCCCATCCCTATTTCATTTCTTTTCTGAATACCTAACTTACCACAGAGATCATTCTCTGGTCCTTTCCACATAGCATAGAACCCTAGCATAACACTTTCATAAGGCATAGCATCAAAATTATAAATGGCTGGACGCACATCAGGAAATTCAGGATGTGGCAGTTCCTTATCGGAAGGAGTAAACCACAAAACTATATTTTTATCCTTTATTCCTTTAGCCAATGAATGCGCCACGCTAACTGCCATCTCTGGATCTTCATTTTCCAAATAGCCTCTAGAGCGTCCGTCTGCTTTACTCCCCTGCCGTAGACTAATAGCCCATTTTTGAGTAAACGGATTATAGAAAGCAGTGGTACGATCCCCCACCGGTCCTGATTGCGCAACTCCTTCCGACCAATGAATACCATCTTTTGAATATTTTAAAATTATTTTCCATCCTCCACTATGTTTTTCCACATTGAAGAATTTGAAACGTTTTTCTGGTTCTGGACACATTTTATCGAGCCAAACTGTAGCCGCATCCCGATCACAAGTATCTACAATATTCGTACCCGGCACTATATCCATATTCACTTTTTCCCAATGCTTCCCATCTTTTGACTCCGCATAACAAGTATAAAAGCTTTGACGATGTTTGTGCATAGATCCGGCACCAGCCAAATACCACATTTTAAATTTTTGTTCGCTTTCATCATACCATATTCCATCACTGAAAGGAGCAGCATAAGGAGCACGTTCAAAAGTGTATTCCCACTCCTTATCCGGAGCAAGTACCGGATTATTCTCATAGAACATAGCCTTATGGGAAACACGCTCCATATCTGTTTCTGCAATTAAAAAATCATCAACGAATAATTGGCGTCCTAGATTTACAGAAATAACAGTCGGTTTGTTTGAAATATAAGGTAAAGACATTTCGCAACGTACTCCATCATCAATCATACTAGGAGGCCATTGCTCGGGCAGCACAATGCCATTATGCAATGTTCTACCATTCTCTTTCACCGTTTTATCATTGGAAGATGACACACAGCCGGCAAAGCAAGCTGCACATATAATATAATAAAATACTTTCATAATTATTCTATTTTTAATTACCATCCTGGATTATTTTTAGTGATATATGGATTACCCTCTACTTCATCAATTGGCAATGGAACCCATTCATTCTTATTTTCCTTAAACCCCATATATTGAGCCCTGCTAAACCTTTTAAACAAAGGATCAGTATTTTCCAATTCGCGAAAACGCTCTACTACTTTACCCCAACGAAGCAAGTCAAAGAATCGGAAGCCTTCATAGGTAAGTTCTAGAATACGTTCATCTTCAATAGTTCTCATATTAGCTTCTGTTACATGAGGTACTCCTACCCTATCGCGTACTTTGTTTATTGCTTCTAACGGGGTTATGTTTGCAGTGGCTTTCCCTCCCATTACTACAGCTTCAGCATACATCAGCAAAACATCCGAATAACGAATCATTCTCCAGTTTACTCCTTGTGCACGTCCATTAAAAAAATGCCCACCAGCATCATCTGTCGGAGGTAAGGTCCAATCCAACCATTTCCTACTACACATTTTATATCCCATTGCCAACTCATATTGTTCACCAAATGTTCCTTCCTTTGAACCCATTTCTGCTTCCCAATCCTTCCCTTCAAGAAAAGTAACCTTCATACCTTTCGGACGTATAATCTCCGATACATTATCATTAAAAACAAACGAACCAAACATACGTGGATCAGTTTCTCCTGTCACTGTTTTTGACGCTACAAATTTATCATATAACCAATTGTGCATAACCTGTGCAGAACTATTCGAATTTCTACTTCTATTCATTATACACATTTTACACCGGACATCATTGAACAACCCACTGTCCACAAATCCTGGGTTAAATCCTGTATTCAACACTCCGACAAATTGTACTTCAAAAATAGATTCATCATTATTTTCATGTGCCACATCAAAGTTCCATGAATAGTCATCTACCAATCTGTAGTTTCCACAATTACCATTAATGATTTCTGCAAAAGCCGCAGCAGCCTCATTATAATAAGTTGTTTGTGAAGTTCCATATTTGGGTTCAATACCGGATCTATAAAGATATGACTTACCCAAAAGTGCATAAGCAGAAGCTTTCGTCACACGTCCTTTATTTTTAGCATCCCAAAAATTCTTGTCAGGAAGTAAATCTTTAGCTTTGATCAGATCATCTATAATAAAATCCCAAGCCTCTTCAGGTGTTGCCTGAGGCTTATATTCATTAGGAGCCTTAGGCAATTCTTTAATCAAAGGAATATTCCTATAATTGATGAATAAAAAGAAATGTGTAAATGCACGAAGAAAATAAGCCTCCCCCAAATATGCATCCTGTAATTCTTTATTGCTGAATTCTATTTCAGTAAGACTTTCAATCATTTGGTTAGCTTGGGAAGCAGCTGTATACATTAACTGAAAAGGTTGAACCAATGAATAATAAGAAGGGGTAAACTCTTCATTATAAGCACCTGGTACTCCATAATCAGCTACCGAACACCCCTCATCACTACGAGTCAACATCAAACCAAATCCACAAGCTCCCAAATTACGAGGAGTCGAAATATACCCATAGATACCAAGAATTCCCTTATTACAATTTTCTAGTGTAGTATAAAATGAATTAACGTCTGATTGATTAGGATTCACCGCCAAATCATTAAAAATATCTTCACATGAGCCCATCATTCCAATAGTTACAAAACTGATAATGATAACTATAATTTTACGCAACATTATTTTCATACTTATTCTGTTTTTAGAAAGTTAAATTGACACCAAGATTATATACTCTAGAATTCATTGTTGCTTCATGAGGACTTTCCTGTGCTTGCCAGAAACCATCCACACCTCTGTCAAACAACACGTTTGAACTAACTTCGGGATCATACAAGGGATATTTTGTGATAGTGAATAAATTTTGTACCCCCGCATATATTCTAAATGATTCTATATGGAATTTTTGCAATAATTTCTTATTAAAGGAATAACCGATTTGTAGATTCTTGCATCTGAAATAAGAACCATCCTCCACATAGAATGTACTTGGAAGCGAGTTTATGCCAGAACTGTTTTTACTATTCAGTTTAGGAGCTTCTGCATTAGGATTTTGCGGAGTCCATGAATTATAGAAAGCATCCTTTAGGGTAGCACTATTAGCTCCTCCAAAATACCAATCATATTTCATTAAAGCAAAAATATCGTTACCTTGCGTTCCTTGGAAAAAAGCAGTCAAATCCCAATTCTTATAACCTACATTTATATTTAAACCATAAGTAAAATCCGGATGAGGATTACCAATATCCGTTTTATCATTCTCATCAATCTTCCCATCCGGTTTTCCTGTCAATACACCATTCACACTACCATTATTATCCTGAAAAATAAAATTACCATCATTATCAAAACCTCCACCACATATCCCCAAAAGGTACCAATAGGCAAGCCCGGTTTAGTAATAGTAGGACGGTCATTAAAAGAACCACTCATCATCACCTCTGCCTTAATGGGTTGTACTCCCTCACCCAAACTCTTTACTTTATTTCTTAATGCCGAAATATTGGCAGTAACATCCAAACTCCAATCCTTCCAATTATTACGATAACCTACCGTAAATTCAAAACCTTTATTTTCAACAGATGCAGAATTAAAGACTGGCAAATCCCCCCCATTAGTCATAATGGTTTGCCCTGACGATGCTAATGGAAGTAATGGAGCAAGTAAGTCATTATTATCTTTCCAAAAATATTCAGCTGTAAAAGAAATTTTATTATTCAGAAAAGCCATTTCCAATGCTACGTTTTTAGATATTGATTTTTCCCAAGTCAAATTTTCCTGAGCAAATTTGGTTACATAACCATTCATCACACTACTTTGACCAATCTGATTTTCACCGAATACAGAAGGTATTGGACCATAAGCCGTAGAAAGGAAAGAATATGAATCTATAAAATTAGCTCCTAATTCACCATAACTAGCTCTAATCTTCATTTTACTTATCCATTCTATATTAAAAAAATTCTCTTCATGTATATTCCAACCCACTGAAACCGAAGGAAAGTAACCGACCCTATTTCCTTTAGCAAATTTGGAAGATTTATCACTACGAATACTTGCAGAAACAAGATAACGCTCCTTATAGTCATAGTTCAAGCGAGCAAAAAAGGAGAGTAAAGCTGAATTGTATTCTTCACTTGTTATATCTCCTTTCCCATTAAAAATAGTAATATTAGGACCACCCAAATCTGTAGAACCAGAACCAATCCCCATAGTTCTATAGTATTCTCTCATCCAACTTGTACCTACCATTGCGTCAATAGTATGACCAGCAAACATATTCTTATAAGTCAAAATGTTATCAATTGTATAACTAAATCGCTGTCCACGACTTTCAGATAGTGAATTAATCGTTCTGCTATAATCAGGATCTGCATTACCATTCTCATCCCAATTGGAGTCAAAAGCAATGGACCGAGATATATTATTTGTTGATATATAGTCACCTCCAAGTAGTAGCTTATAATCCAATCCTTTATATAAATTCAGTCCTATATTCAAACTACCAGTAACATTAACTGTTTTATTTCTTCGAACAGTATTGGAATAAGATGCAAACGGATTAGTAACTTTTCCTTCATTTACATAATAATCTTTACCTGCAGATACATACCTTCCCTCTACATCAGTCATTGGAACAGTAGGAATCCCCATCACCATCCTTACTTGAGGCTCCTTATTTGTAAAAGCAGCAGAAAGAGTTTCACTAACAGTCAAACGTCCTTTCTTAAACGTTCCATTGACACGTGCATTATATTTCTTAAAACCAGAAAATTCCATAATACCTTGCTGATCAAAATACCCCAAACTTGTATTAAAAGTTGAATATTCACCACCACCAGAAATTGAAGCATTCAAATTATACATAGGAGCATTTCTTAGATATGCATCTTGCCAGTCAGTATTAATATCAGGATTAGTAGGATGAATATTTTCTGGAGCTTGAGTCTGGTTTGTTGAATTTGCAACAATTTGCTTAGTATATTCGCGATGCTCATTTGCATCTAGAAAATCAAGATATTTAGAAGGAGTCTGCAAAGAATAGTTTGCAGAAATTTCAACTTTTGCTTTACCTTTTTGACCATGCTTGGTAGTTATCAGCACAACCCCATTTGCAGCGCGAGAGCCATAAATGGCAGCCGCCGAACCATCTTCAGGATTTCTATTGATTCAATATCTGAAGGATTCAACGAATTTAGCCCATTATTAGAAAATGCACCATCAATAACATATAAAGGTTCAGTAGCACCAAATGTACCTGCTCCCCGAACAAGTATCTTGATATCTGCCCCAGCTTCTCCCCCCTTTTGCAATATTTCTACTCCTGGAGCCCTCCCCTGCAAAGCAGCTGCAACAGAATGCCCCATCTGTTTACTCAGTTCTTTTGCAGGCACTGTCGCCACGGATGCTGTCAAACTAGATTTTTTTTGAGTTCCATAACCAACCACCACCACTTCATCTAATTGTTCCAAATCCTCTTTCAGAGTTATATTCACATTCTTTTCCCCTTCCAAATTAACAGCAAGAGTCTTATAACCGATAAAACTAATAATAAGAGTTGCATTCGCAGGAGCTTTAAGTAAAAACTTACCATCCATATCAGTAATAGTACCATTAGTAGTCCCCTTTTCCATCACATTAACTCCTACGATAGGTTCTCCCATAACATCCATCACAAGCCCTGAAATATCTTGTAATTTTTTCTCGTTCAACATGGACTGTTCTACTTCCTTCTTCCGAATAATGATATTTTTATCTTTTATCTCATAAGAAACATTTTGTCCTTCCAAGATTTGCTCAATAACTTCTTGCAGTTGCTCAGCGTCTATATCAACAATCTTTTTCGTATCTAAATCCCCAGCTATATACACAAATGAATATCCACTTTTTTCTTTTAGCTCAGTCATAGCTTTTTTTCACCGATACTTTATTCATTTTCAATGGTATATTCTGTGAGAAGATATTCAAATTAAGGCAAAGCAAAGCCCCGACCAATAATATGGCCTTTCTCTTGTTTTTCATAAATTAGTAATTTATTAATTAAAAAATTAAATGAACTTAGCTTTTAAAGAGAAAAATCATTAACTTTGCATTCTCTAAAAGCGCACTCACAATCGTAAGTCGAAAAAGAGATTTCATCAAGGTGGGAAAATCCCTATATCTTCCCACCTTTTCTTTTTCATCCCTTTCGTACCCCTATTACAGTATTACAGCTCTAATTCTATTCATACTTTTAATTTTAAGGTTAAACAATTTTAATCCACTCCCTACTTAATATAAAGTTATATTGTGTCCTTCAATAATATAATGAATCTTACGGGTCGCAGATAATGCTTCCAAAACTTCCTGAATATTTTGCTCACGATGAACGAAATTTCCATAGAACCTGAAAGTATTCAAAGTATCACTAGCTATTTGTATTTTCACATTATAACTACGTTCTAACTCCTTCACAACATCCGGCAACAATTCCTCATCAAAAAATAAATATCCATTAGTCCATTGTAATGCATTGGAAACAGTAGAATACTCCACATGCATTCTGCCATTCTTTTTATTCAAAACCACCCTTTC
>ENA-OQAS01000125-OQAS01000125.1-human-gut-metagenome-genome-assembly--contig:-NODE-125-length-38350-cov-5.839468_pt1 | contig 38350 bp, 47 predicted proteins | sample MGYA00242733_ERZ504523 | MGnify/ENA primary metagenome ERZ504523 (study PRJEB26092, sample SAMD00036239) | human gut metagenome | host: Homo sapiens | study: EMG produced TPA metagenomics assembly of...
TCTCTGCCGATAATTGGCGTCCAGCTTGCCGTCCCGGGCTTTGCCGGTCAGGTTGGTACAGTAGGTGTTTAGGTACTTTTTGCCGTCGTCTTTTTGGCGTTTGTTGCCTTTTTCCCACGCTTCTTGCCCTGCTTTTGACCGCTTTCATTCTCATCCACAGCCAGTTCTCCGGCGTCGCCAAAGAGATTGGCAAAGGGCATGGTCTGGCGCCGTCCATATTCTCCGAGTTGAACATCCCGCTCATATCACCAAAGTTAAAATCGCCCATATTCTCCATAAACTGGCTCATCTGCTCAGACGCCTGCTCCAGTTCTTCGTCAGAGATGCCCAGCTTGTCAATCATCTGGTTAATAGAGCCGATGTTCAGCTCCCGGGCGCACTGAATACAAAGCCCCTCCGGCTTTACCTCATCGCCCTCCATTTTTTGAATATAGATCACCGCCGGGCGTTCACCGCAGCGGGCACACATCTGTTGTTTCATAAATCTATCTCCTGATGAATATTGCTTATTTGGCAGTGTTTTGTGCCTTGTTCTCTTTCAGCTGCTTCAAAAACCCCGGCACATAGCCCAGGAGAGATACCAAGGCAGACACGGCGGACAGTGCCACCAGCACCCAGGTGACCACAGACGGCAGCGTAAAGTGGGTCACATTACACAAAGCGCCGTTCTCGCCAAAGGCTAAAATAATAATCATGGCAATGTAAAACACATTGGTGGCTACCTTGCCCCAGATCTCTGCTGCAGTGGGGCGCATACCCTTGGACAGCAGCAGCGCACCGCCCAGCAACATCAGCACCTCTTTCACAATAAAGAAAAAAAATAGATACTTAATGGGGTTCTCCCAGTAGGTGTACAATAGCACGATTACAATCGCCATTTGGGACAGCTTATCCGCAATGGGGTCTAAGATCTTTCCCAGATTACTCACTTGATTAAACTTGCGGGCAATCTTGCCGTCGAACAGGTCGGTTAGCGCAGCGCAAATCATCACGATCACCGCCACCAGTTGATGCCCCTGAACAAACAGCACAGCAAACACCGGGATCAGTGCAATGCGGATAAAGGACAGCCAGTTGGGAATGGTATTCCAGCCGTCAAACAGGTCGTGCACATTTTCTTTTAATGTAGACATAACAGGTCCTCCTATAGTGTGGGAAGCAAAGTTTCCATATATTCTAAAATGGTGCTGTCTGCAAAGAACGCATACGCGCCGTTATCTTTCGGCAGCCAGTCGTTGCCGGCCAGGTACGCCCAAATGCCGCTGACAAGCACCAAAAACAGACATCCCTTAACCAGCCCAAAGGCACCGCCCAATAGGCTGTTGGTTCGGGTAAATACCGTATTTTTGCCCTGCTTCTTCCTTAGCATAGCGGAAAGCAGCCAACAAATCAAGGCAATAATTATGAACGATAATAAAAATAATGCGATTTTTACCAGTAAGCAAGCCACCGGTTCCACCAACTGCTGCATAACAAAATCTGCAGCAGTTTTGGCACTGCCTTTTTTCAGCGCGGCAAAGTCAAAATCCCCTTGCAACGCCTGGGGCAGTGCTTGCATTTTCTCTTGCAAGGCAGCCATAAAGGTGTCCACGCCGGAGGCACCGGCGATTTTCTCCTGCACCTTGGCAAGGGCCTTTGGCTCTACCAGCTTGTCATACACCGCTTGGTAATACTGATGGCTGACGAACAGGGACACCGGCACGCCAACAGCGTACTTGGCTGTGCCGATCAAACCGGACAGCAGCCCCCGTCGAAAGCCCCATACCGCCATAAGTACCACCAGAGCGATCAATATATAATCCAAAATACTCAAGACTTGGTCTCTTCTTTCTCAATCACAGACTGGCGCTGCACAAACACGTTGGAGGACATCATGGTGATGGACCGGACTGCGTCCGTACAATCCGCCGTATGTACTACACTGCCGTCTGACAGCTTATAAATTTTGATTTTATCGGCAAAAAGCACGGCAACCCGACTGCCGGAGGCAGACAGATCCTTGATAGCGCCCTGCACGGTAAAGGCTTTTGCACCTTACCTCCGGCGGTGATCCGCGCTACGGTATTTTGCGTGGCATTGCTATAAGAACTATACGCCACCACCAAATCGCCGCTGCCGCTGTAATCATAAGCCACCGTTTGCACTTCGCCGTTTTTCAGCACCGTCTCCAGCTTATCTCCGTTTACCACGCTGACAAAGCTGTCGCCCACCACATACAGGCTGCTGCCCCGATAGGCTATGTCCAGCACCTGGGTGCCGGGCAGGTCAAAGCTGGCGTAAGGCTCCGTGTCCTTGACACGCATCAAATAGAGCTTTGGCTGCAAGCGTGCGTCCTTACTGTTCATGGCTACAAAAGCGACTTGACTGCCGTTGTCCCGAATGGCAATGTTGGTCACAAAGCCATAGGACAGGCTGTATTTCATCTTATCCGTGCGGGTCTGGTGATCACCTGAATATCGCTGCGCTTATCAGCAGATTGGGCAGCGTATACCACCTTGCCGTCATCTGCCACATCGGCGCACAGCAGGCCGGTCTTGTTCTCGATCTCATACAAATTCTCACCACTGTAATCCAGCCGCAGCTTGGAGCCGCCCTGATCGTATGTAACCAGGTAAGAGTCGGAAGCAGCGGTAATCGGATTGGCATAACCATGCACGGCAGTGAATTCCTCCTTGCCGTCTGATGGGTTCAGTACTGTTATGGAGCCGCCGGTAAGCACCGCCAACTTAGCACCCTGCTTATGAACCGTTACCCCATCGGAGCCATCCAGCGCATAAGGAAAATTGCCGGTGAGCACGGACGATGTACCGCTGCCGCCGCTCAGGTTGCCAAAATCCACCTCGCACAGCTTTAAAACCACGATCGCCGCCAGCAGCACAGCCAGCACAATCCATACGATCCTGCGTACTTTTTTATCTTTTTGGCGCTTGCGTTCCCGCCGAAGCGCCTGCCGGTCTTCCGCTTCCACAAAAGCACCGCCTTTCTGTTTACATCTTTAAGTCTGCCGGGTCGTACTCCACCCGGTTCAGGTACAGCCCCTGGGGCGGCGCCGTCTTACCGGCGCGAATTCGCTCCCCACTTTCAATGATCGCCGGCAAATCCGCCGGGTCAATCTTGCCCTCACTGACAAAAAGCAGCGTGCCAACGAGAATGCGCACCATATTGTAAAGGAAGCCGTCTGCGCTGACCTTAAACAGTACCATATCCCCTTGCCGCTCTACGGTAAAGGCGGTAATGGTGCGCACTGTGTCCTCCACATCGCTGCGTGCACTGCAAAAGCCGCGAAAATCGTGGGTGCCAAGAAACGCCTTGGCCCCCTGCTGCATGCGCTCCAACCGAATTGGGTAGCGGTACTGGTACGCATAGCGCAGCAAAAACGGATCCCGAATGGCACCGTTGTACAGTTTATATACATATTCTTTCTCTCGGCAGCAGTACCGGGGGTGAAAATCAAGAGGAACCTCTCGGCAGTCCAGCACCGCAATATCCTTGGGCAGCGCCGTATTCAGCGCCCGCACCACACCGTCACAGGCAATGGACAGCTCTGTTTGGAAGCTGACAAAATAGCAATTAGCGTGCACGCCGCTGTCTGTGCGGGAGCAGCCCTTTACCGGCAGCCGCGCGCCAAACACCTTTTCCACCGCGTTTTGGAACACTTCCTGCACGGTAACGGCATTCTTCTGCACCTGCCAGCCGTGGTAGTCTGCGCCGTCATATCCAATGTTTAATAACAAATTCCGCATAACTTAAATCACCGAACCTAAAAAGTGATTCGCCACAAAAATGCCTGCAATATACAGCACCACCGCCGCCAGCGCAAAAAAGTCACCGTTGTGCAGGTGCATTTCTTTCATCTTGGTACGCCCGGCACCGCCACGATAGCAGCGGCACTCCATAGCGTCCGCCAGCTCATTAGCCCGGCGAAAAGAGGAGATAAACAAAGGAATCAAAATGGGTACCAATCCTTTGGCTCTGCGAATCAGTCCCCCGCTCTCCATATCGCGCCTCGAGATTTCTGCGCCGCCATAATTTTGTCGATCTCTTCGATCAAAGTGGGAATAAACCGCAGGGCGATGGTCATGGTCATGGCGATCACATGCACATCGATCTTAAACACCTTTAAGGGCTTAAACAGACGTTCCAGCGCATCTGTCAATTCCGTAGGCGAAGTGGTGTAAGTCAGCAAACTGCCTACGATCACCAGCTCGATAATGCGCACTGCCATAAAAATGGCAGTCATAATGCCGTCCATGGTGATCTTCAGCTTGCCCAGGGTCACAAGCGGCTCACCATCGCCGTAAAACAGGTTGATGACGCCGGTAATGAGAATGATCACGATCAGGGGCTTAATGCTCTTTAAAATGGTCTTGGGCGGGATCTTGGACAGTCCCACCGCCAGGATCATAAAGACGATAGCCAGCCCCAGGGACCAAAAGTTCTTGCACAGAAACACCGCCACCACCATAAGGAAAGTAAGCACGATCTTCATACGAGCGTCCATACGGTGCACCGGGGAATTGCCGGGGAAATACTGACCAATGGTCATACTGGAATTCACAGGCGAACCCCCTCTCTCCTTAGGCGCTGAAATTCGCGCACGCCGTCATCAACAGTAAAAATATCCGTGCGGCAAGGTACGCCACGCCGCCGCAGTTCTAAGAAAATATCCGTTACCTGGGGCACATTCAGCCCCATTTGGCGCAGTTCCTCCGCATTGGCATACACATCGGCAACCGGGCCGTAGGCAGCCACCTGCCTTGGTGCATCACCAGCACGCGGCGGCAAATGCGCGCCACATCTTCCATTGAATGGGAGACGAAAAGCACCGTTGCCCCGGTACGGTCCCGGTAACTACGAATCAGATCTAAAATTTGATCCCTACCACGGGGGTCCAACCCGGCGCAAGGCTCATCTAAAATTAAAACCTTTGGCTCCATTGCCAAAATGGACGCAATAGCCACACGGCGCTTTTGCCCACCGGACAGATCAAAGGGCGACTGTTCCGCAAAATCACGGGACAAACCCACCAATTCCATAGAATGGAACACCCGGCGGCGAATTTCCTCCCTTTGCAGTCCCATTTGCTTGGGACCGAAAGCGATCTCTTTATATACATCTTCTTCAAAAATTTGGTACTCCGGGTACTGAAAACACAGCCCTACCTGAAAGCGTACACGGCGAATCTGCTTGCGGTTTTGCTTGCTCCAAATATCCGCGCCGTCCACATAGACTTTGCCGCTTTGGGGCTCTATCAGGCCGTTTAGGTGCTGGATGAGTGTGGATTTTCCGGAGCCGGTATGACCGATAATGCCGACAATCTCGCCCTCCTCCACAGAGAAAGACACATCCTGCAGCGCCGCCGTCTCAAATGGCGTACCCACACTGTAACGGTAATTGAGTTTTTCACAGGTCAGTACAGCCAAGTTTTTGTTCCTCCAAGTTGGAAATCAATACATCCACGCATTCCGCAGTGTTCAAAACTGCGTGATCGGCAAAGCCCAGCCGATCCGCCAGCTCCGTTGCCTGGGGTACATCCAGGCCCAGGGCTTTCAGCTCATCTACATGGGCAAAAACCGCCCGGGGAGCGCCGTCCAGTCGGATCACGCCGTCGTCCATCACCACCACCCGATCGGCTTGCACCGCCTCATCCATATAATGGGTAATGAGCAGAATGGTGATCCCCTCTTCTTTGTTCAGTTTCTTCACGGTGTCCAGCACTTCTCGGCGGCCGCTGGGATCCAGCATCGCCGTGGGTTCGTCCAGTACAATGCACAGAGGTCTCATGGCGATAATGCCTGCCACGGCTACCCGCTGTTTTTGACCGCCGGAAAGCTTGGAGGGCGATTTTAGCCGCTCCGCATACATGCCAACTGTCTTCAGCGCAGCGTCCACCCGGCGGCGGCATTCCTTTGGCTCCACGCCCAAATTCTCCACCCCAAAGGCCACATCCTCCTCTACAATAGAGGAGACGATCTGGTTGTCCGGGTTTTGGAACACCATACCCACCTTGCGGCGCGCGTTATAGACCACATCTTCGTCTTGCGTCAGCGGCGTGCCGTCTACGATTACTTGCCCGCTTTGGGGAAACAAAATGCCGTTAGAAAGCTTGGCTAATGTGGATTTACCGGAGCCGTTATGCCCAAGCACCGCCACAAAGGCGCCCTTCTCAATCTGCAAGTTCAGGTGGTTGAGCACCGGGCGGGGCGCCGGTGTATCCTTAGGGGCATCCGGATCCGCAGGATATGTAAATGTTACATCGTTAAATTCAAGAATTGCCATCTTTGCCTTTCCACACAGCGGTGGCACCACAGGGCAACACACCGCCGGTTTCCGTCACCGGCAGACCGATCTCGTCCGCAGACACAGAACCGCCCATTCGACGCACCAAAACATCTTCCAAAATATATTGCATTACCGAGGCAGACAGCCGGTGGTGTAAGAATTCAGCACCACAGCCAGCGCGTTGTCGCTGAGCACCTGCTGCACCAGGGTCACAAAATCATATAAATTATCTTCCAGGTGCCAGATCTCACCTTTTGGTCCCCGGCCGTAGCTGGGCGGGTCCAGGATCACAATGTCGTACCGATTGCCCCGACGAATTTCTCGCTGCACAAACTTGATACAATCGTCCACGATCCAGCGCACAGCGCCGTCTGCCACGCCGGAGGCGGCCGCGTTCTCCTTTGCCCACTGGACCATACCCTTGGAGGCGTCCACATGGACTACCTGTGCACCGGATTTCAGGCAGGCAACCGTAGCACCGCCGGTATAGGCAAACAGGTTAAGTACCTTTACCGGGCGGTCGGCGCCCTCGATCATGCCACGCACCAGATCCCAGTTCACCGCCTGTTCCGGGAACAGGCCGGTGTGCTTAAAGCCCATGGTCTTGATGTTAAAAGTCAAGTCCTTATAGCGCACCTGCCACACAGCAGGAATGCGCTTAAAGGTCTGCCACTTGCCACCGCCGGTGCGGGAGCGCACATAGCGTGCCCCCGGCTGTGCCCACAAGCGGTTCTCCCGCGGGCTGTTCCAAATCACCTGGGGGTCCGGACGAATCAGGATTTCTCTGGTCCAACGCTCCAGCTTTTCGCCGGCAGAGCAGTCTATCAGTCATAATCTTTCCAGTCACTGGCTACACGCATTAACTCAATCTCTCCCGTACCACATCTGCAATTCGATTGCCCAGTCGGGTAATTTTTTCCAGATCTTTGCCCTCTAACATCACCCGCACCAAAGGCTCTGTACCACTGACCCGAACCAGCACGCGGCCGTCGCCCATCAAATCCATCTCAGCCTGTTGAACGGCAGAGATAATATATTCGTCGTTGTTATATTTCTGCTTGCCCTCCGGTGTCACCTGCACATTGATGAGCACCTGAGGATAAACGGTCATAATCTTTGCCAGCTGAGACAGCTTTTTGCCGCTTTTCACCACTGTCTTAAGCAACTGCACACCGCTAAGCTCACCGTCGCCGGTGGTGGCGTAATCCAGGAAAATCACATGCCCGCTTTGCTCGCCGCCGATGTTATAGCCCTTTTGCAGCATACGCTCCAGCACGTAACGGTCACCCACTGCCGTCTTTTCACAGGCAATGCCGTTCTCTTCGCAGAACTTAAAGAAGCCCATATTGCTCATCACCGTTACCACGCGGTGTTCTTAGCCAGAGTGCCCTCGTCCAGCATTCGCTTGGCGCAAATGGCGATCACCTTGTCGCCGTCCACCAATTGGCCGTTTTCGTCCACCGCCAGCATACGGTCTGCATCGCCGTCAAATGCCAGCCTAAGTCCAGCCCATTGTCCGTTACAAACTGCATCAGCTCCTCCGGGTGGGTGGAGCCACAGTGATCGTTGATATTCACACCGTCCGGTGTGTCGGAAAGCATATAACACCGGGCACCCAGTGCGGTAAAGATCTGTTTGGCACAAACGGAAGCAGAGCCGTTGGCGCAGTCCAGAGCGATATTCAGCCCGTCAAAGCGAACATCGGCGGTGTCCACCACATGGCGCACGTAATCCTCCACGGCCGTCTTGCAATAGAGCCGATTGCCCACATCGCCGCCCAGCTTCTCCGGGATTTCTTCTGCACCGTCCAGGATAATCGCCTCAATTTCTTCTTCTATGGCGTCATCCAGCTTGTAGCCGGTGGACTGAAAGATCTTAATGCCATTGTATTCGCAAGGGTTGTGTGAAGCGGAGATCATCACGCCGGCGTCACAGCCGTAGCGGCCGATCAGATAAGCTACTGCCGGGGTAGGCACCACGCCCACAGAGAGCACATTCGCCCCCACGGCGCAAAGCCCGGCTGTAAGTGCCGCCTCCAACATATCGCCGGACGCCCGGGTGTCTTTACCGATGAGCACCGTGGGTTTTCTGCCCAGCTCACCGGCCAAAACTTTGGCTGCCGCCTTGCCGATCGAGAGCGCCAGCTCGTTGGTTAAATCTTTATTGGCTATGCCACGCACGCCGTCTGTTCCAAACAATCTGCCCATACCATTCTCCTTTGTTGTTAAAAAGAACTGTGTGTTTCCGTCTATACCGGTTTGAATTTCAATTTACGATGGTTAAAGTAAAGTTTGCTGCCCGTCCTGCTGAAATCCCAAATGCCGGTAGGCCGCCGGGGTCACGCAGCGCCCACGGGGGGTGCGGCTGAGAAAGCCGATCTGCATTAAATACGGCTCGTACACATCCTCAATGGTCACTGCCTCTTCACCGATGGCTGCGGCAATGGTCTCCAGTCCAACAGGTCCGCCGTTATAATTTTTAATCATGGTGGTCAGCAAGCGACGATCAATACCGTCCAATCCCAGCTGATCAATTTCCATACGAGAGAGGGCATCCTCCGCCGCCTCAGCGTTGATTACGCCGTCATACTTTACCTGGGCAAAGTCACGGCTGCGCTTGAGCAAACGGTTGGCAATACGCGGGGTGCCTCGGGAGCGAGAAGCGATCTGCAAGGCGCCGTCCTGTTCAATGGGAATATTCAAAATGCCCGCCGAGCGCTTAACGATGGTGGCAAGCTGATCATCCGTGTAAAGCTCCAGCCGTAAGATCACGCCAAAACGGTCACGCAGTGGCGCCGACAGTTGCCCGGCACGGGTGGTAGCACCTACCAGAGTGAAATTGGGCAGATCCAACCGAATAGAACGGGCGGACGGACCTTTGCCGATGATAATATCCAACGCACGGTCCTCCATAGCCGGATACAGCACTTCCTCAACACTGCGGTTCAGACGGTGAATCTCGTCAATAAAGAGCACATCCCCCTCTTGCAGGTTGGTAAGCAGTGCCGCCAGATCGCCCTGTTTCTCAATGGCCGGACCGCTGGTGACACGAATGTTCACGCCCATCTCATTGGCTATAATGCCCGCCAGCGTGGTCTTGCCCAATCCGGGCGGACCGTACAGCAGCACATGATCCAGCGCCTCGCCCCGGGTACGCGCCGCCTCAATGTAAATTGCTAGGTTTTCTTTCACTTTATCTTGCCCAATATAGTCCTCCAGGGTCTTGGGACGCAGGGAATTCTCTATATCCGTATCCGTCTCCGTCAGGCCGGTAGACACAATACGATTTTCCAAATCCATATCTTCCATAGGCAACTCCTAATCTATTTGAGGCTTATAAATTGGCGGCCAGCTGACGCAGCCCCCGGCGGATCATCTCGTCCACCGACAGGCCGGGGTCCATTTGACCCACAGCCACAGCGGCGTCGCTTTGACCGTAGCCCAGAGCCACCAGCGCTTCCACCGCCTCTGCGCAACAGAGCCGGCAGTATTGGCAGCGGCTGCCGCCTGCACCTCTGTGCTGCTGCCCAAATCCAGCACACCCATTTTATCTTTCAATTCCAGCACAATGCGCTCGGCAATCTTTTTGCCGATGCCCGGCGCACGAGTCAGGGACTTGGCGTCCCCGCCGGCAATGCAAACGGCCAATCGATCCGCCGACAGCTCCGACAAGATTGCCAGTGCCGCCTTAGGTCCCACGCCGTTTACGGAGATCAGCAGCTTAAAGCAATCCAGCTCCGCTGTGGTGGCAAAGCCGTAAAGATCCAGTGCATCCTCCCGCACAGACAAGTAAGTGAAAAGCTGCACCGGCTTGCCCACGCCCGGCAGGGACTGCAAGGTAGTCAGAGTGGTGAAGCACTTAAACCCCACACCGCCGCAGCTGACCACCGCAAAATTCTGGTCAAAATAAGTGAGCGTACCGTCCAAACTGTAAATCATAAGTAACTCCTTATCGCAGGTTGCCCAACCGCCCCAGCAGGCTGCCGCTGGCGTGACCGTGACAAATGGCCATAGCCAGTGCGTCAGCCGTATCGTCCGGCTTGGGTATTTTCTCTAAATTCAAAATCAGGCGGGTCATCTCCTGTACCTGCTTCTTCTCCGCCCGGCCATAGCCCACCACCGACTGTTTCACCTGCAAGGGGGTGTATTCAAAGATGGGCACATTTTTTTGTTGGGCGGACAGGGTGATTACCCCTCTGCTTGCGCCACATCAATCACGGTCTTGGCGTTGTTGTTATAAAACAACTTCTCCATACTCATCACCTCCGGGTGATAGGTGTCAAACAGGCCGATCATATCCGTGTAGATCATTTGCAGCCGCAAAGGAAACGGCGTTTTGGCCTGCGTGGTGATGGCGCCGTAGTCCACCACAGAGAATTTATTGCCTTTATAGTCAAGCACGCCCCAGCCGATAATGGCATACCCGGGTCAATACCAAGAATACGCATACTGACACTACCCATAATAAATTTAAATTATTATAACATAAAGACGCACGGCTTGCAATATAATATATAAATTATTATATATGCAAACAGAAAGATAGGGAGCACCGTAGCGCTCCCCTATTCCCTTATCGTCCGGCGCCCTCGCCCCGCAGCTGATGAATAAATTTTTGCAGTTCAATGTTGTTAAAGGTGTACTGCCCCCGGTCCGTGCCCGGGATATAGTACCGTGCCGTAACCTCTCCATTAAGGACCGTAAAAGACTGGCGCAAGGTGGCAGTCATATAGTCGGCACACTGCCGCGCATTTGAGCCGCTTACGATCACCACGCCTACTCTTTTCGGCTTAGCAATAGGCGGCTTGGCACCCCGTTTGAAGCGGGCGCTGTAATACCGCTGGAACCGGTCAATCACTGCCTTCAGCGGAGCCGGAAAAAAGTTATTATACACCGGAGTAAAGAACGCAATATAGTCTGCGTCTTCAAAGTCCTCAAAAAAATATCCAGATCTTTGTTGGCGCAGCCCGCATGCTGCTCGCAAAAGCGCAGTCGGTACAGGCGCCGGCGCCAGCTTGTACGTATTATATTCTACGATCTTGCAGTCGATAAAATACGGCTTCACCTGGCGGATCAATTCTTCGCTGACCCCATTTGGCCGAGGCGAACCGCCGATTATCAGTAGTTTCTTCATCTCATCACCGCCCCTATTCTACCACACTTTGCCCTTGTTTTGAAGTCGTAATTGTGATAAACTTAAAAATAACACAAAAAAGAGGGCCTCGACTATGACCAAGTTTTTGATACACAAATTCATTCCACGGGATGCAAAGGAAAACACCAAAGACCGGCAGCGCTACGGCGTACTCAGCGGCATTGTGGGCATTCTCTGCAATCTGCTGCTGAGCGTTCTGAAATTTATTTGCGGCACGGTGAGCCACTCGGTGTCTATCACCGCAGACGCCACCAATAACCTGTCAGACGCTTCCTCCAACATCGTCACCGTAATCGGCGCAAAAATCGCAAGCAAGCCGGTAGATAACGATCACCCATTCGGCCACGGCAGGATGGAATACATCAGTGCCCTGATCGTAGATTTCTTTATTTTCCTAATGGGGTTTGAGTTGGGCAAAAGCAGTATTGAAAAGATCATTCATCCCCAAGAGGTGCGGTTCAGCGCCGTGACCGTGGCGGTGCTTGTGCTGTCCATTGGAATCAAGCTGTGGATGGCTTACTTTAATCAGGCACTGTATAAAGAGAGTAACAATCTCAATCTGAAAGCTGTACGCCAGGACAGCCTGAACGACTGCATTTCCACCGCCGCAGCCGGCGCTGCACTGCTGTTGTCTGCCTTTACCGCCTTTGACCGGGCAGACGGCATCATGGGGCTGCTGGTTGCCGCGTTTATCCTCGCCGGAGGTGTGAGTACCTTAAAGGACATTATGGGCCCCCTGCTGGGTCAGGCGCCCAGTAAAGAGCTGGTGGATGAGATTGAGCGCCGTATGCTGGCAGAACCGCTGATTGTAGGCATGCACGACTTAATCATTCACGACTACGGCCCGGGGCGGGTCATTGCCTCTGCACATGCGGAAGTACCGGCAGATCAGGATATTATGGCGGTGCACAACGCCATTGACCGTGTGGAGCACCAAATTAGCAAAGAACTGCAAATTGTTATCTGTATTCACATGGATCCCATTGCAATCCATGACGCAACGGTGGACAAATACCGCAAGCTAATGGCGGAAATTCTGCAAGACTACGATCCTGAGCTGCGCTTTCATGACTTCCGACTGGTGGAGTGCAGCGACCACATGAACCTGATCATGGACATTGTGGTGCCCAAAGAACACAAAAAGCACCGCAGCCAAATTTTGAAGGAAGTACAAGCAGCCGTGCAGCAGCGTGACCCCCGGCTGCGAGTAGTGGCGACTATGGAGCACTCCTATATCTAAAATTTAACATTAAGAAACGCCCGGCAGTTTGGAACTGTCGGGCGTTTTGCCGTTTTGTTAATTCTTTGTATCAAAGGTGTAGTCAACGCCGTTTTCATAGCACCAATCCGCAGCCTTTTTGCGCACATACTCGGTCTGAAATGCGTCAAACTTCTCGGAAAATTCCTTATAGGCATTAAAATATTTCCAAAAAGTCTCAACCACGCATCATCCGCGTTTGATCAAACACAGCCTTGATCTTGCGTTGCCGATAGACTGAACAAACGCGCGCATCACTTCGCCGTCCGTTACATAAAAGTACGGAATATAGCCCAAAGACAGCAGATACGCCGATGTGCCGGTATCCTCCGGGTGATCCAAATCCGCCAACTCCGCCATGCTGTGCACCTGCATATCCGGACGAGAGAACCAAAATTCCGACGCGCCACTCCAGCCTTTTCTTAAATTATCTTCGTTCAAAACAAACTGCTTCATCACTAAACCCTTTGCTGCAATCATTAACCAATGGACTTCATCAAACCGCCGTTTTTGATAATGTTCTGAATGAACGGCGGAAACGGCTGGGCCTGATACACCTTGCCGGTGGTCAGGTCCGTAATCACGCCGCTGTCAAAATCCACCTGCACTTCATCGCCCTGGTTGATCTCGTTGGCAGCCTGGTCGCACTCTAAGATCGCAAGGCCGATATTAATGGCATTGCGGTAAAAAATACGAGCAAAGGTGGAGGCAATCACGCAGCTGATACCGCTGGCCTTAATGGCAATGGGTGCGTGCTCACGGGAGGAGCCGCAACCAAAGTTCGCCTTGGCCACCATGATGTCACCGGGCTGCACCTTATTTACAAAATCCTTGTCAATATCTTCCATACAATGAGAAGCCAGCCAGGCCTCGTCACTTTTGTTCAGGTAGCGGGCAGGAATGATTACATCCGTGTCCACATTGTCGCCGAACTTATGTACCTTACCTTTTGCTATCATACCGTGACCTCCTTATACCGTAGCCGGGTCGGCAATATAGCCCTTGACCGCAGAGGCGGCAGCCACAGCGGGAGAGGCTAAATAAATCTCAGACTCCGTGTGACCCATACGGCCCACAAAGTTTCGGTTTGAGGTAGAGACTGCCCGCTCACCGGCAGCCAAAATACCCATGTGACCGCCAAGGCAGGGACCACAGGTAGGTGTAGACACGACTGCACCGGCCTCAATAAAGATCCGGGTCAGACCCTCCTCAATGCACTGCAAATAAATGCGCTGAGTGGCCGGGATCACGATCACGCGCACATCTTGCGCCACCTTGCGACCTTTCAAAATTGCAGCAGCAGCGCGCATATCTTCCATTCTGCCGTTGGTGCAGGAGCCAATCACCACCTGGTCAATAGCGATCTTTTCACCGTCCACCTCATCAATAGTATGGGTATTCTCCGGCAGATGCGGAAATGCCACGGTGGGCTTTAAGGTGCTCAAATCAATTTTTACCGTGCGGGTGTATTCTGCGTCCGGGTCTGCCTCAAAAATCGTATATTCCCGCTCTGCGCGGCCGTTCACATACTGCAAAGTCACATCATCTACCGGGAAAATCCCGTTTTTGGCGCCGCACTCAATGGCCATATTGCTGATGCACAGCGATCGTCCATAGAAAGCTCCGGAATACCATCGCCGGTAAATTCCAAAGACTGGTAGAGGGCGCCGTCCACACCGATCTCACCGATCAAGTGCAGTACCACATCTTTGCCGCTGATAAAGGGCGCTTTTTTGCCGGTGATCTCAACCTTAATGGCGGAGGGAACCTTAAACCAAGCCTTACCGGTAACCATACCGGCAGCCATATCCGTGGAGCCTACGCCGGTGGAGAACGCACCCAGTGCACCGTAAGTACAGGTGTGGCTGTCTGCGCCGATCACGCAGTCACCACAGGCCACAATCCCCTGCTCCGGCAGCAACGCGTGTTCAATCCCCATATTGCCCACATCAAAATAGTGGGTAATGCCGTGGGCGCGGGCAAAAGTGCGCACCTGCTTGCAGTTCTGGGCGGACTGAATGTCCTTGTTGGGAGTAAAGTGATCCATTACAAGAGCAATGCGGGTCTTATCAAACACGCCGTCCTTGCCAAATTTGTTCATCTCATTGATGGCAACCGGAGAGGTCACATCGTTGCCAAGCACCATATCCAGCTTGGCCTCAATCAATTGACCGGCCACCACATGATCCAAACCGGCGTGAGCTGCCAGGATCTTTTGCGTCATTGTCATTCCCATGTTCGTCACCGTCCTTAAATATCGTCCGTAAAGGAACCGGCGCCGCGCTCCAGCGAGGTCACGCCGGTACGCGCCAGTTCCACAATGCTAAAGCACTGCTCCAGTCGCTGAATAAAGCGTCCAGCATCTCCCCCGCACCGGTGAACTCCAGGGTCACCGTCTCGGCAGAAATATCCAGCACACGAGCGCCGTAACCGGCGTTGAACGCCAAAAGGGCGTTCTTCTCCGGAATGCCCTGAGCGTGCACCTTCACCAGCAGCAACTCAGAGGATACAGAATTGTCCGGAGTCAGCTCAGATACTTTCTCCACGATCTCCAGCTTTAACAGCTGGCGCTTGATCTGGCGAAAATTCTCCGGCTCCGTGTTGGTCTCAATGGTCATACGGGAAAAGTTCGGGTCCTCCGTCTCACTTACCGTCAGGGAGGAGATATTGTATGCACGGCGGGAGAACAGGCTGGCCACCCGTTGCAGCACGCCGCTCTCGTTATCTACAAGAACAGATAAAACCAATTTCTCTTTCATCTTCCTTGCCTCCAATCAGTTAAACTGCTCGATAATATCCGTGTGTGCGCCGCCGGGCGGTATCATCGGCAGTACATTGCTGTCCGGCGAAATACGGCAGTCCACCAACACCGGACCGGGATAAGCCAGCGCCTCTGCCAGCACAGCGTCAATATCATCATTGGTATGGATACGCAGGCCCTTTACGCCAAAGGCTTCTGCCACCTTCACAAAATCCGTAACCCGGTGGGGATCTGTATCGGAAAAGCGGTTTTCATAAAACAGCTTTTGCCACTGGCGCACCATACCCAGCACAGTATTGTTCATAATGAACATCTTGACCGGGATATTGTAGGACGCATGGTGGCCAGCTCGGACAGGTTCATGTGGAAGCCGCCATCACCGGCAAACATCACCACGGTTTGATCCGGACAGCCCATTGCCGCACCAAAGGCAGCGCCCATAGAATAGCCCATGGTGCCCAGTCCGCCGGAGGTCAGCAGGGTGCGGGGTCGGGTGAACTTATAGAACTGTGCCGCCCACAGCTGGTGCTGACCCACATCGGTGACCACAATGGTATCATCCGGGGTCTTTTCGTCAATTTTTCAATTAAGACTGAGGATTTACATAATCCCCGATCTGCAGCTGCTTAAAGGGATGCCGGCTGGCCTCGATCTCCGCTTTCCAGTCGCTGTGATCCATCTGCTCCACATTACGGGTCAGCATGGGCAGAATTTCTGCCAAGTCGCCACGCAGATGGTAGTTGGAAAAGATGTTTTTGTCCATCTCCGCTGCGTCAATGTCAATATGTAAGATCTCTGCGTTAGGCGCAAACTTCTTGCGGTTGCCGGCCACACGGTCAGAGAAACGGGCGCCGCAAGTGATGAGCACATCGCAGTCATGCGCCGCCTTATTGGCCTCAAAATGGCCATGCATACCGATCAGCCCACGTGCAACGGATGGCCGTACGGAAATGCACCCAGACCCATAAGAGAGGACACTACCGGTGCATCCAGCTTCTCGGCAAAAGTAATCAGATCTTCGCCTACTTTGGAGAGAATGGCGCCGCCACCAACATAAATCAGCGGTTTCTTGGCGTTTCTCAGCAATTCGAGCGCCCGATCTATGCAAGACTGCTTGGGCATCTTAAACGCTCAATCTCCACTTTCGGTTCCGCCACATAAGCACAGGTGGCAGAAGTTATATCCTTGGGAATATCTACCAGAACAGGACCTTTGCGCCCGGTCTGGGCAATGCGGAACGCCCGGCGCAGCGTGGGCGCCAGCTCCTCCACAGACTTTACCTGGAAGTTGTGCTTGGTAATGGGCATGGTAATACCGCAAATATCTACCTCCTGGAAGCTGTCTCGCCCCAAGCCGGAGGTGGCATAGTTGCAGGTAATGGCAACCACCGGCACAGAGTCCATATAAGCCGTGGCAATACCGGTTACCAGATTGGTGGAGCCGGGGCCGGAGGTGGCAAAGCACACGCCCACCTTGCCGGTGGCGCGGGCATAGCCGTCTGCCGCGTGGGACGCGCCCTGCTCATGGGCAGTTAAAATATGCTTAAAGGTGTCGCCATATTTATAAAGCTCGTCAAAAATATTCAGGATCGTACCGCCGGGATAACCAAAGATAGTATCTACGCCCTGTTCTTTCAAGACTTCAAGAACGATCTGAGAGCCATTGAGTTCCATTAAATTCCTCTCCCATCACAAAAATTTAATATATATTTTAGGATATTTGCGATACTATGTCAAGAAAAATTTATCCTTGTAAAAACAGCAGCATTGGTATATACTTATATTCGCACAAAAAAATGTGTAATTCAGACATCGGAGCAAAAAGAATGAAACTTGGTATCGTAGGCTTGCCAAACGTTGGCAAAGCACACTTTTTAACGCCATTACAAACGCAGCGCCCAAAGCGCCAACTACCCCTTTTGCACAATAGAGCCGAATGTGGGTATGGTCAGCGTGCCGGATGAACGTCTGGACAAGCTGGCAGAAATGTACCACCCGGACAAATTCACGCCGGCCACCATTGAGTTTGTGGACATTGCAGGGCTGGTCAAAGGTGCGTCCAAGGGCGAGGGTCTGGGCAACAAATTTCTGTCCCATATCCGGGAGGTAGACGCCATTATCCATGTAGTCCGCTGCTTTGAGAATGACGACATCACACATGTGGACGGCTCTGTGGATCCGGCAAGGGACATTGAGACCATCAATTTGGAGCTGATCCTCTCGGATCTGGATATTCTGAATCGACGAATCGACAACCGTAAAAAAGCCATGAAGGGCGACAAGACTCTGGCGCCGGAGGTGGCGTTTCTGGAGCGACTGGCTGCGGAGATGGAAGAAGGCAAAACCGCCCGCAGCGTGGAGATCAGTGAGGATGAACAAGAATACCTGAAAGAAGTATCCCTCCTAACCATCAAACCGGTGATCTATGCCTGCAATATGGGCGAGGACGACTTTAACGCCGGGATTGAGAGCAATCCGTTCTACAAAGCGGTGGAGCAGATCGCTGCCGCAGAGGGTGCGGAAACACTGCCCATCTGCGCAGAAATGGAGGCAGAGATCGCCCAACTGGACGAGGACGAAAAGGCCATGTTCCTTAGTGATATGGGGCTGGAAAAAAGCGGGCTGGATCGGCTGATCAAGAAGAGTTATTCCCTTTTGGGTCTGATTTCCTACCTGACCGCCGGTAAGCCTGAAGTGCGTGCCTGGACCATCAAAAAAGGCACCAAGCGCCCCAGGCTGCCGGCAAGATCCACACAGACTTTGAGCGAGGCTTCATTCGCGCCGAGGTGGTTTCCTTTGACGATCTGGTGGCCTGCGGCGGTATGACGGCTGCTAAAGAGAAAGGCTTGGTCCGCAGTGAGGGCAAGGACTATGTGATGCAGGACGGCGATGTAGTGCTGTTCCGCTTTAATGTATAAGCGTTTTGATAATTAATCACCATTTTGCGTGTTTTGCATATTATTATCCAAGTTAAATAATAATTTTTTCTTGCAGAATGAAAAAATTGTTGACTATGACCAATAACCGTTGTATAATCAATCATAAGGCAGGAAAATTATGTCAGCAACAAAAAGAACAGATATTGAATCGCTGGTTTCCGCCGCTCAAAGCGGCAGCGGAGAAGCCATAAATGCACTGGTTCACGCCATGCGCCCCACTGTGGAGATGATTGCCATGAAGTACATTCACTCTCCACTGGAGAAGGACGATCTGGTCCAGGAGGGCATGATCGGTCTGCTGGCCGCCCTGCGTGCATACCAACCGAAACGAGGCGCCGCGTTTCGCACTTTTGCCGGTACTTGTATTGAAAACGCAATACAAACTGCGCTGCGAAAATTCAGTCGGCGCAAAGATGTTCCGGCGGATAATATGGTTCCCTTGGAGGACTATCTGGATCACGCCGGCACAGCCGTCAGCGCGGAGGACGATTTTTTGGCCGCAGAGAGTGTGGCGCGCCTGAGCCGCGCGCTGGAGCAGCAGCTGTCCCCCATGGAAAATGAGGTGCTGCGCCTGCACATCAGCGGTTTTCGGTATGCAAATATTGCCACTCGATTGAACAAAAGCCCAAAGTCGGTAGACAACGCATTACAGCGTATTCGTAAGAAGTTGACGCTTCTTTTTGAATAAATCTTATGAGAGGTAGTTAAGGTCCAATGTACGAAGACAAAACATTAGTCTGCAAGGATTGTGGGAACGAATTCGTCTTTACAGCCGGTGAACAGGAGTTCTATGCTGAAAAGGGATTTGTCAATGAGCCCCAGCGCTGCAAAGCTTGCCGTAGCGCAAGAAAAGCCGCCGCTCGCGGTCCCCGCGAAATGCACGACGCTGTTTGCGCCAACTGCGGCGCAGCTGCAAGGTTCCCTTTGAGCCGCGGGAAGACCGTCCGGTTTATTGCAGCGAGTGCTTTGCGAACATGAAAGCAGAGTAACCGGTTATTGATATAAATCTATAAATAGCATCTATTTCAATAGCGAAAAAAGCAAAAAAGAACAGCTATCCGCAAGGGTAACTGTTCTTTTTCTTTTGCACTATTTACTCTTTGCCGTTCCAGCAGTAGGTACAAAGCTGATCCGCAGGAATACCTACGGAAGCGATCATATCGTCCAGTCGATGATAGCGCAAGCTGGTAAAGTGCAGCTTTTCGCCGATTTTTTCCACCATGGCGGCGTATTTTTCACTGTCCGGGTCGCATATTCTGCCAGCACTTCCTTTGTCGGATCGCCGCCCTCCAGTTCCTGGATCACACGACGAGTGATCAGTTCCATCTCTGAGGTGGAACGGGAAAAATTCAGGTACTTACAACCAAACAGTAACGGCGGGCACGCCGGCCGGATATGCACTTCTTTTGCGCCGCTGGCGTACAAAAATTCCGTGGTCTCCCGCAGCTGGGTGCCGCGAACAATGGAGTCGTCAATAAGCAGCAGGCTCTTGCCCTCAATCAAATCGTGCACCGGAATCAACTTCATCTTAGCGATCAGGTTGCGCTTGGTCTGGTTGGGTGGCATAAAAGAGCGGGGCCAGGTAGGCGTGTACTTAACAAATGGACGAGAAAACGGAATGCCGGAGGCGTTGGCATAGCCGATGGCGTGGGCAATGCCGGAGTCCGGCACACCAGCACAATGTCCGGCTTGGCGTTGTCTCGGCCTGCCAACAGCTCGCCGCAGTGGTAACGCATTTTTTCCACGCTGATCCCCTGATAGGACGAGGACGGATAACCGTAATACACCCATAGGAAGGTGCAAATTTTCATTTTTTTGCCCGGTGCAACCAACTGCTGCACACCGTCCGGCGTTAGCACCACGATCTCGCCGGGGCCAAGTTCTTTGTCATCGGTGTAACCCAAATTCAAATAGGCAAAGCTTTCAAAGCTGGCACAGTAACCATCCGGCTTTTTGCCCAGCACAATGGGTGTGCGCCCCAGCTTGTCCCGGGCAGCATACACCCTTTGGGGGTCAAAAGCAGCATACTCATAGAGCCGTCGATCACATCTTGGGCGTAGCGAATACCCTCTACAAAATTTTCTTTTTGGTCAATCAGCGCTGCCACCAGTTCCGTGGGATTGATCTCGCCATTGTGCATTTCAAAGAAATGGGCGTTGGTCCCGATAATCTCGTCCACAATAGCGTCTGCATTATTGATCTTCCCTACCGTTGTAATGGCAAAGGTCCCGTGATGGGAACGCACCAGTATGGGCTGCGCTTCAAAATCGGAAATACAGCCGATGCCCATGGTGCCGTGCATCAACTGAGACTCCTTGGTGAACTTCGTACGAAACGGCGCGTTTTCAATATTATGGATGGCTTTGTCAAAACCGGTTTCCGGGTCATACACCGCCATTCCCGCCCGGCGTGTGCCCAGGTGGGAATGGTAGTCCACACCGAAAAACAAATCAAAAACGCAATCTTCTTTGGATACTGCGGCAAAATATCCGCCCATTACTCCACATCCTCTCCTTGGAATGTGCCTATTATAACAGATGATTCGCAAAATAGAAAGAAAAATTGCAATATTTTTACAAAATTAAGGCCAACGGTTATACCGATGGCCTTGTGGTGAAAATTGCAGCCGATTTACAAACAGGCAGCAGTCTCCTACTGCCTTCGTTTATTTTGCTTTTGCCGTAACGGAATACACACCGTCCTTTTTGACTTCAAACTGAAAGGCATAAACACTGCCGGTCTCGCCGGTCTGCATATTCTGCCGGCAGTCCGGCAGCAGTTCATCATAGGAAGCATCTTAGCACAGTCCGTTTCGTACCGCAGCAAAAACACTAAATTTAGGCAATAAAAAAAGCCCGGTGCGCCTAGGCACACCGAGCCCCCGCAGTTAAACCACGGTCAGAGAAACATCGTCCAGAATTACGCTGTCATCCGTGCCGCCGGTTGCTTCCAGATAGACTGTCACTGTGGTCACATTCTCCGGCACCACCGTACTGATTACCTGATAATAGCCAAAATTCGGCGCCGTCTTAACCATATCCTGAGAACGCACCGACACCTCAGCCGCATTTGATTCGCCGCCGGCTGCGTCTGTAAAGATGATCCTGCCAGTCACTGCCGGTTGATCCCCTACCCTTGGGCATAAAAGGAAAGCCGGTAATAGCTGCCTGGGGCAGCTGCGTGGGTCTGGCTCATTTGCGCACCTGATGCCAGTTGCACCGCTGATAAACGCTGTGCACCTGACCGGCGCCGGTGGCTTGCCCAGCCAAAGCATCGTTGTTCATGGTCCAGCCGGTGGGGACAGTATTGGTGAACTGCTCCATAGTGCCATTGGTCACCAATTCGCCGGCAGAACCGTTCCGGCTGCGCCGGTGGCACCCGTAGGTCCGGTAGGACCTGTTGCGCCGGTAGGACCTGTTGCGCCGGTAGCACCTGTGGCACCGGTAGGTCCTGTTACGCCTGCTGTACCGGCAGGGCCTGTTGCGCCGGTGGCACCCGTAGCACCGGTAGGACTGTTGCGCCGGTAGCACCTGTTGCACCACGTGTACCGGCAGGACCTGGTTGCGCCGGTAGCACCCGTGGCACCGGTAGGTCCTGTTGCGCCTGCAAAACCAGCAGCTCCGGTTGCACCTGTTGGACCGGTGGGACCCATTTGTCCGTTGCTACCCGGTGCGCCGGTGGGACCGGTGGGACCCATTTGGCCGTTGCTGCCGGCCGCGCCGGTAGCGCCGTAGGACATAGGACCGGTAGGGCCGGTAGCGCCAACACCCGGACCTGTGGGGCCGGTGGGACCGGTAGGCCCTGTTGGACCGGTAGGCCCAACAACGGTGGGACAGCAGGAACAGGCAGGCTTGCAGCAAGCGTCGCAGCAAGGTTGGTTTTTATAAATCGTTGTATTCATCGGTTTTGCTCCTTATCCTCTCCAATAGACGACGGGTCGGCAGGGTGCTGCAATGCGGCAAAATAGGCTGCGTTCTGCTGCACGGCGGCATCATCGGGTCGGTACGCTGCGGCTTGGGCATTGCAGCGGGCAGCCGCTGCGTAATCACCCATACGATCATAACAAACGCAAAGCCGCAGGTACGGCAAGTACCCGGTGTCATCCGTGTTTACAAAGCCGCTATGCAGGTCCTGGGGCAGTTCCAGCGCCCACTTGTACCAACAAATCGCCGCCGGATAATCCCCTTGTTCCAGTAACAGATCACCGCAACCGCATACCAGGTCCGCCCGAGGTGCCCCCAAGGCAAAGCTCCGGCACAATGCAGCAAACGCACCCTTCCGATCCCCTTGGACGTGCAGGGCTGCACTCAGATACTTGCAAGCCTCCAACTGATCCGGCAGCCAGCCGTCGCCGGGCGCCAAAAACGCCTGCAATTCCTGTACCGCACGGTCATACTGCCGATGGTAGTATAACTCCCGCCCGTAGTAGAATCGATCTCGGGGCGTAAACGACTCCCCTGCCGCCGCCATCTTTTCATAGATTCGTAGGTTTCGGGTGGTGTACGCTGTCTTGATTGATCGATGCGTCACGGCAATATTCACTGTAATTCTGGTGCCCGGGCACTGAATATATTCGTGTACCCGACCGTGCCAAACCGGTCCCGCCGCACGGCGTACCAACCGCTCTCGATCAAAGAAAAAGTGGGATTGCCACGACTGTCAAAGGCGGTATTGTAGCGCATCATCACCACATCCGCCGGAGATTGATCCAGCCGATTTTTCAGACACAACAACGCATCCAGATCCTCCGGCAACAGCACATCGTCTGCATCCAGCCACAGGATGTAATCCCCGGTGGCCTTGGCAAAGGATGCATTACGCGCCGCAGCAAAATCATCTACCCAAGCAAAATCGTAGACTGATCGGTATAAACAGCCGCCACCGCCTTAGTGCCGTCCACACTGCCGGTGTCTACAAGAATGATCTCATCTACCGCCGGCGCCACACTCTCCAAACAGCGCCCCAGCACTGCTCCTCGTCCCGCACGATCATACTAAGGCTGATACTCGCCACTGTCACCCCTCCTACGAACCTATCTCATTCTATGCAAAAGAGAAAAATCTGTGTTTTTGCATTTTTTGTAAAAATTCTCTTGACTTTCCCACATATATGCTATACTACCAAGCAAGATAGCTACGGGGCATTAGGCGCAGTTGGGAGCGCGCCACACTGGCAGTGTGGAGGTCAGGGGTTCGGAATCCCCTATGCTCCACCAAGTCCACTGTAATTTCGGTTACAGTGGATTTTTTATTATACCGATAAAAACAAAAGGACCTTGCAACAGCAGGGTCCTTTATTATGTCAAATTATCAGTCTTTCACCGTCAAGGCACTGAATGCGTCGCGAACGTGCGCACCGGCACAATATCCAATTCTTTTTTAAGGTCCTTGGACAGGGATTTGTAATTGTGGAATGGGATCACACAGCGCTGGAAGCCCAGGCGACCGGCCTCCTGCACGCGCTGTTCGCAATGGCTGACAGCGCGAATTTCGCCTGCCAAGCCGATCTCGCCAAAAGCCAGCACTTTGTCGCCGATCACCGCGTCCTTCAGCGAGGACACCAGCGCCATTGCCACAGACAGATCCGCCGCCGGCTCGTCCAACCGCAGACCGCTGACCACATTGATATAAGCATCCATGGTGTTGAAGAAAAAGCCCGCCCGCTTTTCCAATACCGCAATGAGCATGGCCATGCGGTTAAAATCAAAGCCGGTGCTCATACGCCGGGGCGTGCCAAAGCCGGTTGCCGTTACCAATCCCTGCACCTCCGCCAAAATCGGTCTGGATCCCTCCATTACACAGGCCACACAGGTGCCGCTGGCGTTCTTCGGACGACCGGAGAGCATCATCAACGAGGGATTTTCCACTTCCAAAAGCCCCTCTTGGGTCATTTCAAACACACCGATCTCATTGGTGGAGCCGAAGCGGTTCTTCACCCCTCGGAGAATACGGTAAGAGTAGTTCCGCTCGCCCTCAAAGTACAGCACCGTATCCACAATATGCTCCAGCACCTTAGGTCCGGCAATGGCACCGTCCTTGTTCACATGGCCCACTACAAAAATAGGGATACCGTAGGTTTTGGCCGTGTGCATAAAAATATTGGTGCACTCCCGCACCTGGGTCACGGATCCGGCAGAAGAAGTCACCTGATCGTACACCATGGTTTGAATGGAGTCGATGATCACAATATCCGGCTTTTCGCTGCGAATGGTCTCTGCAATACTGCCCACATCCGTCTCTGCCAAAATATACAGCTGTCCGTAGTCACACCCAGCCGATTGGCACGCAGCTTGATCTGATTGGCAGACTCCTCGCCGCTTACATAGAGAATGGTATGGCGCTGTCCCAAGTGCTGACAGGCTTGCAGCAAATGGTAGACTTGCCGATACCCGGATCGCCACCTAAGAGCACCAGGCTGCCCTCTACGATACCGCCGCCCAGCACCCGGTCAAACTCATGAATGCCGGTGGAAATACGCCGCTCCACGTCTTCTGTAATTTCCGACAAACGTTTCAACGGTCGCGAGGCATAACCGCCACTGCTGCGCTTGGTGCCGGTGGATTTGACCGCCGGGGTCTCCTCATTCATGGTGTTCCACTCGCCACAGCCAGGGCACTTGCCGTACCACTTGCCGCTCTCGTAGCCGCATTCGCTGCAAATATACATACTCCTCTGTTTTGCCATTACGGTAACTCCCCTGTTTTCATGGTGTCGCTAAGCCCTGCCAAAATGCAAAAGGCCACGCGGCGCCGATAAACATCCTGTTTTAACTGATTATTTTCTTTTACATTGCTCATAAAGCCGCACTCCACCATCACGGAGGGCACTTTGGCTTTATAAAGCAGATAATAGCTGTCGTCCGACGGCTTGTTCTCCCGACGATTACCCGGCTGCAAGTGCTGCTTGTCATAAGCTAAAATATTAGCAGCCAGCGCCTTGCTCAACGGATCGTTTACCGTGTACCAAATCTGCATTCCCCACTGGGAGGTATCGGCAAAATGGTTTTGATGAATAGAAACCAGCACCGCGTTATCCACGCTGTTAATATAGTCAAAACGGTTATACAAATCTGAGCGCTTTTTGTCGTCTCCGGCCTTGTAGACCAGATAGTCCCCGGTGCGGGTCATAGAGGCGGGTATGCCGCTGATCACCGCAAAAGCATACAAATCCCGGGCAATGGCCAGGTTGATCTCTTTCTCTGCCGTGCCGTCCGCCGCCACCGTGCCCACATCCATGCCGCCGTGACCCGGTCGATGACCAAATTGTAGCGCGCCTTGGGGTACTGCACCGCCGAGGGCACAGACTGCCGCAACAGCACTTGCAGAGACAGGCAGGTCACAAACACAAACGCCACGCACAGCGCAGCGGGTAAAACACGCTTCACAAAAATCACCCGTACATACTATGCGGGTGCGTCCTTGCTTATTATTATAACCGCCCGGCGTGCCCGCGCAAGTACCGGTTGCATTTTAAGACGGACTGGGTTATAATTTGGACAGAAAGGCGTGATTTTATGAAAATTGTAAATTTAGACGGCTATACCACCAACCCCGGCGACCAAAGCTGGGACTGGCTGGGCAAATACGGCGACTATAAGGTCTATGACCGTACAACGGCAGACCAAGTGGTAGAACGCGCCAAAGGTGCAAATTTGCTGATTATCAACAAAACCGTCCTTGACCGTGCAACGCTGGAAGCATTGCGCCCTGAGCTGGAATACATCGGGCTGCAATCCACCGGCTACAATGTGGTAGACTGCGCAGCAGCCAAGGAACTGGGTATTACCGTGTGCAACATTCCCGCTTACTCTACCAATGCGGTGGCGCAGCTGGTGTTTGCTTTTATCCTGTCCTTTACCAACCAGGTTGCAGTGCATACACAGGCGGTAGAAAACGGTGAATGGTGCCGTTGCCCGGACTTTTGTTTTTGGAAAACACCGCTGATGGAGTTGGACGGCAAAGCCTTGGGCATCTTTGGGTTTGGCGCAATCGGGCACAGAGTGGCGCAGATTGCAGAAACATTCGGTATGCAAGTGCTGGTGTGCACCCCGCATGAAAAGCCCCTTGACGGGCTGCACAGCACCCGATTTGCAGATGCGGATACGGTGCTGGCAAACAGCGACATCATCACTTGCCACTGTCCCCTGACACCGGACACCCAGGGTATGATGAACGCGGCGGCCTTTGACAAGATGAAAGACGGCGCGATCTTTATCAACACCAGCCGCGGACCGGTGGTGGACGAACAGGCGCTGGCAAACGCCCTAAACAGCGGCAAGCTGGCAGGCGCCGGGCTGGATGTGCTCTCTACCGAGCCGCCGGCGGTTGACAATCCTCTGCTGCACGCAAAAAATTGCCGCATTACCCCCCACATTGCCTGGGCGGCCTACGAGACCCGCGCCAGACTGCTTGGCATTCTGCAAGCAAATATTGCCGCCTACTTAGACGGCAAGCCGCAGAACATCGTGAACGGATAAACCCAATATTGAACAAAAACAACACCCTCGACCATTTGGTCGAGGGTGTTTTCTATGCTTAGATTAGAACTCTGTGCCGGGATTTTCCTTATCCGGGTCCGTGGTGCTCTGGCTCAGTGCTGTTTGGGCGGTGAACCACTCTACATCTAAAGTCGGAGTATCATATGCTTTCATTCTATTGTCCTCCTTCTTTAGTTAACTGCGGTAACAACGCCGTTTACGCACTGATAAATATCACCATAAACCACAAAGGGTACCTGGGTGTTCATACGGGAAGTACGGTAGCTCACATACATACGCATATAATGGCTGCCGGTATCGCTGCCCTTCTTGGTCATGGTAAAGGTGCCGGAATTGGGACTGCCTGTCCAGTTGGCAACATTGCGAGACACGACCGTTTGCACATCGTCGCCGCCGCCCTTCACAAGGGTGTCCTTTCCATTCTTAGTGTCGGAGTAAATCACACCCACCTCCAAGACGGTCACATCCGCACCGGCAGAATAATCGCAGGACAGGGTAAACTTGTTGTCTGCAAAGAAGCCTACGCCATTCAAAGCCGGCGTGCGGCTCTCTGCCTGCTCCTGCAATTTTTTGGGCAGATCGTTTAAGCTGCATAAGCCGTGAAAGTCGTTTCCGTATTGGCGCTGAACAGGGTAACATTCTGCTCGTAGGAAGCCAAAGTTTCCACACCGTTTACGGTACGGGTCCAGTACGCTGCGTTGTCTGAGGTCAGCTCTAAGGGTTTGTTGATACCGGGTGCGGTGTACTGGGTGGCGCCGTTGATCAAGGCGTTTGCCGCCGTGCCGCTGTTGCTGACGGTGTACTTCACATCCAAGCCGGTGCGTGTACCTCTCTGCACAATCTGCGCAACCTGACCCGCCGGAACCGCATGGGTGCCTTCGCTCCAGGTCCAACCGGTAAATGTGTACTTGGGGGAATCCTTAGCGGTAATCACTGTATCGCCCACCGTTACGGTGTTGCCCTTTACAGTTACGCTGGTGGCTCCCACAAACGCGCCCAAAATCGTGCCAAAGTAGTCGGCAACAATCACATTGGGTCTGGTGGCAGTGGTAACCGTAATGGTGGTATCCCGCTGAACCAGCAGCGACAACTGATAATTGCACTTGGCAAGGTCAATCTTTGTATCGCCGGTTGCGTATGCACAACGCAAACGGTATCCTGAGACTTGTAAGCAGAGAAATCCAAATGGGCAATGGTGCCGTAGTAATACAGCGTTTTTTGCTCCTTGGTTTCAAAGGGATTGCCATTGACGGTGCAGGCAACGGTAAAGGCGCGGCCACTCTGGGAGGACTCGCCTACATTCATATTACTCAGCAAATCCGTAGTAAAGCCATCTACGTACTCTGCTGGGCAGCAGGCACATTCACATAATCCTTGCCATTGTAGGCTTTATAAATGGTGCTGTTGCCGCTGGTTACCGTATTGGTAATGGCGGTACCGCCGTCCGGGAACGCGGTGCGGTCGATGGTGGCGCTGATGCTGCGGGCAGATTCATAGGCGCTGGCATCAGCAGCAACCACAAGGCCGGAGTTTTTCAGCTGGGTTGCGGTCTCATCAATTTGAGTCTGGGTGGTCTTTTCCGCAGAATCGGGACCTGGGATAAAGCCTGCCACATTGTTTCTGCCCTTTTCCGGATACTGTGCCAGCAGATCCGCACCAGCTTTATAGGCGGTCTCAAAATTCTGCCAACTGTCCACCGTGTACTTATTCTGGTCTGTATCGGTTACATTGCCGGCAAAGCCCTTGTCATAAGCCGCCTTGTTCTGCTCTACCACCTTTTCCAGTTCCGTAAAGTCTGCACGCTTGGTCAGATTCTTATAAGCGGAATCCAAATCCTTGCCCACATCCAGGGTGGTCTCGTCTGTGGTCAGCAGCGTATAGTTGTTCAAATACGCCTGCGTGTTCAACAAATCCGTGGTGTACTTGTCCCAAGACGCCTTGGTGTAGTCCGTGGACACACGCACCTTGCTCACCGCCTCATTATACGGCGTGCGCTCGTTGCTCTTGTTGCAAACCTTGACCTGAAAATTCAGACCAAGATTTAACCAGTTGGTTACATTCTTAGTACCTGCAGACTTGAATGTTGTATTCAAGTGAGCTTGAAGTTCCGCAACGCCTGACATCGTTGCAGTATTATTTGCAGTAACATTTGTTGTGCCGGTAATGGTCTCGTACTGCTTTGGTGCAACACCAAGAGAATAGGAATCGAAATAAACTCTATCCGCAGTAAATCCGTCGCCTGTAAAATAATTCAATTTGTCGTTAGTCGGGAAGTCAATAGATGCGCCATCAGCATTGCCGCCCGAAACAGAAATTGGAGTAATACCCAACTTCAAAGAGAAGCTCGTACCATCGGAATTATTCCGCGTAATGCCCATGTTGGTATCAGAACTCATATCATAATAATAATACGCAGAAACAGTCGAACTATCTTTAACTTCTAATAAGTTACTTTGACTTCCTGTTGAACCGCCGGAATTGTTGTTGTCACCTAATCCAGCCAACTTGTCTCCTGCGGAAGAACTCAACAAATTGCCAATAGAAGTTGTATTTTTCTTATAAACAAGAGAATTGGCATCCTCTATATTGTATGCATTACAAATCTGATGCGTTCCGGTATAAGTTTTTCTGTCCGTATTTCCGTAAGAATTCTCGGCGACATAAATCAGTGGTAACATATTAACATGATTACCCCAGTTGCCCCACATTTGTTGCGTGCCGATTGTGTGCCCAGCTACCGGGTTAGAAGCCACATACAGCTTATCCGTCTGGGTCCAAATATTTCCGTCTGCATCCGTCAGATTGGTCTCAATGGTAACCGTCTCGCCCTTGTTATAATTTGCATACTCAACCGTATCTGCAATATGCAAAGTACCGCTCAGCTTACCGTCCGCATACTTAATATCCGCAGCAGGATCCTCCACACACTGAATACCGGTAATGGTATATCGACTGTCATTAACCGTATAATGGGTCTCTTTTTCGCCGGCCTGGGAACCGTCGGAAATCAAAGAGCCGCAATACATATACGGCTGCCCCTTACGGGAAGCGTCACCGTGGGTATAAATCACCGGGTCATACTTAACCACACCGGTCACAGCCAAGTCGCCGTCCACAACCGTAATATTATAAGTATTCAGCCTGCCTGTACACAGCGTTGCCTACTGCGTTGGCAGTAACGGTAACATTGTAACCGTCAACGGTGCTGCCGCCGTTTGCCTTTAAGCAATGGGCATACATATTCGTTGTAGAAGTGGAGGGATTCAGCAGGAAATAGCCGTCCGTACCGTGATAGACAATCAAATATTCCTCGCCGTCATCCACGGTATTCACCTGAATGTAGCCGGGCAGCTCCGTGCTGCCGGTCTCGCCGGTGCGGATCCTGCGATACAGTTGGAAGGTTGTGGCTGCCAATACCTCGCCTCGTCCTGATCGTTCTTGCCCTTACCGGTAAAGTCCCACCGCTCAAAGTGATTCACCACATTGCCATCGGAATCCTTTTGCTGGAAATACAGGCCGTAATGGCCATCCTGCAACAGCTGGAAGCCGCCGTCTACTGCACGCAATGTAACATTGGCAGGCGTAGACGCACCGGGATAGCCGGCCTTACCGTTTGTACCCACACTTAAGTACATACCTGCGTGGGCAATGGTGTACTCTGTACCGGTAGAGGTAAAGGTGTACAAAGCGCGCTTTACAGAAACGGAATCGCCGCTGTAATTGACATCCGTTGCCTTATTGGCGGTAGCACCGGGTACTTCCTTCGCAGCAGACAAAGACACAATATCGCTTGCAGAGTTATTCACATTCTGCGCAGAGAAGGTTAAGGTCTTCTTCTGACCCACATTCATCTGAATGTCCGTTGTGGTGGGAACATCCACATCCATACCGGTAAGCGTTTCAATATCATAAACCTTATAGGTAAAATCACAGGCGTCCGTCTCGTACAAATCTGCCACGCGGCCGTCTTTCAGCACCGTCAAGCAAGAGTACGCAAAAGTTGCGCCCTCTGCGGTAATGGTCTTTTTGGCATATTCGGTAGAAACAGTATTGTCATCATTCAGCAGCAAGGTAAAGATGGCACCGGTTTTACGACCCTCTGTTGAGGAGGGAGAAGAAACCAAAATGGCACGCTTGCCGTCAATCAGGTAGGGATACATAATGGCAGACAGCTGGCAGTTACCCCAAATGTCAATCCCAGTATCTACCACATCGCCCCACTGATAGCCAGAGCCGTTCCAGGTGGCATCGCAGTACCGAATTTTCTTTTTACCGTTACGGTAGAAGCAGCGCACAACGCCGTTACCTAAATCTACAAGCTGCGCCTCACTGGACCAACCGCTGCCGCCCCAACCGGTGCTGGTAAAGTTCGCCGTACGGCTCCAGGTCTTGCCCTGGTCTTTACTGTAAATAAAGCTGGTTGCCTGAGAAGCGTCGCCGGAGCCCCAAGTATTGTCGCCGTATACATAAACCGGCATACAAATGGTGCCGTCATCCGTTACGATGGCACGACCGGGGCCTGCGCCCAAGAACTTCTCGCCGCTCTTTCTGGCATTCACCAAGGACGGTGCGCTCCAGGTTTGGCCGCCGTCCGTGGAAGTACGGAAAAACAGGTACTGGCACTTCTTGGCCTGGAACTCACAGTTAGAATACCAAACGCAGCCAACATAAGCGTCATTCTTAAACAGCTCAAATTCGCCGTTCACCTTATAGCCGCTGACAACCGTGCTGTCGCTGGTTCTGTAAATGCTGGCATAGCCGTCGCACCTACCGCGCCCACGTAATAGTCATAGTCGCCGCCGTTACGGGCAAGCAGCAGACGACCCTGACTGTCCAAACCGGTGTCCTTAGAAGGCTGTGCGTTCGCGGAGCTGCCGTTAATGGCAACGCCGGAAGCAAAGAAAGTAGACAGCATATACAGGTTCTTGCCGTCAGTTGCAATATTGCTGTCGCAATAACTGGTAGACGCCTTGTTAAACACATTGCCGTTATCGCCGTAATAGCCGGCCCAAGTGTAAGACCAAGTGTCGCCGTTATCCGTAGAACGAGCGGTGATCACATCGTTACCGCCGCCGTCCATACCGCCGTCCCAACGAGCGTCAGCGGCTGCAACGACAGTACCGTCATCCAGGGTAACCATACTGGGAATACGGTACCAATGAGACGGATTATCGCTAACAAAGGGACGACCCTGGGTCGTACCGTCTGCCGGCTTACTTGCCTCGCTGCTGCCGGCTGCCATTGCGGTGGTCACCGGAAATGCGGTAAGCACCATGAGAATGGCCATCAGCACAGCTGTCCATTTTTTGCCATAAAGATTCACGCTCCATTTTGCGCAGCGCCCTCGGCGCCACAGGATATAAAAGCAGGAGAAATGGGCATAGTTCACCCACTCCTCCTTTTTCCATTGGGTATTATATATTTTAATATATGGAATGTCAACCGATTTTTACAAAATGCCAGCTTTTTTAGTACGAATAGACATTTAACGAAACAGTGGTGATTAAAACAGGGTGCACCCTGCCGGCCGCAAGAAAATTCTGTAATTCAAGCACCTTCTTAACCACAAAAAAAGCACCCAATCGGGTGCTTTTTGATGCCTTTATGATTCTGCACGATCCCATTCCGTCAACAGCTCGATGGACTGAATTTTGCCGTGAAACGGCTCCAAGCGGTTATAATTGCCGTTGACCTCTGCGGGAATCTTGGTGCGGTCCACATACAACTCCACCACATCCTTGTTTTTCTTGGCGTACTGATGCTTTTTGTCCGTATGGCGGTTGGATTTGGTATCACACAAAATGATCTTAAAGGTTTTGCCGGTGTCCAGGGTGACCTTATATTTGGTGCCCTTGGTGGTGCCGTAAAAGGTGCCCAGTGCGGCGCAATAATATTCCCCTACCATACGAATACCGGTGGTCTCGTCGGTGGTGGTCTTGTAGGTCACGCCCCGGTAGGTTCCGGAATTCAGTACCGCATAAGCAGGCGAAGTTTTATCCGTCACCGCGTCATAATAAGCGTAGGTTTTGCAGGCGCCGGAGACTTTCGGCAGCTTCAGAGTCTTGGTCGTTTTCACCGCCACCGGGTGGGAAAAGCGGCTTTTGGTCTTGGTTTCTCTGTTTTCCACCACGCCTCGAATCTTGTAAGAATACACGGTCTTGGGCGATACATCTATATCGGTAAAAGTGCGCTTTTTGCCGCTGATTTTGGCGATTTTTTTGTACTTGCCGTTCTTCTCCGCACGGTACAGTTCGTAGTAGGCTGGAGAATGCTTGGTGCTCCATTTCAGGGTCACCTCTGTGGCGCCTGAAACAGACAGCTCCATTTTACTGGCAGAAGGTCGGGTATAAAAATCCGTCTCCCCCACGGTGCTCTCCTGGAGAACATCGCTGCCGGGCACAGTGATCTTGAATTTATAGAACATGGCCGGGGTCAGGTCCGTCAATTCCACCGTATTTACCCGCACCTGCGTACGCAGGCTCCAGCTTTTGAGAATGTAATCATACTGGTACACATTGTAAATGGCAAAGGGACTGCCGCTGTCCCAGGACAGGGTGGCATGCTTGCCGGTCAGGTCGGTGACCTTGATTTTGGCGTGTACCGCGTTCGTCTGCTGCTCGGTATTCATAATGTTCACCGGCAAGGCAGGACCGGGCGCAATCTGGGTCTGCGCCGTAGCGGCGGCAACAGGCGAAGCCAGTGCCGGCGCGGTGCTGCCCAGGATCAGGCAAGCGCTAATGGCAGCCGCAGCTAATTTCTTTTTCTGAATAGAAATAAAAGTTCCCCCTTTGAGCGGTTACTCAAACGCATAATATTATACGCCATTTGAAGAAAAAATGCAAGTTAGGCAAATCGGAGAGTCACAACCACACCAAATTCGGCGACTCTAACAGCGGGAGCAAGCCCCTGTCCCATAAAAAAAATAACGGCTCCCCTTGCACACAAGAGGAGCGAAAAGCAGTGATATTATTTACCAAAGAAGAACACAGAGGAAGCAATCAGATACTGTCCGGCGTAGTAGGCAAAGTGGTTCAGGAACAGCCAAATGCTGCCGTCAAATCCGCGACCGAAATAGGTATTGCTGAGAATCGCGTCCGAAATGGTAAAGAGCGTGGCGCCGATGGCCATAAGGATCATGGACTTTCGCCGGTAGTAAAGGCGGCGAAAATAGCGGTGACATTGGTCATGATCAAAAAGCATACATAAAAGAATACAATGCGGCGATACTTGCCAAAATGCACCCGCATTATATTGGCTGTGGCAATTTGAACCACGCGACGACAACGGCAATACCTGCGCTGATCAGAACCTTCCACCAATCCAGCTTGGTAAAATGGATCAAAGCCGCGGTATAAAACACATGACCGATCAGAAAGAAGATAAAACCGCCTTTTAGATAATTATTGGCGTCCTTTTTGTAAACCCCTTTCAAATCCAACAGAATGTCGCCCACAAGTCCCAAGCACCGCCCATAATGATCAGCGAGCCATACTGGGCAGCATTGGTGTAATTCTCGATCACAGCAAACACCGCCGACAGCATAAAGAACAGACTGGACACGGATTTGAAAATCAGATTTCGAACAGAGTTCCCCCCGGAGCGGACAAAGACGAAAGCCAACGAAACGGCCACGCCGATGCCCATAGCAATGTAATAAGTCATTATGAATCCCCCTTATTGATTTGACAACTTACGCATTTGCTTGGCTTTCCTCCAGTATAGCACAATTAGGGGTAGGTCTGCAAGTAGCCAGGCCACAGGACCGGCAAAACAGACAGCTTTGAACCCAAACAGCGGTGTGAAAAGATACGAAACGGTGATTCTGCCTATTAACTCTCCGGCGCCTGCCACTGCATTTGCGTAGGTACAGCCCAGCCCCTGCAGGGTATTACGCAGCACAAACAGTACGCTTACCAAGCTGTAACACAGGGAGATAGCAAACAGGTATTCCTTTGCAGCGTACACAATTTGGCTGTTATAATCCGTCATAAACAGACCCACGATCTGCTCTCCGCCGAAAAAGAGTACCAGGGAGCAGAGAACAGACAACCCCAGATCCACCACAAACACCTTGCGCACGGTAGTGAGAATTCGCCGATACTGCCCGGCGCCATAATTCTGGCCACAAAGGTGGACGCGGCCACCGCCAGATTGCTCATAGGAATATTGGTAATGCTCTCCGCCCGACCGGCGGCAGTAAAAGCCGCCACCACATCGGCGCCAAAGCCGTTCACGGCGCTTTGCAAAATCATAGAGCCGATACTGGTAATGGTAAACTGCAAGGACACCGGAATGCCCAGCGCCAGCTGGCGGCGGGTACGCTTAGCGGTAGGTACCAGCATACGCGCTTTAAGCTGCAAAACCGGTATGCCCCGGAACACATAAATCCCAGCAGACACAGCTGCCACGATTTGAGAGATCAAAGTTGCCCAAGCGGCGCCTGCCACGCCCCAACCGAAATGCGCCACAAAAAGCAGGTCCAACACCAGATTAACAGCCACACTGATCAGCAAAAACAACAGGGGCTTTTTGCTGTCCCCAACGCTGCGGGCAATACCGGTAAACACATTGTAAAGCAGCTGTGCCGGCACACCCAGGTACATAATTGCCGCGTACTGCACAGACAAGTCATAAATCTCTTTCGGGGTATGGATCCACCCCAGCATCGGGTGCAGAACCAGCAGCGCCAGTGCGGAAAACAGCACACCTGTAATCAGCGACAAACCGATACCGTTACCGGCCTGGCGATTGGTTTCCTCTTGATCCCCGGCACCAAAGAACTGGGCTACCGGTATGGTAAAGCCGGCGGTAAGTCCGAATGCAGCGCCGATAGCAAAACTGCTGATGGGCGCAATATTGCCTACGGCGGCCAGTGCATTCGTAGACACATAGCGCCCAACGATAATATTATCCACCATATTGTAAGTGTATTGCAAAAGGGAGCTGAGCATAATCGGCAGCGAAAACAGGACGATCTGCTTCATCGGTCTGCCGTGTATAAAATCAGTGGTCATCTTCTACCTCAAAAAATTGGCGATAAGCCGTAGGCAGCGCATAGTCCCGCTGCACTTCTTCCAGCGGCACCCAGGTGTAACTTCCGGCGGCCTCCCGCACGGTCATATAATAGCAGCGCATATCCCAGTGAATATGCGTGAAAACATGGTTTGCATGCACAATCTTTTGCAATTCCAACGGCTCCAAACCAACATTTTGCAAGTAAGCAATGGCGGACCCCTCATTCAAAAAATCGTCTGTATCGGGCAACTGCCACAGACCGGACAGCAGCCCCTTATCGCCTCGTTTGGAAAGGGCCACTCTGTCTCCGCAGGTCAAAAAAAACACCGTACGGTTTTGGTGCCGCTTTGCCCGCTTAGGCAACTTTACCGGAAAATCTGTCTGGCTACCGGAAATATTGGCGGCACACACATCGGCTAAGGGACAAACCGAACACTTCGGCGATTTTGGCGTACAAACGCAGGCGCCCAATTCCATCAGCGCTTGCGTGAAAGTGCCACAAGCCCCTGCCGGGTACACCTGCTCCAAATCTGCTTTGATCCGGGCTTTTGTGGTCTGTAAGTCAATGGGAGCCGCATTTTCCGTAAAACGGGTAATCACCCGCAGCACATTGCCGTCTACCGCCGCCACCGGGCAATCGAAGCAAATGGACGCCACCGCTCCGGCAGTATACGGCCCGATCCCCGGCAGCGCCAACCAGCCGTCATAATCCGTTGGGAATTCACCGTGCAGGTCATTGACGATCACCCGAGCGCACTTTTGCAGATTACGAGCGCGATTATAATACCCAAGACCCTCCCACAATTTTAGCAGTTTGTCCTCCTCCGCGGCAGCCAAATCCTCCACCGTAGGCAAAGCGGCAAGAAAGCGCAAATAATAGTTCCAAACCGCCTCTACCCGGGTTTGTTGCAGCATAATTTCCGACAGCCACACATGGTACGGCCGGCGGTCCTGCCGCCAAGGCAGCGGGCGGGCGTTCTGGGCAAACCAGGGCAGCAGCCGGTAGGCAATATAGACAATGGGTTCTGCAAGCAGACACCCCCTTTTTGATCTTTGCAAGTAGTATAGCACACCCCCGACCTTACGGCAAGGCAAAAAGCAACTTGTACCACTTGGAAATTGCGGCCGTTTATGGTATAGTGGAAGCAGAAAGGCAGGTAACCGGGATGGCTAAGCGGATCGGCAGCGTAGATATACTCAAGGCACTGGCATTTGCTCAGTGATCCTGTACCATACGGAGGCACTGCCAACCGTGGTGAACGGCTGGATCGGATCCTACTTTATGCCGCTGTTTTTCTTTGCCTCCGGGCTGACTTTCAGCGCCAAACAGGCTAAATTCGGTGCTTTTCTAAAGAAGAAATGCGTCTATCTGCTTCTGCCCTATTTGCTGTATTTGGTGTGCTGCGCTGCAGTAGCGTGGCCAAACAAGTGATAAGAGGCGTTGCATTTCCGGTCAAATCGTTCTTGCTGGGCGCTGTCAGCGGACTGCCGAATATGAATGAATACACCGGCAGAGCTTGGTTTATCTACTGCTTTTTTGTGGCGGAGATACTGTTCTACTTCTTGCTGAAATGGACAAAAGGCAAGCGCACGCCGCTGTTTCTGCTGCGCTGATTTTTCTGCTTGCCGGATATGCCTATGCGCACTTTTTCCGTGACACCGCCGCTATGTTTTGGCGCTACACAGACGGCATGGTGGCCGTGTTCTTTATGACCGTTGGGTATTTGCTGCGAGAAAGTGTGTTAAAATTAAAAGCACCCGGGTTACTATTCATAGTGCCATCCGTTGGTTTTGGGTTGCTCAATCTGCACATCAACGGTCACGGGCTGGTGATGGCATATTCTTACTATGGCGAACTGGTGCCCATGGTGGTGAGTGCGCTTAGCGGCTGTCTGTTCTTTGCGGCATTGTCAAACTGCCTGCAAAGCCGCTATTTGGAGTATTTGGGGCGGAACACACTGTTTATTTATCTTTTTCACTTCTTCCTCTGGGCATATCCCCTGCCCCGTTTGCTGGGCAAAGTGATGACCGTGGGCACCACGGCATATAATTGGCTGTACGCCTTGCTGCTCTTTGCGGAGGTGCTGGTAATCTTTAGCCTTTTGATTCCTGTTTATAATCGGATCATGCAGCCCTTGCAGCGCCGCCTGTTAGGTAAAAAGAATGAAAAATAGCGCAAATTCTCTATTGACACGCCCAGCCAATTCTGCTACACTATGAATGTTGATATTCCTCAATAGCTCAGTTGGTAGAGCATGCGGCTGTTAACCGCAGGGTCTTGTTCGAGTCCAACTTGGGGAGCCAAAAGAACCGATACGCATAAGCGTATCGGTTTTCTTTTTATTTCAGTAGTTACTCGAACCAACGACAAGCTGCTCCAAATTTGGCGAAGACAAATTTGGAAGAAACAGTCCTGTGGACTGTTTCGTAGCAGGTTGCGCAACCT
>ENA-OQAS01000126-OQAS01000126.1-human-gut-metagenome-genome-assembly--contig:-NODE-126-length-38319-cov-4.528749_pt1 | contig 38319 bp, 47 predicted proteins | sample MGYA00242733_ERZ504523 | MGnify/ENA primary metagenome ERZ504523 (study PRJEB26092, sample SAMD00036239) | human gut metagenome | host: Homo sapiens | study: EMG produced TPA metagenomics assembly of...
CACCGCAGAGCGTGAATTACTGCGTCACAGATTTTCGTCGTACCCCGGTACGCCTTCAAATCTGTTCCTTGCAATTCGCGCTCTGCAGCACTGCCTTTTTTGCATTATTTTCGGGTCTTGCTATAGATGGAAGTGCAGGAGAGTTAATCCACCCGTTCGTTCCCCCAGAAAAACAATGCCACGGTTCCCGGCCCTGTGTGGCTGCCGATGGTGGTTCCGATGTTGTTGATCTCGACTTTTCCGTTCAGATTGGGAAAGCGTTCCTCGATAAGATCCGCAACGGCCCGCGCATCGTCGTAGCAGGCGGACTGGGAAATGTAGCATTTGCCGGAGTAGGAGAGGCCGCCCTCGGCGTTTTCTTCCATCTGGTCGACGATTTTTTTGATGACTTTTTTCTTCGTACGGATTTTAAACCGCGGAATCAGACGGCCTTCGTTGTCCATGTTGAGCAGCGGGCAGATGCCGAGGAGTCCGCCGATTGCGCCGGAGGCTTTGGAGATGCGGCCGCCGCGCACGTAGAAGGTGAGGTCCGTGGAGAAGAACCAGTGATGGACTTTGAGGCGGTTTTTCATCGCGAAATCGTAAACCTCTTCCAGCGGTTTTCCTTCATCGCGCAGGTCGCAAGGCGGTCCATCAGAAGACCGTAGCCGGAGGAAGCGCCGAGGGAATCCACGATGAGGATTTTCCGTTCCGGGTAGCGCTCTTCAAGGTCGGCTTTGGCGATCATCGCGGAATTCAGTACACCGGAAATGCCGGAGGAGAGGCAGACGTGGAGAATGTCTTTGCCGTCCTGCAGGAATGTTTCAAAATAGGCTTCAAATTCATCGGCATTCACCTGGGATGTTTTCGTGGAAGCGCCGGCGGCCATGGCGGCATAGAACTGATCGAACGGCATGGATTTGCCGAGATCATCCGCGTACTCGGTGTCATTTAATTTGTAATGGAAACAGATGTATGAGATTTCCCGTTTGGAGAAATGTTCTTCGGTAAGGTCTGCCGTAGAGCAGCAGCTGATGACATAGGAACTCATAAAATAATCCCTCCTCGTAAAAATGAAAGTAAGAACTCTGGTTTCTGTGCCTATTGTAGCATCTCGAATGGGAAAAGGCAACTGCGGAACGTGATTATATCCGTAATGAAAGGGAAAGCGAAATGGTGTTAAGCCTTGTATTTGCGGTGCGGCCTGTGGTAGAATAGAACTATGAGAATACGAAAATACGAAGGAGGTTTTTGCATATGCAGAATTATTCAGGAGAAGAAGGGCTGCAGTATCATCTGCAGATCCGAAAAGGCGATGTGGGACGGTATGTGATTCTGCCGGGAGATCCCAAACGGTGTAAAAAAATTGCAGCTTACTTTGAGAACCGGTGCTCGTCGCAGACAGCCGGGAATTTGTGACTTATACGGGTGCTTTGGACGGTGTAAAGGTTTCCGTTACATCTACCGGCATCGGCGGTCCGTCGGCTTCCATCGCGATGGAAGAGCTGATCCAGTGCGGCGCCGATACGTTTATCCGCGTCGGAACATGCGGCGGTATGGCACTCGATGTAGAGGGCGGCGATATCGTGGTGGCAACGGGAGCGATCCGTGCGGAGGGAACGTCAAAGGAATACGCACCGATCGAGTTCCCGGCAGTCGCAGACCTTACCGTGACGAATGCGCTGGTGCAGGCGGCAAAGAATCTTGGGAAAAAATGGCATGCGGGCGTGGTACAGTGCAAGGATTCCTTCTACGGCCAGCACGACCCGGAGCAGATGCCGGTCGGCGATGAGCTGCTGAAAAAATGGGATGCGTGGATGAAACTTGGATGCAAAGCGTCAGAGATGGAATCGGCGGCACTCTTTATCGTGGCAAGTGCCCGCGGCGTCCGTGCCGGATCGGATTTTCTTGTGATGGGAAATCAGGAGAGAGTGAAACGCGGCATGGAGAACCACATTACGCACGATACGGAAGGTGCGATTCAGGTAGCCATCGAGGCACTGCGGATTCTGATCCGGGAAGATCAGAAATAAGAAAGAAAAAATAAGGGGATACTGGAAAGGGGATGCTGGATATGAAACAGGAAATCAGTACAGAAATAAAACAGGAGCTGGTAAAACAGGCTCTGGCAGCGCGGAAATTTGCGTATGTGCCGTATTCGAAATTCCGCGTAGGCGCGGCGGTTCTGGCAAAGAATGGAGCGATTTATACCGGTTGCAACATTGAAAATGCGGCGTATACACCGACAAACTGCGCGGAGCGCACCGCGGTCTTCAAAGCCGTATCCGAGGGCATAACGGAATTTGACGCGATCGCCGTCTGCGGCGGCCCGGGAGAGGCAGAGCCGGAGGATTTCTGCACACCGTGCGGTGTCTGCCGTCAGGTGCTGCGGGAATCGTTGATCCGAACAAATTTCTCGTCCTTCTCTGCAAGGGCGACGGTTCCTGGAAAGAAATGACACTCGAGGAGCTGCTGCCAATGGGATTCGGAAAAGAAAATTTATAAACAGAAGCCGGAAAGAAAAATCCAGGGCAGGTACGGAAAGTACCGTATGCCTGGATTTTTATGTCCAAGATATAAAAATTATTTACTGAAATTTCGGCTCACAGGTCAGATCGCATCCCAGACGCTGGAACATTTTGCGGTCCACATCGGAGAGCATAACGCTGGAGTGCACCTGGCAGCCCTTTAACTGCGGCAGGCAGGAGAGTGCTTTCTGTGCATCCTCGCTCTGTGCAGCGGTAGCGGACAGGGCGATCAGAACTTCGTCAGTATGGAGACGCGGATTTTTGCTTCCGAGATACTTTGTTTTCAGTGTCTGGATCGGAGCGATGGATTCCGGTGAGAGAACGTGTACGTCGTGTTCAATACCGGAAAGGTCTTTTAAAGCATTCAGCAGAAGTGCTGCGCTTGAGCCGAGCAGATCGCTTGTCTTTCCGGTGATGATGCGTCCGTCCAAAAGCTCCATGGCAGCAGCCGGTGCGCCGGTCGCTTCAGCGCGGACAAGAGCCGGGGAAACGGTGGTGCGGTCTGCGGCAACGATGTTCTCCTGTTTCATCAGAAGCTCGATTTTGTAAGCCTCTGTCTCGGAACGGGAACCGTCTGCGATGCCGTCCACAGCGTTATAGTAGCGGCGGATGATCTCCTGGCGGGAACCTCGCAGCATGCGGCATCATCGACAATGCAGTTTCCGGCCATGTTGACACCCATGTCGGTCGGGGATTTGTATGGCTCTCGCCGAAAATCTGCTGGAAAATGGCGCGCAGAACCGGGAAAATCTCAACATCACGGTTATAGTTGACGGTTGTTACATCGTATGCCTCAAGATGGAACGGGTCGATCATGTTGACATCGTTCAGATCGGCGGTAGCAGCCTCATAGGCCAGGTTGACCGGGTGCTTCAGCGGCAGATTCCAGATCGGGAAGGTTTCATATTTGGCATAGCCGGCGTTTACACCGCGTTTGTGCTCGTGGTAAAGCTGGGAAAGACAGGTTGCCATCTTTCCGCTTCCCGGTCCCGGTGCGGTAACGACAACGAGCGGGCGTGTCGTTTCGATGTATTCGTTCTTTCCATATCCCTCATCGCTTACGATCAGCGGTACATTGTGCGGGTAGCCCGGAATTGTGTAGTGAATGTAAACCGGGATGCCGAGCTTTTGCAGTCTCTTTTTAAAGGCATCTGCGCTGTGCTGGCCGGAATACTGGTAATTACTACGCTTCCGACGTAGAGGCCGCGTCCGCGGAACTCGTCGATCAGACGGAGTACATCACTGTCGTAGGTGATGCCGAGGTCACCGCGGATTTTGTTTTTCTCAATATCGGATGCGGAAATTGCCATAACAATCTCGGCCTGATCGGAAAGCTGCATCAGCATGCGCAGTTTTGCGTCCGGTGCAAAGCCCGGAAGAACGCGGGATGCGTGGAAATCGTCGAACAGCTTTCCACCGAATTCCAGATACAGCTTGTTGTCAAACTGGTTGATGCGGTCGCGGATGTGCTCGGACTGCATTTTCAGGTATTTTTCATTGTCAAATCCAATTTTCATGGTATTTTTCTCCCTTTTTTCCATGGTATTTGTTTGAAAGAAACGGATCATTCCTGCAGGGATGATGCAAAGTTTTCCCCATTGGGTTCTGAAGAGTTACAAACAACTGATTTTATTTTACTATAGAGAAAAGTCACGTGCAAGAAAAAAATGCGGCAGGAATAGAAGCGATTCAGAAAAAGCACTCCTTCGCGCAAGCATGATTCGCGATTTTTCCGGAATTTCGCATGGATCTGAATCGTTACAAAAAAAATCTCCCAAAAGGAGAGAGGCCGGGACTTGGTTGAAGCCCCGGCGGTATGAAAAAGAAATCTATCTATTAGAAAGGTTGGCGTTGGAGACGTGCTTCCAGAAATGCTTTGCCGTCTCCGGTTTATTTATAGAGAAACAATGGAGGTTGTTTTTTACTTCCTTTGTTGTTGATAAGATTAGTATACGGGAAAATTGTGACCAGAATGTGTACACGGGATAAAGCTTTTCTGAAGAGAACATGAAAACAAAAGGAAGAAAATCTGACGGAATTGTAAAGAAGTAGTCAAAAAGGATTCATGCACCGTGGAAAAGGCGCATAAAATGCAGGAGAAGAAAAAGAGCATTTCCGGCAGGAAAACCGATAAGACCGGAAAACCGGCTATCTGGCAGCTGCGGGGAAGAGGTTTCTATGCCGGAAATGAAAAGGAAGAGAAAAATTTGCAGAGCGTGATTCTGGATATGGTCAACCGTTTTGGCTATCTTGGTATTCTGATTCTGATTGCGGTGGAAAATGTATTTCCACCGATTCCCTCCGAGGTGATTCTGACCTTTGGCGGTTTTCTGACAACGTGTACTCGGCTGCACCCGGCGGGGGTTGTGCTGGCATCTACGGCGGGCTCACTGCTTGGCGCGCTGGTGCTGTACGGAGCCGGAACCCTCGTCAGCCCGGAAGGGCTTGCCGAGCTGCTCGAGAGCCGGCCGATGAAGCTTCTGGGGTTTCGGGCAGAGGATGCCTGGAAGACCATTGCCTGGTTTCAGAAAAAGGGGCAGCGGGCTGTGCTGCTCGGCCGATGCATTCCGATCATCCGAAGTCTCATCTCGGTTCCGGCCGGCATGGCGGGGATGAAGATGCCGGGATTTCTGCTATATACCATAGTCGGGAGTACGGTCTGGAATCTTCTTCTGGTTGGCATCGGTGCAGCGGTCGGCGCTGCATGGGAGCAGGCGGCAGAATATGTGAAGCTATATGCGGATGTGGTTTTCCTTATTTTAATGGTGGGAACCGTATGCTTTCCGGCATTCCATTTATATAGGAAGAAACACCGTCAAAAATAATAGGATGCATGAAATCATGCATGATATGCAAAAAATATGCTTGCAATTTAGCAATAAGTGTGCTAAGATTCATCTCAACAAATAAAAGGGAGTAGCGAAACGCCGCGGGATCTGAAATAAAAACATCCCGTGCGGGTTTGAAACCGTCAGCCGATGTTGAGAAACATCCGTATCAAATGAGAACGCAAGACTTTTATTGTGGCAGATGTCATGATAGGAGTCTTTTTTTATCCTTCGACTCCTGAATACCAAACATGAACTGCCATCCGTTGCCAGCGAAAGAAGCGTGGCGGAGAGAGAGGAATGTATGAGCAGCCAAAGAGTAAAAAAAGAATTGTACGAAACTGCAATGACAGGAGAAAAGGCACTGACCAGCCTGATGTATGTACAGATGACACTGTATGCAGCAAAAAGCCAGAAAACGTATGCCAGGGTGCGAAGCGAGGGGCGTGCAAGGATGCGCCACACGGGGCTTCATATGAATCAGTATTTAAGAGCGGCAGGAAAGGATCTGGAAAGCTTTCGAAACCGTCTGAAAGAGACACATCTGCCGGAAGAGCTTCAGTCAAAGGCAGAAACATTTCTGGTCCAGACGGTACATGCGCTGGATGTGACGGAGAAAAAACAGATGTACGCAGGGAACTGATCGGGATGGAAGAGAAAGTAAAGGAAACAGCAGAACAGATCGAGGAGCTGCTGAAAAGCATGCGGGAGCTTGGAGTATAAGTCACCGTCTGGCAGGCTCTGCGTGACCCGTAACGTGTAGTATCCGCAGGGGAGTCGGCGAAGGGGAATGCGCATGGTGGACTTTTCAAAAACAAAATGTTAAGATAAAACATATGGTAATGATTCAGAGCCATGCGAAATAGAAGAGAAGATGCAGGAAAGAAAAGGAGTAAGAAACGTGGCAGAAGAAATTGCAATGAAGGTGATCGCCCGAATCCACACGGATTTCCCGGAAAAATTCGGGATTCCGAGGCAGAGCGGACTGATCGAAGAACTAAAGAGTACGATCGTTTTTGAACCGGAGTTCCGCGATGCAAATGCACTGAGGGGGCTGGAAGAATATTCCCATCTCTGGTTGATCTGGGAGTTTTCGGAAGCCGTGCGGGATACCTGGTCTCCGATGGTGCGGCCGCCGCGGCTTGGCGGAAATAAGCGTGTCGGCGTATTTGCTACGCGTTCGCCGTTCCGTCCGAATCCGATCGGTCTTTCTTCGGTAAAGCTGGAATATGTGGAGCAGCATCCGTCGCTTGGTCCGGTATTGCACCTTACGGGAGCAGATCTGATGGACGGCACACCGATTCTGGATATCAAACCGTATCTGCCGCATGTAGACAGTCACGTGGAGGCACTTGGCAGCTTTACGGAAAAGACGAAAGAATACTTTATTCCGGTTGAGATTCCGGACGAGCTGCTGGAAAAGGTTCCGGCAGACCACCGTGCGGCGCTGAAAAAAGTGCTGGAGCAGGATCCGCGTCCATCGTATCAGAACAGCGAAGAACGCGTCTACGGACTTTCCTTTGCGGGAATGGAAATCAAATTCCAGGTAAAGGACGAGGTACTGCATGTTGTGGGAGTAGAAATGTGAGGAAGAAATAAAGATCGGGAGAAAAGACCGAAAGCAAGGATCGAAAGCAAAGATCAAAAGCGAAGATCAAAAGCAAAGATCAAAAGCAAGGATTAAAAGCAAAGATCGAGAGAAGAGACCAAAAGCAAGGATTAAGAGAAAAGATAGGAAGAAAAAATGGAACGAAATGTAGAGATAGATAAAATTTCAGATGGAAAACGATACGGAGCTAATGATCTTGTAAAAGTGGGCTGCGACGACTGCCGCGGATGCTCCGCCTGCTGTCATGGGATGGGAGATTCGATTGTACTCGACCCGATGGATGTCTACCGCCTGGAGAAAAAGCTGGGAAAGACGATGGAAGAGATTTTGCTGGCTGGGAACGTGGCGCTTCGTGTCGTGGACGGTGTTATTCTGCCACATCTGAAGATGACAGAGCAGTCAGACCGGTGCAGCTTTTTAAATGAAGAAGGCCGCTGCAGCATCCACGATGCACGCCCGGGCTTCTGTCGGATGTTTCCGCTGGGTCGGCTGTATGAGGATGGAACATTTTCTTATTTCCTTCAGGTGAACGAATGTCCGAAGGAGAACAAGACAAAGGTCAAGGTCCGCCGCTGGCTCGATACGCCGGAGCTTGGGAAATACGAAGCCTTTACGACAAAATGGCATTATTATCTGAAGGAAAAACAGAATGCGGCGCGCGAAAGCGAGGACGATGCATTCCGGCAGCAGATCAGCATGAACATTCTGAAGCTGTTTTATCTGCTTCCGTATGACGGAAATACAGATTTTTATACACAGTTTGCAGCTCGAATGGAGCTTGCAGCAGACAAGCATTAAGCAAAAACATATATTAACAGGAGAGGCTGTCGCACGAAGCGAAAACACTACAAAATCTATATTTTGTGGAAATTTTTCTTCGTGCGGCAGCCCTCCTGTTTTTTATATCGTTTCGTAGGAAAAACTTTCCTGCTCCGGCGTAGACCAGGAAGGCTTCCCGGGTCTCACGCCTCCGCCGGCGGCTGCAGAAAATGATCTGCCCATTTTTCAGCAGAACTTCGCCAGTTACCTGTACAAGGGAAACGTGGGCAAAGTTGATCAGCAGACCTTTTCCGCCGTGGAAAAAACGATCACTTGGTGTAAGGCAGACCGTCAGGTCGGCAAATGTGCAGCGGGTTGTAAAATCTCCCTGAATGGTGTGGAGAATCAGTCGGTGCTGGCAGGCTTCAACGTAAATCAGTCGTCGAGCGCCAGCCGGTATTTTTGGGAAACACCCTGTGAGATAATGACTGGAATTTCGAGCAGAACAGAATCGTTCGGATCGAGTGGGAATATTAATTTGGAATACAAGAAAAACACCTCCGGGAAAGTATACCGTTTGCGTCGAAGTGCAGCCGTTCAAGTCGAAGCGGTTGTCCAGCGCAAAGAAACATGATAGGGTACAAAATAAAAGCAGGAGGAGAGCATTACAGCAAACATCATAAAAATACAAAGTGTAGTTTAACACAGTGACAGAATCTCATTCAAGCCGAATTGACGGACTTCTGTTAAAATCGTTCGACAGAAAGTGACACCGTATGGCAGAAAGGGGCGAAAAAAGTAAAAAAAAGGAACGATAGACAGAAAAAGCAGAAGAAAAAAACAGGAAAATCAAAAGAAAATCGAAAGAAAAGGAGGCAGAGAAGATTGACGATGCGAGATTGATTTGGTATAATATTCCAAAAATAATTATTACATATAACATTACCATAAAAGAATAAATATCATATGGAGAGAAATATGAACAGAGAAGTAGAAACAATCAGAGAAAAAGTACATACAACAGCAGATGCAGCATTATTTTTATGCTTTCAGGAAGTGAAGGGAAGCCATTCCAAAGGAGTGATCCGGCTGCCGCTGCTTCATTATGACATTCCGTTTGAGGGATACGGAGAAATGCTGCTTCGGATGAACCGCATTTATGACCTGCTCGGCATGCCGGATGCAGGAAGCTGTATGCGGAGCCTTTCAGAAGGGGAAAAAGAAGAGTGGGAATTTACAGATGAAATGAAGAACAATCAGGATACAACGCTTCCAGCCGGAACCGAGCGTATGGTCAGTATTCAGATTCAGTTCCGACAGCACTGTAGTCTGCAGGGATTTCTGATCTGCGGAAAACAGAAAGCAGGTTTTCGTTCAGCACTTGAAATGCTGTATTTACTGGAAGATTGTCTGCAGGAACAGGATAACTGAATACGGGAGAAAAACGCAACAGAATGAGAGTGGGAGCTATGAAGGAAGAAAAAAAGATCAGAAAGAAAATAAAAATTGAGGATTTGTTGCCAAGAGATCCCATCCGGGTGGATCTCGATGCAATCCTGGGCTATGTGAAGGGAAAAACAATCCTGGTAACAGGCGGAGGCGGTTCGATCGGAAGTGAGATCTGCCGCCAGCTGGCCGGACACGACGTCGGGCATCTGATCATTTTTGACATCTACGAAAACAATGCGTACCAGATTCAGAAATCTCTGGAATGGGAGTTCCCAGATCTCAATTTGACAGTACTGATTGGTTCTGTGCGGGATGAGCGGAGGCTGGAATCAATTTTTTCGAAGTACCGGCCGGACATCGTCTTTCACGCAGCAGCCCACAAGCATGTGCCGCTGATGGAGGACAGCCCGAATGAAGCGATTAAAACAATGTTATTGGAACCTTAAAAACGGCGCGCACAGCAAGCCATTATCAGGTAAAGAAGTTTATCCTGATATCAACAGACAAGGCAGTCAACCCGACCAACATCATGGGAGCGAGCAAGCGGCTCTGTGAGATGGTGATTCAGCTGATCGGAAGACACAGCACGACAGAGTTTGCGGCAGTGCGCTTTGGAAATGTACTGGGAAGCAACGGAAGTGTCATTCCGCTGTTCCGCCGTCAGATCGAACACGGCGGTCCGGTGACGGTTACGCATCCGGATATCATTCGATATTTTATGACGATTCCGGAGGCAGTCAGCCTTGTACTTGAGGCAGGCGCCTATGCGAAAAACGGTCAGATCTTTGTCCTGAATATGGGAGATCCGGTCAGAATCGCAGACCTGGCCAAAAATATGATCCGCCTTTCCGGATATGAGCCGGAAAAGAATCAAGATCAAATACATTGGCCTGCGACCCGGCGAAAAGCTGTATGAGGAACTTCTGATGAATGAAGAGGGCATGCAGACCACAGAAAACAGCCGGATTTTTATCGGCAGACAGATTGCATTTGACGAGAAGGTATTCCGGGAGCAGATAAAGGAACTCGCGAAGGAAGCGGAAAACGAATGTCCGGACATCTGTTATCTGGTAAAGAAAATGGTACCGGAATACCAGTACGAAGGAGAAAAACAGGGATGACGGACCTTCATGTACATATTCTGCCGGGAGTGGACGACGGATCCCCGAATTTGTCCACCTCCCTTGAAATGGCAGAAATGGCGGCACAAAGCGGGGTGCGTATCCTCGCGGTGACGCCGCATGCAAACCAGACGGGAATCGAAGGCGTGGAGGACGGATACGTCAACTACGAATCGGAACAGTTAGAAGAGCAATTTTACCGTCTGGAGAGGGAAATCAACAGAGAACACATTCCCATCAGCTGGTGCGCGGCATGGAAATCATGAGCATCGGACCGCTGGAGAAAAAAATCAGAGAGAGAAAGCTGATACCGCTCCATGAGAGCCGCTATTATCTGATCGAGGTGCCGTTTGATATGGCGCCGGACGGAATCAGAAAGCGGCTGCTGGAATTTCCGGCGATGGGAAAAATCCCGGTGCTGGCGCATCCGGAGCGGTATTTCTGCGTGCAGGATACACCGGAGCTTCTATACGAATTCCGGGAAATGGGCGCGGTTTTGCAGATCAACAAAGGAAGCGTGTTTGGAAGATTTGGAGAAGAGGCTGAGCGGACAGCAAGGTTTCTACTGGAAAACCGCCTTGCGGGCTGTGTGGCAAGCGATGCCCACGGAGCCGATTACCGGACCACGGACATGCGGCCAGTCCGGCAGTTTCTGGAGGAGCGGTATGGAGAAGCGTATGCACAGCTTTTAGTGAAAGTGAATCCGAGAAGAATCCTGGAGGACCGTCAGATTTTCTATGAACCGTCCCCGGAACGAAAACGGAAAAGACGCTGGTTCCTCTAAAAACAGGAAGAATGGCGTTACAGAAACGAAAGGAGCATCTTTGATATGCACAAAACGAGAGCGGCAGTTCTCATTCTGTTTCTGGCTTCCACACTTGCCTTTGGCGGGTGTCTGGTGCGGCAGCAGACGGGAAAAGACGGAAAAGGGCCGGAAATTACGATGGACAACAGTGAGATTTCTGCCAGCATCCATGCAGAGGAGTCAGAACTTCTGGCCGGAGTAACTGCTTACGATAAAAAAGACGGCGATGTGACGAGTTCTCTTGCTGTGGAACATATTTCGAATTTTGTGGAAAAAGGGCGGCGGAAAATCAGTATCGTCGCCTTTGATTCCGATAACCACGTTACGCATGCGGAGCGGGAACTGGTGTATAACGATTACACCTCACCGGTCTTTTCCCTGGATCGCCCGCTGCGGTTCAGCCTGAATGCAGATGATCTGACAGAGGGACTTTCCGCGGAGGACTGCCTGGACGGAACGATTACCGACCGCATCCGGATTTCTTACGAGGATGAGATCAGCAGTACACCGGGACTGTACCACGTGACATATTCGGTTGCAAACCGCGCCGGAGATGTGACAAGTCTTCCGGTGACAGTAGAACTCTACGATCCGGCAGAGGAGAACGGAAAGCCGCAGATTACCCTGAGCGATTACCTGATTCATCTGGATCTGCAGCAGCCATTTGATCCGCAGGCATATCTGGAAAGCGTGAGTGTAGATCAGATGCTGTATGAAAAGAGAGAAGACGGTGCGCTTCATGCAGCTTCGGATGAAGAAGAGCTCCTGGGAGAAAACCAGTTTTCCATTGACAATCCGGTCGATACCGGCAGTGCGGGTGTTTATGAAGTGACATACACTGCGACAGCGGAGGAGGGGCAGACAAGCTCCGTCCGACTGATCGTCTGTGTAAACGAATAGGGGGGATCCAGATGGGAGAATACGACAGAACAGGAAACGGGCAGAGCAGCAAAACAGACTGGGATCTCCGAAGTATCCTGTGCGACATTGCAAAAACTGGTGGGTCATCCTTCTGATTGCCTGTTCGGTGGCAATGATAACCTATACCGTATTGACGACCGTACACAAAGACCGGTATACGGTAAAAACCACATTTGCCGTTATGGGACGCGGGGTGGATGCCAATGCGGCATCGAGCCTGTCGGCCACATATGAGATGGCACAGAAATTTGAAGCAATTCTGGAAAATACGATTTTGAAGAAAAAAGTGATGGAGGAGCTTAGCCTGTCCTCGTTTCCGGCAAAAATGAATGCTTCCATTGTGCCGGAATCCAATCTGATGGAGCTGTCTGTGACCGCAGATTCGCCGGAAATGGCATTTCGGATCTTAAAGTCGGTACTGAACAATTATACGAGCATTTCCGACTATATTATTCCGAATGTAGTGTTGGAGACACTGCAGCAGCCGCAGGTTTCCGGCGTGCCATCGAACCAGATTCCGATCAAAAAATACGCCGCGACTGCATTTCTTGCGGCAGCCCTTGCTATGGCGGCACTCATCGGACTCTTTTCCTTTCTGCGGGATACCGTCAAAAATGAGGCAGAATTCACCCGCAAAATCGATGCGGACCTGCTGGGCGTTGTGTATCACGAAAAGAAGAAGAAAAACAGCTCCATGCTGATTACCAATCCGGCGCGGAGCTTTCTGTATGTGGAATCCTTAAAGCGTATTGCATCGCGTGTGCGGGGGCGTCTGAACCGAAAAGGCGGAAAAGTGCTGCTGGTGACCAGTGTGGCGGAAAATGAAGGAAAATCGACCCTTGCGGCAAATCTGGCGCTTGCCCTTGCAGAAGAGCAGAACCGTGTACTGCTTTTGGACTGCGATTTCCGACAGCCGGCGTTACATAAAATCTTTGAGATTCCGGAAAAAGACGGAAAGGATTTCGGAAAGGTTGTCCTCGGAAAAGAGTCGGCATCCGGCGTTTTTGAGAAACACAAGGATACCAACGTATATACCGGAATCTGCCGTAATCGTCTGGAAGAGCCGTCGCTTGCAATCGGCGGTGAGATTTTCCACCGGATTCTGGAGACATGCCGGACCAATATGGACTACATTATTCTGGATACGCCGCCGATGGGAATGACGGCGGATGCAGAAGAGCTTGCAGAGTATGCCGATGCGGCAGTTCTTTCCGTACGGCAGGACGGCGCACTGACGAGGGATATCAACGACGCGATTGATGCATTGAACCAGAAAGAGGAAAAAGTGATCGGCTGTGTATTTGGAAATGTTTATCCGGGATTCGGTGAGCGGATCGGCAACAGCTACGGTTATGGATATGGATACGGCACCTACAGCAGGGCAGAACGATAAGAGGGAGCAAAGAGCATGAGCAGAGAAACGTATGAAACCTATTCGGCGGAACCGGAGAAAATCGATCTGATCGCCTTTCTGGCAGAATATTTCCAGGCGTTCCGAAAATTCTTTTTGGGCGTGCTGATTCTTGTGATCCTCATGGGAGGCGGCTCCTTTCTGACGGCAAAGCTGCGGTATCAGCCCATGTATGAGGCATACACCTCATTTGTGGTCGGATCAAACCGCGCGGTCGGCTATTCCTATTATGACAATGTGACGGCGCAGCAGCTTGGAAAAACCTTTCCTTATATCGTAACAAGCGGTGTATTAAAGGATGTTGTAGCACGGGATCTTCAGGTGGGAGCAGTGACATCCCAAATTGAGGCGAGTGTGATGGAAAACACCAACCTGTTCACGATTCGCGTCAAAGATTCTTCACCGGATACGGCATATCGCGTACTTCAGTCCGTCATAACCAATTATCCGGAGGTGGCGGAGTACATTATCGGTGCGACAACGCTGACGGTGGTAGACGACAGCGGCGTACCGGTATCCCCGATCAACAGCCAGGATGCGGTACATGCCGGAATGATCGGAGCAGCGGCGGGACTTGCCGTTGCACTGCTTTTGATTTTCATCTATGTGAGAACAAGAAAAACAATTCGCCAGGCAGAGGACGTGAAAAAGCTGACGAACGCAACGTTCCTTGGAAATCTGCCGGAGGCGAAAATCAAGAAACGAAGCAACGTAAAAGAACAGACCATCACGATCTGTAACCCTAAAGTGCCGGATTCCTTCAAAGAAGCAATGCAGCTCATCCGGACAAGAACAGAGGACGGGCTTGGAAAAGCCGACTGTCCGGTTTTGCTTGTGACAAGCTCTGTGCCGGGAGAGGGAAAGACGACCGTTGCCGTGAATCTCGCAGAGGCATTCGCAAAGAAGAAGTACCGCGTAGTGCTGCTGGACGGAGATCTGCGAAATCCGTCGGTATTGAAGTGTATTGGACTTTCCGAGCGGAAGGGACGTGGAATCATAGGAGTGCTGAAAGGACAGATCAGCCTGGATGAGGCACTTACCGATTATCGGGATCTGTCGCTGAAAATTCTGCCGGGTGTCGGAAGTACACAAAATCCGGCCGGCCTGCTGCGTTCCGCGCGGATGAAAACGCTGATCGAAGAATTGAAAGAGGATGCGGATCTTCTGATTATTGATACGCCGCCGTGCGGAGTACTGTCGGATGCATCCCTTTTGGCGGAATCGCAGATTCTGCAGTTCTTGTCGTACACCAGGGAACTACCAAGGACCGTGAAGTACAGCGGGCACTGGAATTCTTCGAGGATTCGCAAATTCCGGTCTGCGGCTATGTACTGAACGGCGTGCCGGAGGGTGCGACAGGCTACGGATACAGCACCTATGGCGGTTATGGCTACGGAAAATATGGTTATGGTTACGGAAAGTACGGCTATGGAAAAGAAAAAGAAGGCCGGAAAAGTAACCAGTCGGTGAAAGAATAGGGGGAAGAAAACATGAGGGAATCTGGAATTTATCAAATGTATCTGAAAAATCTGCTGGACCGGCTGCTTGCACTGGTTGGAACGGCAGCACTGTCGTGGCTGCTGATTTTGCTTGGCATAGCGATCCATCTCGATTCGCCGGGACCGATTTTCTTCCGGCAGAAGCGGGCAGGAAAGAACGGCACGTATTTTTACATATATAAATTCCGCACGATGCGTATCGATACCCCACATGATATGCCGACCCATATGCTGAATAATCCCGATCTTTTCATCACAAGAGTCGGACGGTTTCTCCGGAAAACATCCCTCGATGAGCTGCCACAGCTCTTTAATATCCTGAAGGGCGATATGGCGCTGGTTGGCCCGCGTCCGGCACTCTGGAATCAGTATGACCTCCTTACGGAGCGTGAGCAGTACGGCGCAAACAGCGTCCGTCCGGGTCTTACCGGATGGGCACAGATCCATGGACGCGATGAGCTGCCGATCCGGCAAAAAGCTGAACTGGATGGATATTATGTGCACCATATCCAGCTCAAAATGGATCTGGAATGTCTCTGGAGAACAGCAGGAGCCGTACTGCGGCAGGATGGAATTCACGAAGGAAGACTGGAAAAACAGCAGATGAAGGGTGCAAAAGAGGTTGTGAAGGTTGGAAAATAGAAGAAGACAAAAAATAGCAAAGATAGCAAAAGATAGGAAGAAACGGGCAGGATGTTTTTGGGGATGAAAGCATGCTGCCCCGTTTTGCACAGAAGCTGGAAAATAATGAGAAAAGTAATTGCATATTGATTGAAAGATGATATAATTTATAAATAAAAATAATGAAATTAGTAATGAAATAATGCGAATTATTACACCGAAACAGGAAAGAAAAATGAAAAAACGAATTCTAATTGTAACCAATCATTCGTATATGTTCTGGCAGTTTCGCAAAGAATTGGTGGAAGCATTGCAGAAAGAGCATGAAGTGATTCTTGCCATGCCATTTGTCGGACATGAAGAAGATTTTCGGAAAATGGGAATCGAGTGTATTCCCATATCTATGAACCGACGTGGTGTGAATCCCTTTGCTGAGGCAAAGCTATTGTGGGATTATAAGCGGCTTCTGCAAAAAATCAGCCCGGACTTTGTGCTTACATATTCCATTAAATCAAATATCTATATGGGTCTGCTCTGCAGTTGCAAAAAGATTCCCTATTATGCCAACGTACAGGGACTTGGAACTGCATTCCAAAACCAGTACTGGCGGATTTGTTACGGTACTGTATCGAATGGCTTTCCGCAAAGTAAAATATGTCTTTTTTGAAAATAAAGAAAACGCACGCGAATTCAGTGAAAGAAACATCATATTGGAAGATCGTCAGGTTGTCCTTCCCGGTGCGGGAATTAACCTGGAAAAATACAAAATGGAACCTTACCCGAACCATAGATGTGTCCATTTTCTGTATCTCGGACGCATCATGAAAGAAAAAGGAATAGAAGAACTCTTTTACGCCGTTCGGCGGCTGAAAGAAGAAAACGAAGACTTTGTCCTTGATCTGGCCGGATTCTTTGAAGATATCTACAAAAAGCAGGTAGAAGAACTGGAACAGCTTGGAATCGCCCATTTTTACGGCTTTCAGTCAGACCCGCGCCCATTTTATACAGAAGCAGACTGTGTTGTTCTTCCCAGCTACCATGAAGGCATGAGCAACGTCCTTTTGGAAGCGGCAGCAACCGGCCGCCCCGTTATCACAAGCAATATCCCGGGCTGCCGGGAAAGCGTAGAAAATGGCAAAAGCGGTCTGCTGGTCGAAGCAAAAAACAAAGAGATGCTGTATCAGGCAATGAAAAAGATGCTGCATTGCAGTAGAGAAGAACGGGAAAAAATGGGAAAAGCAGGAAGAGAGAAAATGAAAAGAGAGTTTCGGAAAGAAGCCGTGGTAGAGAGAACGGTGAGGAGCCTGGAGTAAAAACAGGCAAAGACAAATCGAACCGGAAACTTATGAGGAAATGGGAGTTGTAGAAAAAGCTAAATGGATGATAGAGAGCAGCTTATAAATACAGGTTCTTTGGGGAGGAGTAGTGCGAGGGATTGGACGTGTGCATATAGGCTGTTTTATATTTGAAGATTGAGGACTTGGGAAAGAGTGAGGGGATTGGATTATAAAAGGGAACTGGAGAGAATGACATGACATTGACGAATTATTGGTGGTTGCTGATTTGGATTTTCATTGGAGGAGGAGTGTTAGCGCTTTTTATTCCAAAGCAGCAGGAACTGGTAAATGGGAGAAAAGTAGAACGATGGACGATGCCGACAGCATTGATCTTGATTGCACCATATATTTTATGGGCGGGATTTCGGTCGAATGCGTTTGGAGATACCGGGTCATATCAGAAAGCATTTCGGGAATGTGCATCTTCGTTTGGCGAGATTGGAAATTATCTTTCAAGTGTCACAAAAGATAAAGGTTTTTATCTGCTGATGGCGTTGGAAAAGAGTATTTTTGGTGACTCTTGTAGGCTTTTTTTTATATTACTTGCCGCGTTTCAGATGTTGATTATTATGTGGATGTTTAGAAAATATTCAGAAGATTACTGGTTCAGTATTTTCCTGTTTGTTGCATCTACAGATTATATATCCTGGACGTTTAATGGCATCCGGCAGTTCACAGCAGTTGTTATTGCTTATGCTGCCACGCCGTTCATTTTAAAGAAAAAATACATTCCCAGCATTCTTCTTATTTTGCTGGCATCTACGATGCATCAGTCGGTACTTTTGATGATTCCGATTATTTTTATCATACAGGGAAAGGCCTGGAATAAGAAAACAGTAGTTTGTATTTTAGCGTGTTTGACTGCGTTGCTGTTTGTAGACCAGTTTACAAATATCATGGATTCTATGTTGGCAGAAACACAGTATCAAAATGTGGTAAGTGATTATAAGTCTTGGAACGATGATGGAACCAATCCGCTTCGTGTTCTGGTATATTCGATTCCGATGATTTTATCTCTGATAGGACTGAAATATGTTCAGACGGAAAATGATCCGATGATTAATACCGCTGTTGGTGCAAGTGCTATTGTATGCGGATTATACGTAATTTCGATGGTGACATCGGGTATCTTCCTGGGTAGATTACCTATATATATAAGCTTGTGGTCGCAGTGTATTTTATTACCATGGGAAATCAAACATATGTTTACAGAAAAATCAGCACGTCTTGTCAAAATAATTGCAATATGTTGCTACTGTGTATTTTTCTATTTTCAGATGCACTTTACATGGGGGATTCTATAAGAAAGGCAAGGTAGATGATTAGAGTTTTACAAGTAGTTACCTATATGGGGCGTGGTGGTCTTGAAACTATGCTGATGAATTATTATCGCCATATAGATCGAAATAAGGTGCAGTTTGATTTTTTAGTACATCGCGACTTTGAAGCTGATTATGACAAAGAAATTTTGTCTATGGGTGGAAAAATTTATCGTGTTTCTCGTCTTATTCCATGGAGCAGAGGGTATCGTGAGGAGCTGAAGCGTTTCTTTCGGGCACATCCGGAATATAAGATTGTTCATGTTCATCAGGATTGTCTTAGTTCTGTGGCGCTGCAGTGCGCGAAGGAGTGTGGTGTTCCGGTACGTATTGCACATAGTCACAACAGCAATCAGGATAGAAATCTGAAATATATCATTAAGCGATATTATATGAAACAAATTACACAGTTTGCAACGGATTGTTTTGCATGTGGGAAGAATGCCGGAGATTGGATGTTTGCCGGACATCAGTATCAAATCTTGTACAATGCAATAAATGCATTCGCGTATACTTATTCCTGTGCGAAGGCAGTTGCGATGCGCGAGAGGCTCCATGTGGAACAGAATCTGGTGATTGGTCATATAGGGCGATTTGACGCGCAAAAGAATCATACATTTCTGCTGGATATTTTCAGTGAATGTGTGAAACTTGTGCCGAATGCGAAATTACTTCTTGTGGGGGATGGAGAAGGAAGAAATCATATACAAGACAAAGTAAAAAAGCTGGGACTAGAAGATAAAGTGATTTTTACAGGTGTTTGTAACGATGTGGCAGACTTGCTTAGTGCAATGGATGTATTTGTTTTTCCATCGTTGTATGAAGCGTTCCGGTTACTATGATTGAAGCTCAAGCTTCCGGTTTGCCGTGTGTGATATCTGACGGTGTTCCGAAGGAGTGCATTATTACATCTGGTTTAGTAACAACGATGAAACTAACAGACATGCCGTGTGGTTGGGCCAAACATATCATAGAAAGATCGCAAACCAAGAGAGAAAATCATTTGAATGAAATTCAAGCTGCCGGATATGATATCGTAACGGCTGCCAAAGAACTGGAAAATTTTTATCTGACAAAATATGGAGAATAATCGCAATGGCTTTTTTGACTGTTTTCACACCGGCTTATAATCGTGCACATACCTTACCACGCACTTATGAAAGCTTATGTCAGCAGGACTGCAAGGATTTTATCTGGCTAATCGTCGATGATGGATCGACAGATGAAACAGCTGATTTGGTTAAGGGATGGCAAAAAGAAAAAAACGGATTTGAAATTCAATATATTTATAAAGAAAATGGAGGAATGCATACTGCGCATAACAAAGCTTACGAGAATATTCATACAGAATTGAATGTTTGTATTGATTCAGATGATAAGATGGCGCCAGGATCCGTTGGCAAAATCCAATGGGCATGGGAAAAGGTCAGAGAAAAGGACTATGCCGGATTGATTGCACTGGATGCTGACTTTTCCGGAACTATTATTGGAAAAGGATTTCCGGATGGAATGAAGGATACGACTTTAGGAGGGTATTATGCGGCAGGAGGTTCAGGGGATAAAAAGCTGATTTACCGTACGGATGTGATCAACAGCGTTCCTCCTTATCCGGTTTTTCCCGGAGAAAAGTATGTAGGGCTGGTTTATAAATATACATTGGTAGATCAGAAGTATAAGTTGTTTGTTTTGAATGAAGTAGTGTGTGAAGTTGAGTATCAGGAGGATGGTCGACAAGTACTATGTGGAAGCAATACTTGAAGAATCCACAAGGCTTCGCTTTCTTGAGAAAAATTGCTATGAAGTATCCTATTAGCAAAAAAAGATTGATTAGGGATTGCATTCATTATTGTTCTAGCAGCCAAATTGCAGGAAACAAAAAATATATTCAGGAATCCCCTAGGAAAATGCTTACGTTATTTTGAACGCCTTTAGGGTGGGAATTAACCAAGATAATTAAGAAAAAAGTAAAAGAAATGAGTTGACAGAAATAATGGCATATATTTTTGAAGATTACACATTTTATGAGTATTTAAAATGGCTGATGAATTATATGAAGTTAGATAAAAGAGTTTTGTATGGAAAGGAGTGCGGTACACTTTGTCCTCACTCGTTTGTCGTAGTCCGCTACGTTTTCTCATTCGGATAAAATCATCTATAAACTGGGATCTGTAGCTTACGATAAGCCTTTTTCAAACACGCACCAGTGCAAGGATTATAATATGCAAAAAACATTAATGTGGGAGGATTTATATGATTCCAAAAAGAATTCACTACTGTTGGTTTGGAAAAAAAGCATTGCCGGATAAAGCTAAAAAGTGTATTTCGAGTTGGAAAAAGTTTTGCCCGGATTATGAAATTGTTGAGTGGAATGAGGATAATTTTGATACATATCAAAATCCATATACTATATATACATATAAAAATAATAAATATGCCTTTTTGAGTGACTATGCGCGTTTGCAAATTGTTCTTCAGGAGGGTGGTTTGTATTTTGACGTGGATGTAGAAGTTGTAAAATCATTAGATGAGTTGTTGTCTCATGAAGCTTTTTTCGGGTTTGAGACATCGGATTACGTGAATACAGGTATTGGCTTTGGTGCCGTAGCAGGAAATCAAATAGTTGAGAATATGCTGAGAGAATACGATGTTTTACTTGACGGCGAGCATGGTACTATAGGATGTCCTATGTTGAATACTTCTGCTTTGGTTAAAAGAGGGTTGGTGCAAGATGGATCAAAGCAGATTATTGATGATGCTGTGATATATCCGGCTCAATGTTTTAATCCTTATGATGATCCAACAGGATGTCTAAATATGACAGATGAAACGTATTCTATACATTGGTTTGCTAAGAGTTGGATGGATAAGAAAACAGTTATGAGAAGTAGGTTACTGAAGCCAATTCATCGTATGTTTGGGACGGAAATCTTCAGAAAGGGAAAATAGGTAAATGAAACCATACTTTAGAGTAACATGGAATATGATTAAATTTAATTTGAAAAGAATTTTTAGGTGTAATAATTTGAACATAAGCGGATTGCTTATGTTTGGATATAATACGAAAATATCTGTATGTAAATCGAGCCATGTAACGCTAGGGAGAAATATAGTAAGTGATGGAAGATGTGTTATGATTGTAGATCAGGACGCTAAGATTGAAATTGGTGATAGATGTTATTTTAATGAAGGAATGATGATTAGTGCCAAAGAAAGTGTTGTAATAGGGGCGGGATGTCAGTTCGGACCAAATGTGAAAATTTTTGACAACAATCATTGCTTTAACAAAGAACAGGGCGTACTAGAAAACATAGTTCATCAGGAATAAATATAGGAAAAAATTGTTGGATTGCTGCTAATGTAACGATATTAAAAGGAACATCGATAGGAGACAACTGTGTGATAGGTACAGGATGTGTGGTGAAAGGGCTTATTCCTTCTTCTTCTATCGTTACACAAGAGAGTAAACTGAAAATTGCACAGATTGAAGATAGAAAGTTATGAAGAAGAAAATTTTATTCCTTATGCCCTCAATGTTCATTGGAGGTGCGGAGAGAAGTCTTCTAGGCTTACTCAATACAATTGATTATGAAAAATATGATGTGAGTTTGTTTTTATATAGACATGAGGGAGAGTTCTTTTCTTGTGTACCATCAAAAGTACATTTGCTTACGTCTATTCCAGAATATGGAACTTTTGATATCCCAATTAAAGACTTGTTTATGGATGGTAGGATTCGATTTGGTATGGCTCGTTTGTGGTCAAAAATCTCGATGCGGCTACATTGTATGAAAACACATGAGGAGATGGGAGTTTGGATGGAAATGCAGTATATTTCCAAATCACTTTTAACATTATTGCCTCAAATACCAGGAAGATATGATGTTGGAATTTCTTTTTTAGGGATACCAGATGTCTTATTAGAGAAAGTGGATGCAAAGAAAAAAATTGCTTGGAATCATACTGATTATTCGATTCTGAATCCTGATAGAAAAAGGGATCAGGATATATATACAAGGATTGATTATATAGTGAGTGTGTCTTCGCCTTGTACGGAACAGTTTGTGAAAATGTATCCGGAATTTAGAGATAAGGCAGTTACAATTGAAAATATACTCAGTACGGATCTTCTTGAAATCCAAGCGAAAGAGTTAATTACAGACATGCCTCGAAACGGACATGAAAAAATATTACTTTCTGTTGGTCGTTATTCAGAAGCAAAAAATTTTGATAACATTCCGGATATATGTAAGAGGATACGTGAACTAGGAGTGGATATCATATGGTACATTATTGGGTATGGAGGCGAAGAGTCTTTAATTCGAGAACGAATCGCGGAAGCAGATATGGAAAATTATGTTATTTTGCTGGGAAAGAAAGACAATCCTTATCCATATATCCGAAAATGTGATTTATATGTGCAACCATCAAGATACGAGGGAAAGGCAGTGACCGTCCGCGAGGCACAGGCATTACACAAGCCCGTTGTGATTACAAAATTTGCTACGTCGTCAAGCCAACTTGAGGATGGGAAGGATGGAGTTATCGTCCCGATGAAAAATGAGAAATGTGCTGAGAAAATCGTGATGCTTTTACAAAATGAGACGATTATGTTCCGTATATCAGATAATACATATAAAAAGGATTATTCGAATGTGCAGGAACTAAATAAATTTTATAGATTGATTGAAAACTGACATTTTTGGAGGTTGTATGTTGATTAGCGTAATTATTCCGGTATACAATTCGGAAAAATTTTTGAATAGATGCGTAGATTCTGTTTTGAAGCAAAGCTATAAAGAACTGGATATTATTTTAATAGATGATGGATCTTCGGATAAGAGCGGAGAAATGTGTGATCAATATGCACAAATGGATAAACGAGTCAGAGTTATTCACCAAAAGAATAGGGGAGTTTCAGCAGCAAGAAATAGTGGTCTTGATGTGGCTATTGGAGATTATTGTACATTTGTAGATAGCGATGACTATATTGAATCAGAGATGTATCAGTCCATGATAGATATTGCAGAACAGTATAATTGTGATGTGATTATGTGTGATTGTGTAAAGGAGTTTGGAACAAGAACAGAAGCATACACACATGATATTCGACAAGGGTATTATGATAGAGAACAACTTGAAAAGGAATATTTTCCGCATCTGCTGATTATGCCGAATGTAGAATATCCGCCAACAATTTCAAACTGGCTTTGCCTTTACCGACGAAACCAGAAGCAGAAATCGGAATTTAAAAAAAGAAATAATAATTTGCATTATGAGGAAGGGATCCGCTTTTCAGAGGATTTGTTGTTTGGCGCAGAACTTCTTTACCATGCAGATTCATTTTATTATATGAAAAACCAGTATCTTTATCATTATTGTATGAATGTACAATCGGCTACGCATACTTTTGCAGTTGATAAATGGAAAGATTATGTTGCACTACATAACCGGATAGAAGAAAAGTTTTCATGTTGTATGAACTATGACTTTTCAAAACAGATTGATTTGACATTATTATTTTTTGTATATAATGCCGTCGGTGATATTATTTCCACGACGGAGTTAAATGATAGCGAAAAAATGCAGAAGTGCAAAGTGGTTTTAAGGACGGATAAAGTTCAGCGTATGTTTTCAAGACTACAAATAAGGAAATTGCCTATTCCTTTGAAACTTAAAGTGCTGACATGGATGTATAAATATAGAATTGGATTAAAAATTTTGATTTTGCAGGTGAAATTAAAATGAAGAGAACAATACTATTTATAAATGGGCATTTAGAGGCTGGTGGTTGTGAGCGCTCTTTGACGGATGTTTTGAAAAATATTAATTATGATAAATATGAAGTCGATTTATTACTTTTAGAACGTAGGGGAGATTATTTAGAAGAAATTCCCCAAGAGGTTAATATTAAATTATATTCTTTGGATAATGCTTTCGGAAGTTTGATACCGTGTCTAAAGCAGGCAATAAAGCGGCGCGATTGGTTTTCTTTTTTCCTTTCGTATAGAATATATGCTTGGAAAAAAGGTAAATCGTTTTTTTTTTAGGTAAGGTAAAAAGACTGTTTGGAGACCTAAGAGACCGCTATGATGTAATTATTGCTTATCGTCCAGGAATATGCACGGAACTTGCAGCATTTACATTTAAAGGGAAGAAAAAAATAACTTGGTGGCATCATGGTATTATGAACTTTTCTGGCATCGCTTTGGAGGAATTACACAGATCGTATCAGAAAATGGATTGTGTGGTTGCTGTTTCTGAGAGCAGTATGGCATTACTGACTGAAAACTTTCCAGATATGAAAGAAAAATTCATAGTGATTCCGAATATGATTGTTTCACATGAATTATCTCTAAAAGCTAAAATGTATGAGGCTGTTGAATTTCAGAATACCGTTTTTAAGATTGTTACAGTAGGAAGGTGTCTGCTGAAAAAAATATGAGATTATGCCCAGAGGTTGCGGCTGCTCTTAAAAATAAAGGGATTAATTTTAAATGGGTCTTAATAGGGGATGGGGAGGAGAAAAGACATATTTCAAATATGATTGCTAAGTATAATCTGGGGGAAAATGTGATTATGCTTGGAACAAATAAAACCCATATCCATATATTGCAACCGCAGATGTTATGATTCATCCTTCGTTGGTAGAATCACAGGGAATAACGATTTTGGAAAGCATGGTATTAGAAACACCTGTTATTGCAGTAAACTCTGCCGGACCAAGAGAATTTATTATATCAGGTATAAATGGATATTTAGTCGTACCGGAGGTTGATAAGATAGTAAAATTAATAGAAAAAATCTATAAGGATCCAGAACTTAGAGAAAAAATGGTGGAAAATGCCAGAGAGACTGTTCGACGATTTGAACCACAATATATTATAAAGCAAATAGAAGAAATTTTGGAGACGTAGAGATAAAAGAATTTGTAACTATAGCTGTTTGTGATGATAAGTACTACAGATGGGTGCAAATATACTGGAATCATATAAGTAAAACACAGGAAAGCAGTTCCTGGGAAAGATATAAATATGGAAACATCTCAGTAGAAAATAGAAGATATAAAGCTTGATAAAAAGTAAACCGTATTTAAAATAACAGTTTGGAAACAATGGTATAACATTTATGCTTTGTGAAAAAGGCTTTTTCTCGTATTAAAAGCGGCCTGTTGCATAGAGTTCATAAGAGGATGGATTAAAATGAGATTACGCTATATTGATTATACTAAAGGACTTGCGATTATTTTAATGCTTTTTGGACATACAATGACAAAGATTAATTTTGTTCATATATGGATTTATTCGTTTCATATGCCAGTATTTTTTGTCATTGGTGGTATTTTGATGTATAGAAAAGAAACACGGAGAGAATTTGGAGATTTCGTTAGAAGCAATATAATTCGCAGACTTCGGACAACAGCTGTGCCATATTATGTTTTCGGAAGTATGCTTGCAGTGTTTTATACATTATTAAATATTATTGGAGATGAACCGATTTCATTTTTTTGAAAAAATGTTTAACTTACTTGCTCTTAAAGGTATTGATTCGCTTTGGTTTTTACCTACATACATTTTAGCGGAAATCATTATGGAATTGATTGGAAACCAGAGAACATATGGAAAGAAATTGCATTTTACCATGATATTATGCAGTTTTTTAATAGTGACATTTTTATCAGATTATATGAGCATCTGGTATTTGGATATACTTTATAAAGTACTGTTGGGTATTTGTTTTATTGGGATTGGACTTTTATGTTCAAGGTTTGCAATTGTAGAGAAAACACCTATTTGTGTAGATTGTGTTTTGTTGATCATTGGATTATTATTGGCGCAAAAAAATGGATCTGTTGAAATGGCAGCAGGTAATATTGGTAACTCGGTAATATATTTTTTGTGTGCCACGGCAACATCAATTGCTATTATGAGTTTGATGAAAAAGGTGGAATATAAGAAAATAAAGCTTTACAAAGTTTTGGAAGTATATGGAAAAAACAGTATCGTGATAGTATGTACAAATAACTTGCTGATTGAAATAATCAGATTGTTTGATTATAAAGTCACTGGAAATTTCTTGGCTTCGACAGGTATGGTTGGATGCGTAATATTTACAATTATTTTAATGGTGATTGAATGGTATTGCATTAAACTTGCAAACGGGACATTTGCTCCGATATTTGGTCGTATTAAGCAGGGTGTACAATGATTTGGAGGTGATCCTATGAAAATAGTTTTATATGGAAATGGGGGAAGTGGAAATCATGGGTGTGAAGCAATTGTACGAGGTACGTTTGAACTACTTCAAGAGTCGTTTTTGATTGCTTCTGAGGCTGTCGAGGAGGATAAAAAATATGGCCTGGAGAAATTGGGGGATATATATGAAGCTAAAACAAGCAAAGTGAATATGGTACAGCTTGCGAAGGCATATGTAAAACTTAAGCTGACAGGCAATTATACGGATATGGATGGAGTACCTTACTTGAACTTCATTGATAATGTTAGGGGAAAGGCAGATCTTGCGTTATCTGTGGGCGGCGATAACTATTGTTATTCAAATCAGTCATTTTATGCTTTTTTTGAATCAAGCCTATCAAAAAAAGGAATAAAAACCGTTTTATGGGGATGCTCTATTGAACCGGACATTATAAAAAACGAACAGGTTTCAAGAGACTTAAAGTCTTATGAAATGGTTGTGGCAAGAGAGAGTATTACGTATAATGCAGTAAAAGAGGTTTGTAGTAAAGTGTTTTTAGCTCCAGATCCAGCCTTTTTTATGCAAGATCAAAAATGTGAATTAGATGAACGGTTTAAGGATAGCAATGTAGTTGGGATCAATATTAGTCCTATGATTATATCTAATGAGACGAATGTCGGAGTTACATATGAAAATTATAAAAAAATGATCAACTATATATTACAGAATACAGATATGAAGGTTGCGCTTATTCCGCATGTTGTATGGAGTCAGAACAATGACCGAGTAGTACTTCAAAAGTTATATAAAGATTTTGAAGAAAATCCGAGATTAATTTTGGTGGCGGATCATAAAGCGCCAGAATTAAAATACATAATTTCTAAATGTAGATTATTTATTGGAGCAAGAACACATGCAACAATAGCAGCATATTCTTCAAGAATTCCAACACTTGTTGTAGGTTATTCAGTAAAAGCACGAGGAATAGCAATGGATTTGTTTGGAACATACAAAAATTATGTGATTCCAGTTCAATCATTGGAACAAAGCGGACAGCTTATAGAAGCATTTAAATGGCTGGAAATGAATGAAGAAAGAATCAGAATACATTTGGAGCAAGTTATTCCAGAATATATTAAAACCGGGCGGGAGATAAAAAATGCCTTGAAAAAGATATGATTGACAGTAGGAGCGTAAATAAGGTAAAAAAAGAAAATTGTTGTGGATGCCATGCATGCTATAATGTTTGTCCGAAGTTTGCAATCAATATGGTTGCTGATAAAGAAGGTTTTTTATATCCGAATGTATCTGTGGAAAAATGTGTTAATTGTGGAATGTGTTTAAATATATGCCTAGTGTAACAAAGCTACCATTGAATTCCGGGGATAAAGCATATGCTTGTTATGCGAGAAATTGTGAGGAACGTTTGAGCAGTAGCTCAGGTGGATTTTTTTTCAGTTTTAGCTAGAAAATTTTTAAATGAAGAAGGAATTATATTTGGTGCTTCTTTTAATGAAAAAATGGAAGTGGAGCATCTTGGGATTTCGAAAACAGAGGAGTTGCATAAATTAAAAGGTACCAAGTATGTGCAAAGTAAAATTGGAACAAATTATAAAGATGTAAAGAGAGAATTATTGAAAGGAAAAAAAGTTCTGTTTTCTGGGACTCCGTGTCAAGTGGCTGGATTGGAAGCGTTTTTAGGTGAAAAGTATGACAATTTGTTGAGTATTGATTTGATATGTCACGGTGTACCATCACCTAGTGTGTGGAAACGATATTTAAATGAACGTTTTGGTGAAGATAATGTAAACGCTATGCAATTTAGAAATAAAAGAGAGGGAATATCGAATGTTAAGCTGGATTATATGCTGAAAAGTGGAGAAATAGTCCAGGAATCGTATAATGAGAGCCCTTATATAAAAGGGTTTATTGAAAATTTTTATACTAGGCCATCATGCTTCAGATGCAACTTTAAGGGAATTAAAAGGTACAGTGATATTACAATCGGGGACTTTTGGAGTGCCAAGGAATTTCATCCAGAAATAGATGATTCATATGGGGTTTCAGGGATTATTGTCCATACAGCAAAGGGCGAGAGGTGGCTGGAAACTGTTAAAGATCAGTTGATTTTATATGATGCTCAGGCAAGTGAAATTGCTGTATGGAATGAGTGTTTGCTAGAGTCTGTTAAAGAGAATCCATATAGGCAGCTTTTTTTTGAAAAATGGACACAGTTTACTATAGAAGATATGATTTCTGAATTAGCTAGAAAGAAAACTAAAGTGAAAGATGGCAACGACAAGAAGAAAAAATTCCGGGACTGGTTTACAGAGAGGATACAGAGATGGTTAGCTTAATTGTTCCATGCTACAATGGAGAAAAATTTATTGCTCGGTGTATAGAGAGTATTCTAAATCAAACAGACCATAATATTGAATTAATTCTGGTTAATGATGGATCAATGGACAGCACATCAGATATAATCAATGGATATCGTGTGGAATTAGAAAATACGCTTGCAAAATTTATATATTTGGAACAAGAAAATCAAGGAGTAGGTGCAGCTTGTAATAACGCATTTAAACGAGCTACAGGTGAGTATTTAACACTTTTGGATTCTGACGATATTTTGCTTCCGGAATCTGTTTCTGAAATGCGCAAATGGCTTGATGAACATCCAGAGCATGGCTTTGTGAGAACAAATGGGTATTATGTTACAGAAGAAACCCTGGATTCTTGCGAGCGGTATTTGGAAGTCAATGATTATATGAAGACGAAAGAAAATATATTTGATGAAATTTTTGAGGGAATAACATATGTATGGCCAGGAACATATATGATTAGGATGGATGTGTTGAAGTCTCTATATCCTGATCGAGAAATATATCCGTCAAGATACGGACAGAATTTGCAATTTTTGATGATGGCTGCATATGTTAGTAGAGCAGGATTTATTGATTGTCCACTGATGAAATATACTCTAAGAAGAGAGTCTCTATCGCATTTTTCATCTGGAGATGTATTGAAAAAGGAACTAAAAGCTATGGAAGGATACAAAGATATTCGGGTTCATTTGGTTGAACATTTCATAGACATAGATAAACAAAAAGAATGGAACAATAGAATAGAAAAGCTTTATGCAAGTGTGTTCTTAAACCTTGTGGTAAAATATGCAGATAAAAATTTTGCCAAGGAGTGTTATGCTAAAATAAAAAAATGTCTGGTAGAACTACTGTAGATTTGAATTTACGTATTACATATTATAAGCTGATGAGTCCTTTACGATATTACGGCCTGAGAGACTTCGTAAGGTAGGCATTGTAAGATAACGGTTGGTGTTTCGTTGAGAGGTTTATTCGTAATCTTATCTTTGGAATATATAATACTTTGGATGATAAATTTAAACAGTAAATCATTACTGAAACTAAGTGATTGAAGGCAGGATATGAATAATAGAACAAGAAGTGAATATTCCATAATTAATATAGTTACTGGTTTTGGAGGATATTTTATTAATACTGTAGTGGGATATATCTGTAGAATGGTATTTGTAAGATGCTTATCGGCAGAGTATCTTGGTATAAATGGGCTGTTTAGCAATATTCTTTCTATGCTGTCATTGGCAGAACTCGGTATTGGAGGTGCAATAGGTTTTGCACTGTATAAGCCATTAGCAGAAGATAACAAGGAAAAAATTACAACATTAATGCAGTTTTATGGGAAAGCATACAAGATCATTGGAATTGTTGTAGCGATCTTCGGTTTAGTGATGATGCCATTTTTGGGTATAATCATAACCGAACAACCTAATATTGCAGAAAATTTGTATGTCATTTATCTGATTTATCTGTTTAACACTGCGAGTACTTACTTTTTTAGTTATAGAAGTGCATTGTTAACTGCTGCACAACGGAACTACATTGTTTTGGGGGTGAATTATGCAGTTACTATACTTCAAAGCTTGATTCAAATACCGATCTTGATATTTAATCATAATTATATGTTATATTTGTTGATACAGACAATAGGAGTATTTTGTAATAATGTAGTTGTTTCATGGTGGGCTAAGAAAGAATTTCCTTATATAACTAAAAAAAATGTGCAATCACTATCAACATATGAAAAAAAAGAGTTATTTGTCAATATTAAAGCATTAACGCTTAATAAGCTCAGTACAAGTCTTGTGAACAATACAGATAATATTGTATTGACATATTTCAGCGGTTTGGTGTCTGTTGGAGTAACATCTAATTATGTTATGTTGGTGAGCACACTTAGCTCTCTGACATCACAGTTGTTTAATAGCTTAACGGCTAGTGTGGGAAATTTAAATGCAATTGAAAATGAGAAGAAAAAGTATAGGTTTTTCAAAGTATTAAATCTTTCTAATTTCTGGATTTTTGGATGGGGAGCTATCGGAATCATTTTTGTTTCCGGAGATATTGTAAAATTGTGCTTTGGTGAGAAATATATCTTAGACATGTCAATTCCGTTCATCCTTGCTTTGAATTTTTATATTGTAGGGATGCAGAATGCGGTGTATACGTATAAAAACACCATGGGACTTTTTCGCTATGGACAATATATTTTGCTGATTACGGCGTCAATTAATTTAGTATTAGATATTATTTTGGGAAAAACAATGGGAATATTCGGAATATATCTAGCGTCTGCAATCGCTAGGCTGTTGACAAATATTTGGTATGAACCTTATGCTGTTTTTAAGTATGGTTTGAAGGTAAGCTCGTTTCATTATTTAAAAAAATATATAGGATATGCTATTGTTTTATGTGTTACGGGTGGTATTTGTTGTTTTTTATGCAATTTATGCCAGTTTTATATAGTGGTAAATGTTTTGCTAAAATTTGCTATTTGCAGTATTGTTCCAAATATTATTTTTTATGTTTGTTACCATAAAACTGATGAAGGGAAATATTTAATAGAAATAATAAAAAGTGTTTTGAGAAAAATCTGAAATCCCAAATATGAATTATTTATAATATTAAATGAACAAATATCGAAAAATATAAATATGGATAAATCAATGCAAACATCAAGGCAGCATAAATGGACGCTCATTATCACCATACTTCTATTCCTCGGAATCACAACCTGCCAAAACCTCGACCAATCGAAACACTCCCTAAGCTACTCTTCCTATCAGATCCCCTCCGACAAGATCGACACCCCAATCCGGATTTTGCAGCTGACGGATCTGCACAACAGCGAGTTTGGAGAAGATAATCAGGAGCTGATTGACTGGATAGCAAGTCAGTCCCCCGATCTGATCCTGCTTACGGGGGATCTGTTAAATTCCGGAGAGCCCGTCACAGAGATTGCTACCAATTTAATTTCTTCTCTATGCGAGATTGCTCCCGTCTATCTGTCCCTGGGAAATCATGAGATAGAATACCGGGACAATTTTGGCACAGACATCACACAATTGTATCAGGACGCCGGTGCAATCGTTCTGGAGCACCAATACCGGGATATCACCGTAAAAGGCCAGTCTCTTCGCATCGGCGGCATTTACGGTTACTGCCTGCCGGACAAATACCTGGAAACGGAGGAAGCGGATCTTAGCGAATGTATATTTCTGTGGGATTTTGAGAATACCGACCGTTACAAGATCCTGCTTAGTCATCTTCCGATTGCCTGGCTGAAAAATGATGCCCTGGAGGAATGGAACATGGACTGCGTGTTTTCCGGTCATCTTCACGGAGGGCAGGTCATTTTACCTGGGATCGGCGGTGTATATGCGCCGGATATGGGCTGGTTTCCGGGACGGCTGAAGGGTGTTTTTGATTCAAAGGATGGAAAACGGCATCTGGTGCTGTCTGCGGGGCTTGGAAATACAGAGGTGATTCCGCGGTTCAATAATATTCCGGAGATTGTCTGCGTGGATCTTGTACCGGAAGGAGGATGGTGAAAAAACTTGCACATGGATGAGGGCTGCGAATGTTACGGTTCGCTGGGAACCAGTGAACTGTAACTTAATCTGGGCATATTGGTTCACACCGTTCACAGTAACTTGCTATTTGCCTTGTCAGATGATAAAATGTAATTGTCTTTTGAACAGCTACGGTAAAATTTAAATATAGCAGGCATGGTGTACCATGCTGCCCGGGAAAGAAGCGTGATACATTATGGGAATGTTTGTTAATCCAGACAATTCTGCGTTCCAGGTTGCTTTGAATTCTGAAATTTATGTAGACAAAAGTGGACTCATTAAATATACAAACAAGGTGCTAAATACGTTACAAGGCTATATTTGCAACAGTCGTCCGAGAAGGTTTGGAAAGTCTGTTACAGCGAATATGCTAACGGCTTATTACAGCAGAGGCTGCAATTCAGAAGCAATGTTCGCTGATTTGGAAATCAGCAAAAGCACAGATTTTAAGAAGCATTTGAACCAGTATGACGTCATTCATCTTGACATTCAATGGTGTATGGAACCAGCTGGGGGATCAGAACAGGTAGTCCCTTATATTTCGGAGAGAACGATTGCAGAGCTTAAGGAGTACTATCCAGATGCTCTTCCGGTGGAGACAAAATCCCTGCCAGAAGCTTTATCGCAGATCAACGCCCTGACAGGGAAAAAGTTTATTATCATTATTGATGAATGGGATGTCCTTATTCGCGACGAAGCCTCTAATGCGAAGGCACAGGAAGACTATATCAACTTTCTCAGAGGAATGTTTAAAGGAACAGAACCAACAAAGTATATCCAGCTTGCGTACCTGACGGGCATTCTTCCGATAAAAAAGGAGAAAACACAGTCAGCACTGAATAATTTTGATGAGTTCACAATGCTAAGTCCGAGCAGACTGGCGCCGTATATTGGATTTACGGAGGAAGAAGTAAAAAGCTTAGCTGAAGAATATGATCAGGATTTTGAAGAAGTAAAACGCTGGTATGACGGCTATCTTCTGAGGGATCATCAAGTATATAATCCCAGAGCAGTTGTTAGCGTAATGCTAAGAGGAGAATATAAGAGTTATTGGTCTGAAACGGCCTCTTATGATACGGTTGTACCATTGATCAATATGAATTATGATGGTCTGAAAACCGCAATCATAGAAATGCTCTCCGGCTCAGAAGTGAAGGTGAACACGGCAACCTTTAAAAATGATACGATAAATATCAAGAGCAAGGACGATGTGTTGACCTACATGATTCACCTGGGATACCTGGGATATAATCAAAAATTGAAAACCGCTTTTGTGCCCAATGAGGAAATTCGGCAGGAACTAACGACAGCTGTCGAGAGCAAGCCTGGAATGAGTTGCTGAAATTCCAGCAGGACTCAGAAAATTTACTGGATTCAACGCTCGACATGGATGGGGTGGCGGTTGCGGTTCAGATTGAAAAAATCCATAACGAGTATGCTTCTTCTATTCAGTATAACAATGAAAATTCACTTAGCAGTGTACTGACAATCGCATATTTGAGTGCGATGCAGTACTATTTCAAACCGATTCGGGAACTTCCGACAGGTAAAGGGTTTGCAGACTTTGTGTTTATACCGAAACCTGAGTACAAAAGTGACTATCCGGCATTGATTGTAGAACTCAAGTGGAATCAAAACGTGAGAACAGCTGTGCAACAGATCAAGGACAAAAAATATCCTTCCTCAATTCTGAGCTATAGTGGTGATATTCTGCTTGTGGGAATTAACTATGATAAGAGTACCAAGGAGCATCAGTGTTTGATTGAAAGATACGAGAAGGATTAATAGACCTGTCCACTTGTGCGGACAGCGATACAGCATTTAGGGGATTTATTTTCGGGATCGGCTGGCAGCTTGACATGCCGCCGGTCCTGTATTATAATAACGATGTTCACGAAAACGAAAGGAAAGATGTACATGAACAAACAGAAATCGGATATTTTGAACGTGATTCTGCAATACCACTGCCGGAACCAGCGTGCGCTGGCGGAGCGGTGTGGGTTTTCACTGGGAATGGTAAACCGTTCGGTGAAAGCGCTGCAGGGGCAGGGTTTTTTAACAACAGATATGGAGCTGACGGAAAAAGCCAGGCTTGAGATGGCAAAGCATCGCCCGAAAAACGCGGTGATTCTGGCTGCCGGATATGGAATGCGGATGGTGCCGATTAATATGGAAACGCCGAAAGGACTTTTGGAAGTAGAGGGGGAACCGCTGATCGAGCGGCTGATCCGTCAGCTTCATGCGGTAAAGGTGAAGGAAATTTATGTTGTCGTTGGTTTTAAAAAGGAACAGTACGATTATCTGGTTGACCGGTATGGCGTGAAGCTGGTTGTCAATATGGAGTATGCAGAGAAAAACAACCTGCATTCCCTGGCAAAGGTATTGCCGCAGCTTGGTGAAACGTATCTTATGCCGTGCGACCTCTGGTGCCGGGAAAATCCGTTTTCGGAGTATGAGTGGTATTCCTGGTATCTGGTGAGCGATGCAAAAGATCCAGACAGTACGGTTCGTGTGAGCCGGAAGTGGGAGCTTGTGCCCTCAGGCGGGGAAAAAGAAGGAAATCATATGATCGGCATCAGCTATCTGACGGATTCTGTGGCACAGTCGATGGCGCGGCGAATCGAAACGATGGTACAGGATCGCCGGTATGACCATGTTTTCTGGGAGGATGCCCTTTTTGCGGAAAACGGAATGCCGGTGCAGGCAAAGCTTGTCCCGGAAGGAGCTGTGGTGGAGATCAATACCTACGAGCAGCTGCGGGAACTGGATGAAAATTCGGATCAGCTGAAGTCGGATGCGATGGCAGAAATTGAACGGGTGCTTTCGGTTTCCGGTGAGGAGATTACGGGAATTGAGGTCCTGAAAAAGGGAATGACAAACCGTTCGTTTTTATTCCGCTGTCGCGGCGGGCGGTATATTATGAGAATTCCGGGGGAAGGCACGAGTCTTCTGATCAACCGCAGGCAGGAGGCGGCGGTATATCGGACACTGGACGGAAAGGGCATCTGCGATGAAATCGTGTCGATCAATCCGGAAAACGGCTATAAGATTACGAAATACCTGGAGGGTGCGCGTGTCTGCGATCCGGAAAACCCTGAGGATGTGCAGGCCTGTATGAAAAAGCTCCGTTCCTTCCATGAGGAGCATCTGAGCGTGGAGCATACGTTTTCGCTGTTTGACCAGATCGCATACTATGAAAGTCTGTGGGAGGGAGAACCGTCTGTTTATCGGGATTACAGCACGACGAAAGCGCATGTGCTGGAGCTTGAGGCTTATCTGGAAGCGCAGCCGAAGGTGTGGACGCTGACGCATATTGATGCGGTGCCGGACAATTTTCTGTTTGTGGAGAAAAACGGCGGAACGGAAATTCGTCTGATTGACTGGGAATATGCGGGCATGCAGGATGCACATGTGGATCTGGCGATGTTCTGCATTTACGCCATGTATGACCGTCCGCAGGTGGATGCGCTGATCGACAGTTATTTTACGGAAGGCTGTCCGCAGGAGGTGCGCACGAAAATTTATGCATACATTGCGGTGTGCGGGCTTTTATGGAGCAACTGGTGTGAGTATAAGAGCCGGTTAGGCGTGGAGTTTGGCGAGTATTCGCTGAAACAGTACCGATATGCTAAGGATTACTATAAACTTGTTAAGCAGGAGCTTGCCAAAAGCAAAGGTCAGGAAGAATAAGAGGGTGGAAGAATGAAAGCGATGGATGTGGGGCAGAGACCGGGAAGTGAAATTCAGCAGAAAAATCATGTAGAACGTGCAATTATCATGGCGGCGGGAACGGGAACGCGGATGCGGCCGGTAACGCTTACTACGCCGAAACCGCTGATCCGTGTGAAGGGTGTCCGCATGATTGATACGGTGATTCAGGCGCTGCATGAAAATGGAATTTATGAGATTTATGTAGTAGTGGGATATCGGAAAGAGCAGTTTGCGTGCCTTACCGCAGAATATAAAGGTGTGACACTGATCGAAAATCCATACTGGGATTCCTGCAATAATATTGCATCGCTCTATGTGGCGCGGGAACAGTTGGAAAATGCAATGATTCTGGATGGGGATCAGATTATATACAAAAAAGAAATTCTTGCACCGGAATTTACGCATTCTGGCTACAATGCTGTCTGGACGGACGAAAAGACGGATGAATGGCTGATGCAGGTGAAGGATGGAATCGTGTGTTCCTGTAGCCGGACCGGCGGTAAGGGCGGCTGGCAGCTCTTCAGTGTATCACGTTGGAACCGGGAGGACGGAAAGCGGCTGAAACGCCACCTGGAACTGGAATTTGAAAAAAAACAGAACCGCCAGATTTACTGGGATGATGTGGCGATGTTCTGTCATTTTGAAGAATATGAGCTTGGCATTTATCCTATGCAGGAAGCGATATGCCATACTTGTTCGTGAAGAGTTCAGTTGCCTTGAATTTATCATGAACAGGGACACGATCAACTGGATTCTGAAATAACTGAATACAGGAGGTCGAACATGGAGCATTTACCAAAGAAAATCCATCAAAACGGAATCAGCTACACGCTGGTGGGAGACTACTACATCCCCGATCTGGAGCTACCGGAGGAAAGCCGCCCCATTGGGCGGTGGGGCCGGATGCACAAAGCGTTTCTGCAAGAACACCGGCCCGGCCAGTACAATGCCCTGCTTCTGTCGGGAAAACTCTGGACATATCTTGCTGACCTGAACGAACAGGCCGCTGACCGGCTGGCGTGTATCGTCTCGCAGATGCAGGAGGCGGAGGGTGTCACCGAGGAACTGAAAGCCCGTGACCAGCTTGCGTGGGTCGGGGGCATGAACAGCATTCGCAGCCGAGCAGAGGAAATCATCCTCTCTGAGATGATTTTTGTTTAAGGAGGTGCCTGTCTATGAGATACCGTATCGAATACGCCGATGGGCGTTATTGTAACTTTGCCAACGGCAGGGCTGAGCTGCTGAAATGGCTGAAACTGCTGAAGCAAGAGGAAATCTCCGACATCCGCAAAGTATATAAAAGCGGTGTGTCAGATTCCGTCCTGGAAACATACCGGAATTATATCCGCCCAGCATAAGGAGGGGCGCTTATGGGTACAGATATAGAAAAATTGGTTGATTTGATGATTCAGGAGCGGATGCAGAGCCAGTTTGCTAAGTGGCGGGAGGCAGAAACCGGCACGGAGAAAAAAGAGGACTGCCTTCGCTTGGAAAACGAGTATGAAAAAGCAATCAGCGCATTGTCTGAGGAACAGAAGGACGCTGTAAGACACTACTGTGATTCTATTTTCGATTCTGGTGCAGAAAGCGAGTGCTTCTTTTACCGGCTGGGCCTCAAAGATGGCATCCGTCTCTGGAAGTTTATGAAAAAGCTGATGAAAACGGTCAGCTAACGGATGTATAACCACATATTTTATTCCGCCCACAAACGGGTCAAAGCCGTCCAACGGTACAGATTGGGCGGCTTTCCTGTTATCTGCGTTTCTTCCGCTTGGGCGCATAGTACGGCTGCGGCTTGGCCTTTCCTCTCATGTTGTTGGGATTTTTGAGCATTTTGGACAGGCTCAGTATCCGCAAAATGCAGAGAAGTCCTCTGAGGAAATCTTCTCGAAGGGTATCTGCATTCTGTCGCAAAATTCGTGGATTACCACTTCCTCTTGCTGCCCTGTTCGAGCGCTGTTCAAACTTTTCCTTGACGTCATCCAGCGTGGGCTGCGGGTCGGCGGTGGTCTTGTCCTTACGGTGTGCTTCCCGGATGTCCCGGACGATGCTGTCCAGATCATCGTGCATGACATGGCTGTAAAAATCGCTTTCCTGCACCTGCCCAGTTCCAGCGTCCGCATATAGAGGTCATCTTCTCCGGGCGCATACTTGCTCATGACGGTCTGCCGGGTGGCCTCCAACACCAGATTCATCTGCTCCACCCGCATATTGGCGATCTGTCGATGCAGATTTCCATATCTATCATCAGCCGCCGGAAATCGGGTGGCACCAGTTCG
>ENA-OQAS01000127-OQAS01000127.1-human-gut-metagenome-genome-assembly--contig:-NODE-127-length-38292-cov-5.811241_pt1 | contig 38292 bp, 55 predicted proteins | sample MGYA00242733_ERZ504523 | MGnify/ENA primary metagenome ERZ504523 (study PRJEB26092, sample SAMD00036239) | human gut metagenome | host: Homo sapiens | study: EMG produced TPA metagenomics assembly of...
GGGCTGTATTGTGGTGGTTAACAAGTGGGACGCTGTGGAAAAAGACGGCAATACGATGCGGGAGTATAAAGAGAAACTGGCAGTAGACTTTGCCTTTATGAAGTTTGCGCCCTTTGTGTTTATCTCTGCCAAGACCGGCCAGCGTGTGGATCGCCTGTTTGAGCAGATCGCTTATGTGTATGCCCAGAGCACCATGCGCATTTCTACCGGCAAATTGAACGAAATTCTCGCGCTGCACCGCCCGGGTGCAGCCGCCTACGGATAAGGGCAAGCGGCTGAAGATCTATTATATGACCCAGGCGTCTGTGTGCCCGCCAACCTTTGTGTTTTTTGTGAACAACGCCCAGCTGTTCCATTTCTCTTACCAGCGGTATCTGGAGAACCAAATCCGTGAGGTGTTTGGTCTGGAGGGTACGCCGGTGCGCTTTATTATTCGCGAGAGGGGAGAGGGCAAAAAATGATTTTTCGTCTGATCCTGGGTGCGGTTCTGTCTTATTTACTGGGAAGTCTGAATTTTGGTATCATTCTTTCCCGCAGGTTCCAGAAGGAAGATGTGCGCACCCACGGTAGCGGTAACGCTGGCTCCACTAATATGCTGCGGAATTACGGCAAACTGCCGGCAGTTGCAACGATTTTAGGCGATATGGCTAAGGTGGCTGTGGCGATTTTGTTGGTGCGTCTGCTGGTGGGGAATGAACTATATGCGCAGCAGACGATATTCATCAAGTCCTTTGCCGGGCTGTTCTGCGTGCTGGGTCATATCTTTCCTTGCTTTTTCCGGTTTAAGGGTGGCAAGGGTGTAGCTACCTGCGGCGGTATGGTATTTATGATCGACTGGCGGATCGCCCTGATCCTGCTGGCGGTGTTTATTGTGGCCGTCCTAATTACCAAATGGGTATCGCTGGGCTCCATCTTAATGGCAATCCTGTACCGGTGCTGATGGGTCTGTTTTATAAGTCCGTTCCTATTACGCTGATCTCCGTGGTGTTTGCGGCCATTGTGCTGGTTGCCCACCGAGAGAACATCAAGCGGATATTAAACGGTACGGAAAGCAAGATTACCGTTGGCGGTAAAAATAAAAAAGAATAAGTAAAAGAAAAAGCGCAGCTGACACAATTGTGTGTCAGCTGCGCTTTTGTAGCAGAGTAAAAAAGAAACCGCTGAACAGTGCAGCGGTTTTATCTCATTACGCTCTTTCGACCTTACCGGAACGAAGACATCTGGTGCAAACATAAACTCTTTTCGGAGAGCCGTTTACAATAGCCTTAACTTTCTTAATGTTGGGTTTCCAGGTTCTGTTGGACCGTCTGTGTGAATGAGAAACCTTGATGCCAAAGGACATTTCTTTCCCGCAGTATTCACATTTTGCCATGTGCGAACACCTCCTTACTAAATTACAACGCCGCTATAATAGCACATATCCCTGCAAAATGCAAGCACTTTTTGCCTAAATTTTCAAAAAAGACCGATTTTACGGTCAGCAAAAACTAAATGTTGATTTTATTTTTTATATATAATATAATAAGAGAGATGATTTTGACGGAGGAATACATATGGCTGCGGATAAAAAAAGTAAGAAACTGGACAAACCCGACAAAGCAACAGACAAGCAGACGGCGCTGGAAAATGCGCTCAAGCAAATTGAAAAGCAGTACGGCGCAGGTGCCATTATGCGCCTGGGTGAGAACAAGCACCTGAATGTGGACGCTATCTCCACCGGATCTCTGTCCTTGGACATTGCTACCGGTATTAACGGCCTGCCCAAGGGCCGTATCGTAGAGATCTACGGCCCGGAGTCCAGCGGTAAGACCACCCTGGCGCTCCACTGTGTGGCAGAGGCGCAAAAGGCCGGCGGCCAAGCTGCGTTTATTGATGCGGAGCATGCGCTGGATCCTATTTATGCCGCTAACCTGGGCGTGGATGTGGACTCTCTTTTGGTAGCCCAGCCAGACTACGGTGAGCAAGCGCTGGAGATTGCCGAGCAGTTGGCGCGCTCCGGCGCCATTGACATTATTGTTGTGGACTCTGTGGCGGCACTGGTGCCCAGAACGGAAATTGACGACGATATGGGCGACTCCCATGTGGGTCTGCACGCCCGCTTGATGAGCCAGGCGATGCGTAAATTAGCCGGTGCAATCAACAAATCCAACACCCTGATCATTTTTATCAACCAGCTGCGTGAAAAGGTGGGTGTGGTGTACGGCAACCCGGAGGTGACCACCGGCGGTCGTGCGCTGAAGTTCTATGCCTCTATGCGTATTGATGTGCGTAAGGGCGAGCAACTGAAGAATTCCGACAATCAGTCGTAGGCTCTCGCACGAAAGTGAAGATTGTAAAGAACAAGGTGGCTCCGCCGTTCCGTTCTGCGGAGTTTGATATTATGTACGGCACCGGCATCAGCAAAGAGGGCGAGATCCTGGATCTGGGCGTAGAGTACGGCGTAATCAAGAAAGGCGGCTCCTGGTTCTCTTACGGTGATCGCCGACTTGGACAGGGTCGTGACAATGTAAAGCAGCTTATCAAGGACGAGCCGGAGTTTGCGGCCCAGCTGGAGCAGGAGATTAAAGAAAAGATCGCCGAGGTGCAGGCTGCTTCTGATAAAAAATATCAGCCGAAAGCAGCGCCTAAGGCGGATACGGACGCGGCGTCGACTGAGGAGAGCACTGCCCGCCAGACCCGTGCGGCAGCCCGCGCCAAGTTGGACATTGCCGTAGAGGATGACGACGAGTAATGCGCCTGACCCATCAACTAGGGCGAGGCACCAAGGTGCACCTGCTGTTGGATGATGAATACCAAATCACCACCAGCACCACCTTTGGCAGAACATTACCTGCCGGATGGTACGGAGATCAGCGAGGACGATTGGCAGCGCTTGGTGCAGCAGATCAACGAGCGCAAGGCACTGAACAAAGCAGTGGAGCTGCTGTCTCACCGGGATCATTCCGCTAAGGAACTGCGGGACAAACTATTGCGCACCGCAGACGCGGACGCTGCGGATAAAGCGGTGGCACAAATGCTGGATGCCGGTTATCTGGACGACGAGAAATATGCACGACGACTGGTGCGCCACCTGATTGAAGATAAAAAATGCTCGGCATACCACGCACGGCAGGAGTGCCAAAAGCGGGGGATTGACCGTGAAATTATTGACCGTGCCCTTGCAGAGCAGGCGCCGGACAATGTGCAAACTGCAAAGGACTTGATCCTGCGCAAATACAGCAGAAAATTACAGCAAGAAGACGGACGGCAAAAGGTGATGGCTGCGCTGGCACGGCGCGGGTTCGGCTATCACGATATTCAGGCCGCCTTGGAACAACTGGAAGATGAAGAATACTTATAAAGTCGGCATGATCTCATTGGGCTGCCCAAAGAACCAGGTCGACGGCGAATTGTTATTAGAGAAATTAAGTGAAAACGGATTTCAAATCGTGCAGCGCATTGAAGACAGCGACTTGATGATCGTTAACACCTGTGGCTTTATTGAGGACGCTAAGCGAGAGGCCATTGAGACCATCTTGGAGGTGGCCCAGTATAAGGCCGCCGGCGTGATCTCTGCCATTGTGGTCACAGGCTGCTTGGCTGAGCGCTACCAGGACCAGGTGATGGAGGAGATTCCGGAGGTGGACGCCGTCATTGGTATCGGTGCCAATGCAGACATTGTTAAGGTGTGCCAAAAGGCGCTGTGTGGCGTTCAGACTAACTTTTTTCCTTGCAAAGAGTTGCTGCCCTTGGAGGGCAAGAGAATGCTTTCCACGCCCGCTCACTGGCATATTTGAAGATCAGTGACGGCTGCTCGAACTGCTGTTCCTATTGCGCCATTCCCGGTATTCGCGGACCGTTCCGCTCTCGTCCTATGGAGAGCGTGGTGGCGGAGGCGGAGAGCCTGGCCGGGCGCGGGATCAAGGAACTGATCTTAATTGCCCAGGATACCACTCTATATGGCAAGGATCTGTACGGCAAGTATTGCCTGGCAGAGCTGCTGCGTCGGCTGGTACAGATCGAGGGATCCGCTGGATCCGGCTGTACTATTGCTACCCGGATCGGATCACCGATGAACTGATCGATGTAATCGCCAATGAGGACAAAATTTGTCCCTATATTGACATTCCTTTGCAGCACTGCAACGGCGATGTGCTGCGAGCCATGAACCGCTATGGTAATTATGACTCCTTGCGGCAGCTGATTTTCAACATGCGCCGGCGTATTCCCGGGTTGGCGCTGCGTACCACCTTTATGGTAGGCTTCCCCGGTGAGACCCAGGCACAGTTTGAAGAGCTGTGTCGGTTTGTAAAGGAAATGGAATTTGACAAAATGGGCTGCTTTGCGTACAGCCCTGAGGAGGACACCCCCGCCGCCGAATTCCCAAACCAAGTGCCGGATGAGGAAAAGACCGCCCGGGCGGACGCGCTGATGGATGTGCAGTTTGATGTGACCGCTGCGGTCAATCAGCGCCGGGTAGGGGAGACCTACACCGCCGTGATCGACGGTCCGGACAGCAAGGAGAACACCTACGCCGGACGGTGCTATTTTGACTCGCCGGAGATCGACAGCAACATTTGGATCCATTCCGCTGTGCCGCTGGAGACCGGCAGCTTTGTGCAGGTGCGTGTAACCGGCACGGAAGAATATGACCTGTTAGGAGAGTATGTAGATGAACCTGCCCAATAAAATCACTGTATTTCGCTTTGCCTGCATTCCGTTTTTGTTGGCGGCGTCTTTGATCCAATTCCCGTATCACTGGAGCGTGGCGCTGGTGATCTACTTTATCGCCTGTATGAGCGACAAGGCAGACGGTATTATTGCCCGCAAGCAGGGACTGGTTACGGACTTCGGGAACTGATGGATCCGCTGTCCGATAAGTCGTTAGTGCTGGCTGCTTACCTTGTATTTGTGAATCTGGGCTGGCATACAGAGCTGGTGATTATGCTGATGATGGCCCGGGAATTTTTGGTAGCCGGTATTCGGATGGCTGCCGCTGCGGAGGGCGAAGTGATTGCTGCCAATAAGTTTGGCAAGGCAAAGACCTTCTTGCAAATGTCCACTACCGGTCTGACCTACCTGTTGCTTGCCATTGGTGAGGGCGCGGCGGATATTACCACCTCTACACCCTGGCTGAATGTGTACTGCACCATTGCCTTTTGGGTAGTGGCCGTGGTAACGGTGCTGTCCGGTATTGTCTATGCCAAAGACGGCTGGCACCTGATCCGCACAAAATAAGTGTTGCAAAATTGCATTTTTTTGCTATAATGATAATAACCTACATGTAAATGCGCAGAATGGGAGAAGTACCTGCACCCCTGGCAGAAAGAGAGCGCGCCGAATGCTGAAAGGCGCGTATGCTAAGCGGCAGCGAAATGCACCCGGGAGCAGTGCGGCGGAAATGAGTATGCCGCAACGGTTTGCCCCGTTACCGGCCAAAGCGTTAGCTAGAGTATAAACAAGAGTGGAACCGCAGTATCGTTTTATTGCCTCTGTCAGATAGACAGGGGCATATTTTTTTGGAGGTTTCTATGTTTGAACGATATAAAGAGGATATTCAGTGCTTTATGGAGCACGACCCGGCAGCCGCTCTCCTATTGAGATCGTGTTGCTGTACCGGGTTTAAGGCCCTGCGCAGTCACCGCAAGGCGCAGTGGTTCTTAAATCACAAAATGCCGTTTATCGCCCGTTATATCAGCCAGCGCACGGCGCATAAGACCGGGATTGAGATTCATCCGGGCGCCAAGATCGGTCGGCGGGTGTGTATTGACCACGGCAATGGGATTGTGATCGGTGAGACCACGGAAGTGGGCGACGATGTGATGATCTACAGGGGGTGACCCTGGGTGGTACCGGCAAGGACCTGGGCAAGCGCCACCCTACCATTGAGAACGGCGTGATGATCGGCTCCGGTGCTAAGGTGTTAGGTCCCATTACCATTGGCCGTAATGCCAAGGTGGCTGCAGGCGCAGTGGTGGTCAAGGATGTGGAACCAATTGTACCGTGGTTGGCGTGCCCGGCGAGGTGGTGCGCATTGACGGCGAGCGGGTAGACGACCTGGACCAGATCAATCTGCCGGACCCGGTGATGAATGCCATTCAACAGAATGAAGCCAAAATCAATGCCTTGCAGGCAGAGATTGAAAAATTAAAGGAGCAGCTCAAATGAAGATTTTTAACACACTGACCAGACAAAAAGAGGCGTTCAAACCCATGGACCCTCAGGAAGTGAAAATTTATGCCTGCGGGCCTACGGTGTATAATTTTATTCATATCGGCAACGCTCGGCCGCTGTGCGTGTTTGATGTGCTGCGCCGCTACCTGGAGTATCGGGGCTACGGCGTTAAGTTTGTGCAGAATTTTACGGACATTGACGACAAGATCATTAAGCGTGCAACGAGGAGGGCAAGACCTATCAGGAGATCTCCGAGACTTATATTAAGGAGTTTTGGACGGACGCCAAGGGCCTCAATGTGCGGGAGGCTTCCGTGCACCCCAGAGCCACGGAAAACATTGACGAGATCATTGATATTATCCGCACCTTAGAGGAGAAAGGCTACGCCTACGCAGTCAACGGTGATGTGTATTTCCGTACCCGCAAGGACCAGGGTTACGGCAAGCTGTCTCACCAGCCCATTGAAGACCTGGAGAGCGGCGCTCGCATTGCCGTAGGCGAGCAAAAAGAGGATCCGCTGGACTTTGCGCTGTGGAAAGCAGCCAAGCCGGGCGAGCCGTACTGGGAGTCTCCCTGGGGGCAGGGCAGACCCGGCTGGCATATTGAGTGCTCAGCGATGAACCGCCGGTATTTGGTCCCACCATTGACCTGCACTGCGGCGGTCAGGACCTGATCTTTCCCCACCATGAAAATGAGATTGCTCAAAGCGAGTGCGCCAATGGTTGCACCTTTGCCAACTACTGGATGCACAACGGCTATATCAATGTGGACAATGTGAAGATGAGCAAGTCTCTGGGTAACTTTAAGACTGTGCGGGAGATTGCCGATGCCTATGGTTATGAAGTGATCCGCTACTTTTTGATCTCTGCCCACTACCGCACGCCCATTAACTATAATTTGGAGATCATTGAGCAGTGCAAGTCTGCTTTGGAGCGGCTGTACACTTGCCGGGACAGTCTGGACTTTGCCCTGAAAAACGCTTCTGTCGATACCCCGTACGATCCGCAGCTGTTGGCGGATATTGCCGCTCATCGAGATGCGTTTATTACCGCCATGGATGATGATTTGAACACCGCAGACGGTATTTCCGCTGTGTTTGAGCTGGTGTATGACATAAATACCCGTATTTTGGACAAGACCGTTTCTCCGCCGTATGCCAAGCAGCAGCCGATCTGTTTGACGAGCTGTGCGGCGTGTTGGGTATTCTCTATAATCGTAAGTCCAACGATGTGGACGCGGAGATCGAGTCGCTGATTGCCCAGCGGCAGGAAGCCGGAAGAATAAGGACTTTGCCACCGCGGACCGTATTCGGGACGAACTGAAAGAGCGGGGCATTCTCTTAAAAGACACCCCGCAGGGCGTTACCTGGACCAAGGCATAAAATCGCATAAAAGAGAGCCTATCCGTAATGGATAGGCTCTTGTCAGTTCTGTTCGGTTTTATTTGATAAACAGCTTTTGGTCCAGCTTTCGCTTGACGATCACCACATACAGCAGCGTGCCCAGCACCAGCATGACCCCTAATTCACCCAAGGCTACTAAGCCCCCTTGGGTCAAAAAGCTGATCCAGTTGAATTTGCCGTCAATGAAGAATACCTCAATCTCCCAGCCGACAATCACGCCGTTCCACAGAGCCGGCATCAGCAGGGACAGCAGGGGATAATTCTTGATTTTTACCTGCCGCAGGGCGTACATACAACCGGTGGCGCCCAGTGTAGCCAGGGAACCGAAGATCATATCCAGCGGCAGCCCGGCGCCGATATTCACCAGGTTGGACAGCACGCAGCCCAGGGTCAGCCCCGGAATGGCGGCAGGGGTGAACAGCGCCAACACATTCAGCGCTTCCGACACACGGAATTGCACCGCCGCGGAGGTGGTGCCCGGCAGCAGCAGGTTTTGGGCGTAGGTCAGCGCCGCGTACATGGCGGCAATGCCTGCGGTTTGGGCAATGAACAGTACTTTTTTGTTCTTCATTCGATTTCGCTCCTTAGTTTTGTTTTTAGAAGACAACGGCCGGCTGCCGTCGCCTGGTCAGGATTTTGCGAACTGACGGTGGTATTATAGCGCAAGGGCAGTTAAATTGCAAGGCGTATTCGTAGAAATTGCTTTTTGCACCGTCTTTCCGGCGAAAAGAATTTGCGGTGTACGGCAAAAAAGTATTGACTATTGTTGCTTTGAGTGGTATTATATGTAAGTCATCTTAATTGGTTACGGGCCATTAGCTCAGTTGGTCAGAGCCACCGGCTCATAACCGGTTGGTCCGGGGTTCGAGTCCCTGATGGCCCACCATGGATATAGGGGTATAGCTCAGTTGGTAGAGCAGCGGTCTCCAAAACCGCGTGCCGAGGGTTCAAGTCCTTCTGCCCCTGCCAAAAAGAAACAGTCACCGTTTTGGTGACTTGTTTCTTTTTTGTTAGACAAAACTTGTCCGAGGCACGCGTGTGCCGGGCTTCGTCGCCGAGCGCTGCCGGTGGCAGATGAAGCGAGGCGAGGATGGCGCAGCGGTCAAAATATGGCGTAACACCGCCATATTTTGGGCACCGCAAGAGGGGTTGCGAAGCAACTTCAAGTCCGTTTGTATATCATAGGCAATCTTGCGGGGATAATCATTGTTTTTGTTTTACGGCGATTTTACTTGCTTTTTCCATATAGATAAATCTACGGCGCACGGTTTTTTCCGTACGCCGATTTTCCATTTTTGCACCATTTTTTGTTCACTTTGTGCCATACAGTCCACTCAATCCGTTTGGTACATCATCAAAAAAGCATCAATCACAATTCAAATCCGTTTGTAACACCCATCAGCATATCCGTGTTGCGTTTGACATAATACATTTCGGTTATTTCTGAAGTCGTGTGTCCAAGTAAGTCTGCCACCTGCCTCGGTGTTAATGCTTTTACCGTTCCGTCCTCTGCTCGCACCCCTGTTACAAGCTTTGTTGCGAAGGTGTGTCGCAAACTATGTAAGCCTTTTTTCTCGATTCCTGCCGCATCGAGTATGGAATAAAACCGTTTTCGCAAGTTCAACGGTCTTGTAAGTTTCCGTCTGCATCGGGTATCAATGGTGCGTCCTCACCGAAATATCGCTCGTTGCGTAATTCGATAATCGCTTGTATTGCAGTTTCGTTTAAGGGTACGATACGCTTGCTTGAAGCGGTTTTCAGCTTGCCAATTACGATTTCTCGTCCGCTTTTTCGCTCTGTTCCGTCACGCTTTTGCGCTTCTTTAACGCCTCTTTGAATGTGCATCACTTTCTTTTCAAGGTCTATGTCGCTGTTGATTAAACCTAACGCTTCAGCGGTTCTCAACCCTGTGTTCAGCATAAGAATATATGCTGTCGCTTGATTGTGTTTCGGCTTGCCTGAAGGGTACTTCTTGTATGCTTCCACTTTGAATTTTTCAATTTCCTCATCGGTAAATACGGTTATCGTTTCGCATACGGGTAGCACTTCTTTGTTTTGCTTTGCAAGATAATTTGACTTTTTTATTGTCGGCACAGCGTTCATCGGATTCTTTTTTATGAACTCTTCACGCATAAGATAATCGAAGTATTCGTTGAGCAGATTGTATGTTTGCTTGACTGTTGAGAATGAATATCCCTTGTCGGTCAGCGTGCTAATCAGCCTCTTAATGTCTGCACCTGTTATGTTAGAAACAATGAGTTTACCCATGTAAGGGACGATTTGATTTTTGTAAATCTGCTCGTTGCGGTCGTATGTTACTCGCTCAACATTCGGGTACTTAAACACTTGCAGGTAATTTAACAGGCTGTCTTTTACAGTCTTGTTACCCTCAATGGCGTCAATGATTTCTTCTTCAAACTTGGTTATGTAGTCCGTCATTTTCTTGTTGACTTCAGCTTTGGTCGTGCCGGAAAAGCTCTTGCGTTTTCGCTCGCCTTTCTCATCTTTGTACCAAACTACGCCACCCCATCTGCCGTCCGTTCGTTTGAATGCATTGCCGTTTGTCAGCAGTTGTTTTTGCATTTTATCACTCCTTTCGCACACACAATATCACAAACCTTTTTCAATATCCAGACCAAAGATTGTGTGTTTGCTTTTGTTACTTTAGCTTCAAAAAACCGTCACAAATCGCCCACAAGCCGTTTTTAGTTTTAGTCCGACGAGTTACTCTATTTTTGAGCGAACTCGTCAATTTTTGCTTACAGCGTTGCCTGATCATTCATAAATTTGTTTATCATACGGCAGTACCCAAGTGAATACGCAAAAGCCTTGATTTTCTGCGAAAAATAGCCTTTACTGCATACGAATTTGGAATCATACGCAAAAGTATTACGAATCGAAAAGCCGACAGGCTTTGCCGGACGGCGTCGGGCATTTCAATGCCCGAAAATCATACCCCTTTATCCTGCTTTAAAATCGACGGCTTGAAATTCGCTTCAAAACCCACTCAAAAGAGCCGAGATTTCATCCAAAACCGAGTTAAAAATCAATTCAAAAAATCAAAAGAAAATTGCCATTTTTTCAATTTTAGGCTTTTAGATTATTTGTAATCAGCTCTTACAGTGGGGTACACTATATTTGATGAACTGTGTAGATATTACTTTGCTGTGCGTTTTCAAAAAATCTTTGAGTAATATCTATATAGCCTTTTTCTTCAAGTGACTTTAGCGTGCTTCTGCAAGTGGTCGGACACATATTGCACTTCTTTGCCATCTTCGGAACAGACCAAAAACTTACACCTTTGCTGTCGCCAACCGAAACAAGAAAACAGTAAATCATAAATTCGTGTGGCGAAAAGTTTTCATCAAAGATTTTGTTTGGCATGTAGTAAACTTTACCGTCGGTTTTGTAATTTTTGTTTGCGTACACAATTTTTATCCTTTCTTAATTTGTTTTTGAATCCACAACATGAATTCATCTTTCGGTACAACAATTCTTGTGCCGATTTTTATTTTTGGAAAACTTTTTTCATTGACAAGCTCGTACGACCTTGTGCGAGATATTCCAAGCACCTTTGCAACCTGCGACACCGATAACATCATCGGTAGCTCATCAAAACTTTTATAGCTTTCTTTCATTGTGCTGCCTCCTTTCGTATTATTCGAGAGATACTTTTTCAAAAAAGAAAAAATGAAACGAAATTTGAAAACAAAAACTCAATCATAAAAAAGTCCCTCTACTATACGGAGAAAAATTTCAATTTTGTTCGGGTGTTTTTCAAAAATCTTTACACCTTGTTTACATTTAATTTCACCATAGAAAAAATACCCCTCTATAATACGGAGAAAAAACTCGGTTTTGTTGATGTGTTTTGAAAGAAAATTTACAAATGATTTTATAAAAACAAAAATCCTCACCATTTTTATAGATGAGGATTTATTGCCTGTACCATTATTTGTACAATTAACAAAAAGTTTGTATTTGTTCTGTAAATATGGTATATTTAGTTTATATTAATATACAATCAGGAGAATGAAAATGGACACTAAAAAGGAACAAGAGCGTGACGAGCTTCACCGTGCTATATGGGCAATCGCAGATGACTTGCGTGGTTCTGTTGACGGATGGGATTTCAAGTCTTATGTGTTAGGATTTATGTTCTATCGCTATATAAGTGAAAATCTTACGAACTATATCAATAAAGGCGAGCACGCTGCAGGCAATGCTGATTTTGATTATACCGCTTTGTCGGATGAAAAAGCAGAGTTTGCAAGAGAAGACCTTGTAAATGAAAAAGGCTTTTTCATCAAACCGTCGGAGCTTTTTTGTAATATCAGAAAGAAAGCACCTAATGATGATAACCTTAACGAAACACTTGAAAAAGTGTTCCGTCATATCGAGGAATCTGCTCAGGGTGCTGACAGTGAAGATGATTTTGCAGGCTTGTTTGATGATATTGATGTGAATAGCAATAAACTCGGCGGTACGGTTATCAAGCGTAATGAAAGGCTTGTTAAAATCATTAACGGTGTTGGTGATTTGCAACTTGGCGATTATCAGGATAATACCATTGATGCATTTGGTGACGCTTATGAGTTCCTTATGGGTATGTAGCATCTAATGCCGGCAAAAGCGGTGGCGAATATTTTACTCCTCAGGAGGTCAGCGAACTTCTTACCCGTATTGCAGTTGCAGGCAAAACCGAGGTTAATAAGGTTTATGACCCTGCTTGCGGTTCAGGTTCTCTTTTGCTCAAGGCTGCTAAAGTCCTTGGCAAAGACGCTGTTCGTCAAGGTTTTTACGGTCAGGAAATCAATATAACTACATATAACCTTTGCCGTATCAATATGTTTTTGCACGATATTGATTACGATAAATTTAATATTGCTAACGAAGATACGCTTATTAATCCACAACATTGGGATGAAGAGCCTTTTGAAGCTATCGTGTCTAATCCGCCTTATTCCATTAAGTGGGAGGGTGACGATAACCCTGTGCTTATCAATGACCCTCGTTTTTCTCCTGCCGGTGTGCTTGCACCAAAGTCAAAGGCTGACCTTGCTTTTGTTATGCACGCTCTTTCTTGGCTTGCAACTAACGGCACTGCCGCTATCGTTTGTTTTCCCGGCATTATGTACCGTGGCGGTGCAGAAAAGAAAATCAGAAAATACCTTGTTGATAATAACTTTATTGATGCAATTATTCAACTTCCCGATAATCTTTTTTACGGCACTTCAATAGCAACCTGCATCATGGTGCTTAAAAAGTCAAAGAGCGAAAACAGCACTCTTTTTATCGACGCATCAAAAGAGTTTGTTAAGGTGACAAATAACAATAAACTGACTGACGAGAATATTGAAAAAATCGTTTCAACTTGCTATGAAAGAACCGAAACGGAATACTTTTCAAAACTTGTTCCAAATGATGCTATCACCGAGGAAGATTATAACCTTTCCGTTTCAACCTATGTTGAGCAAGAGGACACTTCCGAAAAGATAGATATTGCCGAACTCAATGCTCAAATTGCCGAGATAGTGGCAAAAGAAAACACACTCCGTGCAGAGATTGATAAAATTATTAAGGAGATTGAAGGTTAACAGTGTCAAACAAAGAAGAGTATTATGACTTGATTCAAAAATATATCATTGCGACAAAGAGCAATAAGATCGAGGATGTTATTCAAGCAATATGTGATTTGATACTATATGATGCAAATTATGTTTCAGTAATATCAAATTATGTTGCTCTCAGCAAAGAAGGAATTGAACTTAAGTATGGCTCAAATAAAATCAACAAGGGTACTCAATTATATCGAATACGGTATTTTGATAATGATATTGATTTTTCTGACATTTCTCAATGGAATCCAAATCCCAAGAGAACCGAAAATCGGGCTAATATTCAAGCGAAGAAGCCTTGTATTTATCAAATGATGAATTTCTATGTAGATTAGAGACACATTTGAAACCTAATCAAAAGTATGTTGTTGGAACTTATGAATGTATTGAAGATATTGAGGTGGGTGGCTTTATTACTCCTTTAAGCGATAATGAAATGTATAGATTGATAGGAATGGTTCTTAACGCCTTTCTGATTGCTCCGGCAAGAAATAATAAGAATATTGACTTGTTTTATTATCTTGATAATAAATATGGTCAGCTTGATTTGGATGACTTTTCTATCCATGATATATCAACTATGGATTTACAATTCAAATATGGCGTGTTAAATAAAAATGATAAGTATTATGAAATGACAAATATGATTTGTAATACCATAAAAAAGAATTATCCTGATGGAATAAGATATAGCTCGTGTTATATGCCTATTGATACAGTTGGTGTTAAATCCTCTATATACAATGTGGTTTTATACTCTACAGGAATTAAAAAAATACAATTTAGAAAACACGAAGTTAAATCAAATGATTTTAATTATAATGAAACAGATGTAGTTAGAACATTATTAGAGAGTGATAAAAATGACTAAACTTGAAGAACTTATAAATGAACTTTGCCCTGATGGTGTGGAGTATGTAAAAATAAAAGATTATTTCATAAGGCTCAAAGGAACATCTATAACTGCTGCAAAAATGAAAGAAATAGCTTCAAACGATGGCGAAATTAAAGTTTTTGCTGGTGGTAAAACGGTAATAAATGCTTACGAAAAAGATATACCCAAAGCAAATATAACTCGTGTGCCGGCCGTATTGGTTCAATCACGAGGAGTTATAGATGTAGTATATTATGATAACCCATTTACATTTAAAAATGAAATGTGGGCATATACCCATAACGAGCAAACAACAGTAAAATACTTATATTATTTTTTATCAACGCAAGTAAACAAAATGAGAGAATCGGCTTCAGGAATGGGGTCGCTTCCGCAGATTTCATTAAAGGTTACGGAAGAAATGCAAATTCCGTTGCCACCTCTCCCTATACAAAGTGAAATAGTCCATATTTTGGACTCTTTCACTTTGCTTACGGCAGAGCTTACGACAGAGCTTACAGCAAGGCAAAAACAATATGCCTTTTACAGAGATTATCTTTTAGATTTCAGCAACGAAGATGTAACAAAGAAAATCCCTGATATTGATTGTTCAAATGTTGAGTATATAAAGTTAAAAGATGTTTGTAAAATTGGAGATGGATTGCATTCTACCCCTATTTATGATAATAATGGAAGCTATTATTTCATTAATGGAAATAACTTAGAAAATGGACGAATTACATTTACAGAAAACACTAAAAGAATTAATATTAGCCAATATGAAAGGTACAAAATAGAATTAGATGATGCTACTATTCTTATGTCTATCAACGGTACCATTGGTAAAATTGCATTGTACAATAGAGAACCAATTATTTTAGGTAAATCGGTAGCGTATTTTAATGTAAATGAAAGAATACTCAAAAAATATTTGTACTATCTATTACAGACAAATCGTTCAAAACGCTTATTATGAAAAAAATTTAACAGGTTCGACTATTAAAAATTTAGGATTAAAAGCGTTGAGAGAATATCAAATACCACTGCCTCCCATTGATGTGCAAAAAAACATAATTAAAATTCTTGACCGATTTGATAAGTTAAATAACGATATGTCAGAGGGTTTGCCTGCCGAGATAGAAGCACGCAAAAAACAATATGAATATTATCGTGATACTTTATTGTCTTTTGACGATAAGGCTTGTTCACAAATTGTTAAAGTAGAGAGAGAGAGCTAACACGCAGTAAAGCGATAAAGTGGCTAAAATTAAGCGATGTTTCATTAAAAATTACTGACGGAATGCACAATTTACCAAAGGATGTATTTCCGATAGGCGATTATCCAATCATCAGTGCCCAAAATGTAAATAATGGCTTAATTACAACTACAACAAACAAATATGTCAACGAAGCGACATTTGTAAGTGAAAATAAAAGAACAAATTTAACTAATGGCGATGTTCTTTTAACTATTGTTGGTGCAATAGGAAGAATTGCTATTGTAGAAAATGATTTGAAAGCACTTTGTCAAAGAAGCCTTTGCGTAATCAAGCCCAATTACTCTATCATTTGTTCCAAATATTTAAAATTTGTTCTTGAATCAACACCTGTTCAAAACTACATAATAAAAAATGCTCATGGAGCAGCGCAAAAAGGATTATATTTAAAACAAGTTTCAGATATTTGCATCCCTGTTCCTTCACTCGAAGAACAAGAACGCATTGTGTCTATACTCGACAGATTTGATAAACTTTGCAACGACATAAGCGAGGGACTTCCTGCCGAAATCGAAGCAAGACAAAAGCAGTATGAATACTATCGTGATAAGCTTTTATCTTTCAAGGAGAAAAATCATGCATGATTTTAAAGAAAAAATATATATAATTGCCTATGTGGATTTTTTAGGAACAAAAAATGCTATGAGTCTGATAATTCGGAAAAGATATTAGAGTGCGTTAAGTTTCTGTATGATATGATAAAGCAAGATAAATGTGATATGCATTTAAATGATTGTGAAGTAAGGACTTTTTCAGATAATATTCTTTTAGCATTGCCTGTTGAGACTAACGACAGTGAAGAAAAACTTGTTAAACTAATAATTGCGTTATGCAGATTTCAATTTTTATCTTTATATAGGTATCAGCTATTAATGAGAGGTTCTGTCTCAATTGGAAAAATGTATATTGATGATTCTATTGTATGGGGCGAGGGTTTAGTAAATGCATACACCAAAGGCGATTATGAAGGTAAGCCACCATGTATATCGATTTTGTCGCATAAAACTGAAAAAGGTGATGATGTATTGACTTATGATAATGTTTCAATAAGAATATTGCCGAAAGTAAATACTTTTATTAGAGAAGTTGATGATGAATTAATTATTGATTATTTAGGTAACCAAGCTTTTTATACAGTTAGAGCTTTTAATACGGTTAAAGTAACTAATAAATCTATTTGCGATACTATTACCACAAGTATAAAAGAGCAGATAGATAAATATAGCGAAGCGTTAGCAAAATGGAACTGGGTAAAAGACAACTTACCAGTAGAGAGGAAGTAAAGTTCATGAGCGAATATAATGTTGTAATGTCGACTGCCGAAAGTACGGTTGTAACCGAATATGAGCCACAGAAAACCCGTTCGGACGCATATCAAAGCGAAGCTGCACTTGAAAACGCTTTTATAAAAATGCTTACAGAACAAGGATATCAATATTTGAAGATTGACAGTCCGTCTGCTCTTATTGATAATTTGCGACATCAACTTGAAAAACTAAATAACTATAGTTTCAGCGACAGGGAATGGAAGCAATTTTTTTGAAAACAAGATTGCTAATCTAACGAAGGTATTGTTGAAAAAACAAGAAAAATTCAAGAGGATCATATTCAAGTTTTACGCCGTGATGACGGTTCTTCCAAAAACATTTATTTGATTGATAAGGTGAATATTCACAACAACAGCTTGCAGGTTATCAACCAATATGTTGAAGAAGGCGGAGCACACGATACTCGCTATGATGTTACAATTCTTGTAAACGGCTTGCCTTTGGTACATATTGAACTAAAAAGGCGAGGCGTTCCGATTAAGGAAGCGTTTAACCAAATCGAAAGATACCAAAGAGACAGCTTTTGGGCAGGTTGCGGACTGTATGAGTATGTTCAGGTGTTTGTTATCTCTAACGGCACGAATACAAAATATTACTCTAACACTACCCGTAACGCTCATATCAAAGAGCAAAACGGCAAACGCTCAAAGGGTAAAAAGACAAGCAACAGCTTTGAATTCACTTCGTTTTGGGCAGACGGCAACAACAGAGTTATAGCCGACCTTGTTGACTTTACAAAAACTTTTTTTGCAAAGCATACGATACTTAACATTCTTACTAAGTATTGCATATTCACAAGTGAACAATTATTGCTTGTTATGCGACCTTATCAGATTGTAGCAACCGAAAAAATACTGAATCGCATTGAAGTTTCAACCAATTACAAGCAAACAGGCACAATAAAAGCAGGCGGATACATTTGGCATACCACAGGTTCGGGCAAGACCTTAACCTCATTTAAAACTGCGCTTCTTGCGTCAAAATTGCCGTATATTGATAAGGTACTTTTTGTAGTTGACCGTAAAGACCTTGACTATCAAACTATCAAGGAATATGACAGATTTGAAAAAGGTGCTGCAAACAGCAATAAAAATACCGCCATTCTTCAAAAACAGCTTGAGGACGACACTTCAAGCATTATTGTAACTACTATTCAAAAGCTTGATGTGTTTGTTCAAAAGAACAAGGATCACGAAGTTTATGACAAGCATATTGTGCTTATCTTTGATGAATGCCACCGCTCACAGTTTGGCGATATGCACACAAGAATAGTAAAATATTTTAAGAATTATCATATTTTCGGCTTTACCGGTACACCTATTTTTGCACTTAATGCAGGCACAGGCTCACACCCTGATTTGCGTACTACCGAGCAGGCTTTTGGTGATAAGTTGCACACATATACTATTGTTGACGCTATCAATGACGGCAATGTTCTGCCGTTTAGAATTGATTATATCAACACCGTTAAGAAAAAAGACGGTATGACTGATAAGCAGGTTGCCGCTATCAATACTGAAGAAGTGCTTGAAGGCCACGAAAGAGTTGCCAATATTGTAAGCTACATTATTGATAATTTTGATACAAAAACAATGCGTAATGCTTATTACAGCCTAAAAGGTCAAAGAGTAAACGGCTTTAACTCAATGTTTGCCGTCAGCTCAATTCCTATGGCTAAAAAGTATTATCTTGAATTCAAAAAGCAACTTGAAGAGAAAAATAAAGATTTAACCATTGCCACAATTTATTCTTATGCTGCGAATGAAGAAAGTTATGAGGACGGTATTCTTTCAGATGAAAGCTTTGATACCGAAGCACTTGACAAGTCATCACGTGATTTTCTTGATAGTGCCATTGATGATTATAACAAGATATTCAAAACCAATTTTGACACTTCGTCAAAGGGCTTTCAAGACTATTACAAAGACCTTTCCGACCGTGTAAAGAACAGAGAAGTTGACCTCTTAATTGTTGTAAATATGTTCCTTACCGGCTTTGATGCAACAACACTCAACACCCTTTGTTGATAAAAACTTAAAGCAACATGGTCTGATTCAGGCATATTCAAGAACAAATAGAATACTCAATTCCGTTAAGGCATACGGCAACATTGTTTGCTTTAGAGATTTGCAACAGGAAACAAATGATGCTATTGCTTTGTTTGGTGATAAAGAGGCAAACGGTATTGTACTTTTGAAATCATACAATGATTATTATTACGGCTACGAGGACGATAAGGGCAAAAGACAAAAAGGTTATGAAGAACGCATTGCCGAACTTTTGCAAAAATATCCTCTCGGTGAGCAAATTATCGGCGAAACAGCAAAAAAAGATTTTATCATTTTGTTTGGTAATATTCTTCGACTTCGTAATATTCTTTCGTCTTTTGACGATTTTAAGGGTAATGAAATCTTGAAGCCGATTGATTTTCAGGATTATACGGGCACATACAACGACTTGTACCAAGAATTTAAAAAGCCTCAAGGTGATAAAGACAGTATCAAGGATGATATTGTTTTTGAAATGGAACTTGTAAAGCAAGTTGAAGTGAATATTGATTACATTCTTATACTTGTTGCAAAGTATCATCAATCTAATTGCAAAGATAAAGAGATACTTGCATCTATTGATAAGGCTATCAGTGCATCGCTTCAGCTTCGTTCAAAGAAAGAACTTATTGATGGCTTTATCAGTACAATCAATGTTGAAACAAATGTTACCGATGATTGGGGCAAATTTGTTCAGGAGCAGAAAAAGCAGGATATTGATGCAATCATCACAGAACAGAGATTAAAGCCTGAAGAAACAATCAAGTTTATTGATAACTCTTTCCGTGACGGCGTACTCAAAACAACAGGAACGGATATTGACAAGATTATGCCGCCTGTGTCACGCTTTGGCGGTGGTGGTAAAAACCGTTCCGAACTCAAGCAAAAAATTATAGATATACTTCAAAAGTTCTTTGAAAAGTATAGGGGCTTGGTTTAAATCATCGAGGTAAAATTTTATGGATGATAATGAAATTAAAAGGCGGCTTGCCGGTCGCGCTGCCGAATATATGATGTTCAAGGACGATGAAGAAGATACCGAAGTTCCGATAGAAATTTCATCATACGATAGTGTTAATGATTATGGTTTTGTGTTTTGGTGATAAGAACACTCAGATAAAATACTTGCGACGGATGATGTTGCCAAGATTAAAGCTCTTGGCAGGCTTGTCGCAAATTACAACGAAAGCTACTGGAATGGGGTTCGTCAAATTGTTGTTTTTGAAGGACTGCCTGCAAAATTTTCTCAAAATGAAGACTTGAAGAAACAGCTTAAGGCTACAGAAAATTGTGTTTTGGCGGAATGTGCAGTAAATGACAAAATATGGGGTATCGGTTTGTCAATGAAAAACCCAAACAGGTTTGAAATTGACAAATGGAATTGGCAAAGTTTGCTTAGATATGCCCTTATGATGGTGCGTGAACGGTTTTAATTGTTTTTTCTTTCGGTAAATTAAAAAACTCACTTGGCTCTTATTTTTATGAGTTGAGTGAGTTTAATTTTATTATAATTATTATAATTATTATAAGTTTATGTTTGACAGTTTTGATTCTGATTTTTATGTTGGTATAATTATTTTTATAATTGACAAAATAATTGCGTTAATTGTTTAAGTATGATATATTTAGTATAATGGGGTACATAAAAGGGTTTATTCATTTATCGTTTAATGTTTAAGAAATTTTACATTTCTAACATTGAACTCTAAGTCGCTAATTTATTGTTTAATGTGAAAGAAGGTTTTTTAATGGGAACATTAAAGAAACTATACAAAGATTTAATCAAAGATCCTGATAGATGGTTATACTACCATTCAAGTCAGCCTTGTTTAGAATATGAGATGTTGTTTGACGAAACCGCTTCATATAATTTTATCATAAACTACTTTAAATGTGGCGGCAAAGAAAAGGTGTTTGAGGATGATCCATACATAATTAAATATGAGTATGTTTTAAAAGAACGCAGTCCGCACATTGTTTCAACATTTTTGCTTGGAATACAGATTGCTAAGAATTTGAATTTTGATATAAACACGAAAAATAATGATAACATTAATTTTAAATATTTGTGGTTTATGGCTTGTTTGTATCATGATATAGGATATGTATACGAAAATGATTATAATTGTGCACATTTAAGAACAGTTCAAAAAGAAGGATTAAATGCATTAAAAGATATATGTGATATTAAATATATGTGTGATAATGAATTTAAGACTTATAAAAAAGAAAATATTGATTTATATCTTTCGAATCGAACTATATGTTCATCCGGAAATATTGGAAAAATCGATCACGGAATTGTAGGTGGATTATTGCTTTATGATAGATTAAGAAAGAATTTTGATGAAGCGTGGAACAAAGCAAAAAGAAATGACCCAAACATTTTAAGAAATGATTTTACATATAAAGGATTAAATTTTTCAAATGAGCATTATAAATATTATGCAGAAGCTGCCGATGCAATAATCGCACATAATATTTGGATTAATACTTTGAATGAATATTTAATAAAAAATTATAAAGAGCCTTTAAAAGGAATTAAAATTGATAAGGATAATAAAATAGCATTTATATTGGCATTGGCGGATACATTGGAGCCGATAAAGAAATATGGAATTTTTGCTTTGAATATGATTTCTTTTAAAAAGATGGATGACGGTTTTGATTTGATAATGCCAGATGAAATGAAGGAAAATGATTATAACTATATATGTAACTTGTCAGATTGGATAAATGTTGACGTGAATAGATGTGGAAACCGTTTTAGTATACGATATAAATAGTGATAATATACCGCAACTATTATAAAGACTTCTGTTAATTCTGAATCCTTTTTAATTTCGTCACTAAAATTCAAAAATGATATAGTTATCAATTGATTAATTATAAAATCAACTTTATTAAGACAAGTTTTTTCGCATGAACTTTCTTTAACAACAGCCTCAATTTCTTCTGCCCACGCCAAATGCGATAAATCCGAACTTCATTACCGTGATAGGTGATGTGTTCGGATTTATTGTTTTTATTGAAACAACAGCATAGGAAGTCATTTGTCGATAAAAGTAGAAATATTATTCAACCTGTTGAATGTTAAATAATTTTGTGCTATAATATCTCAAGAGGATGCTTAGTAATTATATAACACAGTAATGTGTTATAGTGCCTTATGTTAAATAGGGTCAGTTATTTTGGGGCTCTTACAAGCAGTTGCTACGCCACGCTTGTAATCCTCATTACAAGCGCAGCGCATCAACTGCTTTGATGTAAGTGTTCTCTGAAATCATTCGGGGCAGGTGATAAACATTGGATTCGAGAATTTATTCAAAAAAGATGATTGAAAGCATGAAATCTCACTTGGATAATGATACGAACAAGTTTATCACCTACCCCAAATTCGTTTTTTTATGTGGTGCAGCATACTCTGAAAATGAGTATGATAAAACTAACCGTGGAGTAATCGATAAGTATTTAAAATCAAAATCAGATGATATTTTTATTGTCCTGTCAGAAAGACTCTGGGAAGATAGTTTTGACTCTAATATAGATTTGCTTACTTTTGAGGAATTTTTAGCAGAAGTTAGTGATGCTATAATATTATTTGTTGAAAGTCCTGGCTCATTCTGCGAATTAGGTGCTTTTGCTTACGCCGAAAAATTATTTAGTGATAAATTAATAATCGTTATTGATGAAAAATACAATGGCGATAAATCGTTTATAATTACAGGTCCTACAGCTAAAGCTAAGAAAGATGGTGCAAAAGTGATTTATGCACCTTTGTCTGGAACAGGACTTCTTTCAAGTGCGGATATACGAAGAATTGTTGACGAAAAATCAACAGAATTTGCATCAAAAAGTTCTCCAAGTAACAAAAGACATCCTAATAAAGACGAGGCTTCTATATCTGTCAACACCTTTATTCTTGAATTGTTAGAATTGATAAAAATAGTTCAACCAATTTCTCGAAAAGATTTAATTGATATTTATAAAGAAGTCAAAGGTTTTTTAGCTTTTAAATTTATAAAAAAAGATGGCACGAATTTTCATAATGAAATAAAATATGACTATATAATTAAGTTGCTTGTAACGGTAGGTTTGATTAAACTTGACGACAACTTGATTTCTACAGAGCTACATCAAAAGTCTCAAGCATTAATGTTTGATTATCCTAAAAAGTCCGAAAATCAAGAAAGAAACAAACTGATATGTAGAAAATATAGATATAGAGGCAAGTAACATGGATATAATTGATAGAATAGCATTAGATCTTAAATTGGATAAATCGTATCTTGCTCGTATCGCATCTCGTTCTTCTTTCTATTATAGAGATTTTAAAATAAAAAAACGTAATGGTGACGAAAGACGCCTTGCACAACCAAGTCCCGAATTAAAGACGTTACAGTATTGGGTGCTAAACAATGTGTTAAATAAAATCCCTGTATCAGAAGCTGCCTGTGCATATAAAAAAGGTGATTCAATAAAGAAGCACGCTCAACTACATAGCAAATCACGATTTATATTTCACACAGATATACGTGACTTTTTTCCTTCGATTCACTCGTCACACCTAAATGATATTTTGCGCACACATAAAAATGTATTTGATGATTTAGATCTTGATTTGGAATCTTCAATATTAGATATCAAAAGAATTTGTTTCAGAAAAGATGCTTTGTGTATTGGAGCTGTAAGTTCCCCAGCAATATCCAATATTATAATGAGTTCGTTTGATGGCGCACTTTTAGATTATTGTAAAGCAAAGAATTATATTTATTCGCGATATGCCGATGACATTTATATTTCGTCGAACACTTATATTGACAAAAGTATAGTTGACTTTTTGCGTTTGGAGTTAGAACGCAAAGAATTCAAGATTAATTATAGCAAAACAAAGTTTTATTCACCTAAATATCGAAGAAAGATTACAGGGGTTTTCTTGACAGAAAAATCTCAGATTTCCGTTGGTACAGAACGTCGTACAAAAATCAAAAAAATGATTTATGAAAAACTAATTCACAACAAGGGAAATCCGGATGAGATACTCGGTCATTTATCTTTTTTAAAAGACATAGAACCTAACACCTACAATAATCTTATAATCAAATATTCAAAATACTGTGATGAAGATATAATAACCGCATTAAGTAGAAAATAACAACAAGGGCAGAGAGTTTTCGCTCTCTACCCTTGTGTGCATTTTAAGCCGTTTTATCGGTGGTCTGTACCTTTAACGCGGCTTGCTCGGCCTTCCATTCCTCATGCTCCTTTCACCCTTCTTTGCTCTCAAAGAAGGCTTGTATTTGCGTAAGAAAGTGCCGTGTGAGGATTTCCAATTCTTGTTTTGGAATATTACATTTGTTTGCTGCCATAAGGCAACACTGCTTTTATTTCAACTGTTGTTTAGTCATTCCTCCTTTACATTACCAAATCATTGCCATGAGGAGAAGAAAAGAATAAACCTCTGTACGAGAGGTGTAAAGCCCTTGTCGAAAGAGAAAAGGTAATATTATTATTGAAACACCCGCTATTGTTTGCGTTAATCGCAATTATATAATTGATATTTCTACAAGAGCAATTCGCGACGTAGAAAATGGTGAGTATGACAGTGCAATAACAAAATCAAAAAATTATAGATATACTTCAAAGGTTTTTTGAAAAGTATAGGGGCTTGGTTTAATTTCTTGAGGTGAAGTTGTATGGACGATAATGAAATTAAAAGGCGGCTTGCCGGTCGTGTTGCCGAATATATGATGTTCAATGACGATGAAGAAGATACCGAAGTTCCGGTAGAAATTTCATTGTCCGATAGTGTTATCGACTTTTAGATCTTTAAGAGTCAAAAAATAAAATTCAAAGTGACATTCAAAGTGACAAATAAGATGTCACTTTGGGGAGCTGAAATAAAAATGCTTTTAGGTTTATTTCTAATTCATTTAACGAATAAGGCGAGCGTATATACTAATAATTAAGTGAATTCTAATCAAAAAAACGTTATAATAAACACATAAATCTTACGAGAAATTTTAGTTTTTAGAGGTGCAATATGGCGCTTGAAAATATAGATAAAATGCCTAAAACAACTTTCAAGGATGAAGAATTATAAAATTCATACCGAAAGGGTTTTACTATTATTTGTCACTATTTCTTGCAGTGGGGTGCATTATATTTGCGTTCTAAATATAGTTCATTTTTCAAGAGCATCAAAAAAGCATCAATTTTCAACAAAAACTATAATTACAAAAACGAACAGCACTTTCAAATCCTGAAAGTGCTGTTTTTATGCGGAATTTTAGGGGGACTGCATTTTAACACACGGCTTAACTGAAAGCGTTCTTTATTTCGCTCCAAAACCGCGTGCCGGGCTTCGTCGCCGAGCGCTGCCTGTGGCAGATGCAGCGAGGCGAGGATGGCGCAGCGGTCAAAATATGGCGTAACACCGCCATATTTTGGGCACCGCAAGAGGGGTTGCGAAGCAACTTCAAGTCCGTTTGTATACCATAGGCAATCTTGTGGAGATAACTATCGCTTTTGTTTTACGGCGATTTTACTTGTTTTTCCCATATAGATAAAATTACGGCGCACGGTCTTTTCCGCACGCCGCAGAACAGGGGATGGTTCTTTGTAAAGTAAAGATGTTTTTGTTTGCCTTACAATTTAGAGCGCACCTGTTTTGATGAAATAAGAATTTTAAGCCAAAGTATCCTTAGGCCAGGATTTTCTTAGCGCCACATAAGAAATGACAAAGTTTGCAAGCCAGCCTGCCGGTACAGCAAGCCAGACAAAGGCAATACCAAAACGCGGTGCACAAATCAACGCTACGGACAAGCGAATGGCAAGGTTAACCATATTTGCAATTAAAAACGGGGGCATATTCCCAAGTCCGCGAAGAACACCGTCTGTTGCCATTTTGATACCCATAAATATGAAAAAGTAGCCGATCCATCGCATATAATCGCCGGATACCTGATACGCGAAAGCCGTTCCGTCTTTGCCTAAGAAAAGCGAAGAAATTTGCGTGTGCATGGTTTCAATGATGATAAATGCAAAAACGGCAAAGCATACATCTAACAGCAAAGCGGCACGGTAACCTTTTTTAATACGGTCAATTTTGCCGCGCCGAAATTTGGGCAACAAAAGGGGACACAGCATTCCCGATAGATACAAAGATCAGCGAAAAAACATTCTCCACTCTCATCGTTGCCGCATAGCCGGCGAGGGCTTGCGTGCCAAATGGATTTACAACGGCTTGCACAATCATCATACCGATGGACACGGTGGATTGTTGAAGAACAGACGGAACGGCGATTTTTAGCATGGAACGCAGTTCGCTTTTGTCAAACCAATGAAAGGGACTTGCGTATTTTCGCATACGATCAAGGAATAGCAAAAGGGAAAGTACGGCTGAAATGCCCTGCGCAATGAGTGTGGCCAGAGCTGCGCCAAACACGCCCAGTTTAAGACCGCCCACCATCCAAAGGTCCATGATGATGTTCAAAACCGACGAGAATATTAAAAGCCATAACGGAATTTTTGATTCGCCAATGGATGTAAACATGGTAGACAGAATGTTATACATAAATAAAAACGGGAAGCCGGCAAAATAGATGCGCAAATACAGCACGGCATCCTCCATGATATCAGCAGGTGTTTGCAGTATGCGCATCATCCAGTGCGCACTGCAACACCGAAAATACCGAGAAATATGCTTAAAAGCAAAAAACTGATTAACGAAGTAGAAACGATCGTTTCATCTTGCCGTAATTTTGGGCGCCGAAATTACGGCTGACCAGTACACCTGCCCCTACGCCTGCTCCGAGTGCTACGCAAATAAAAACATTTGTCAGCGCGGCACAAGCACCGACGGCCGCAAGTGCAGAGGAGCCGACAAATTGACCGACGATGATTGAATCAGCCATATTGTACACTTGCTGAAAAAAGCTGCCTAAAATCATAGGCATTGCGAAAACAGTCAACGCCTTGAGGGGTGGGTCTGTTATTAAATATTCGTCCTTTATCATTTTTATATTCTCCTGCAATTTACTTGCTTTAGAACAGGGTAGAACAGGTGACGGTTTCTTGTCACAGAACAGGTAAACACATTGTTTTCAGAAAAAAAGACTTTGCATTTCTGCAAAGTCAAATGGTGAAGACGAGTGGACTTGAACCACCGACCCCTTGCATGTCAAGCAAGTACTCTAACCAACTGAGCTACGCCTTCATTTCCTATCGGTGCAATTATTATAACCGTTTTGCCCGTGTTTGTAAAGAGTCTTTTTGTCATTTTATCTTATCTTGCAACGGCGCGCGCATTGTGTTATACTGAAATCAGTGCAGGCGGATCTTGTCTGCATAGAAAGGCAGGAGAGAAGAAAATGAAAAAATACAAATTCAAAGCGCCGAATCGTACCTTTCAGCTTTTATTGCCGTTTCTTTGTGCGGCAGATAATTTCGCCATTGTTTTTCTGCTGTGTCGATTAGCCTGGGTATATTGGGCCGCATTGGCCTGGCGGATTTCCTGTTACAGGATCCTGTTTTAGATTACATAACAAAAGCTGTTTTGATTTTGTCGGTTGTTTATTCGCTTTTGCCGCTGGTCATGCCCAAGGGCTGCTTTTTGTACGACGACCAAGTGGTGCTTGCTCGCTATACCATTACCGCTTTGAACTGGAAGAACAAGATCGCTGTACCGTACTATATGATCGAAAACGCCTATGTGCAGTACAGCAGTATCTATTGGACTAAGGATATGTTTTCTGAATTGGTGCCCTATGGTGACTTTAACTATAATGTGGTGCTGCAACTGCGCGATGGCAAGAAATACATTTTCTCAGTCCAAGACGCAGAGGATTGCTGTGCGGAAATTATGGCAAAGGTGGAGCAGTATGCAAACAAGTGATAGAACAGGGGACGGTTCCTTGTTTTAATAGCGGTCATTTGTGGGGTTATGATGATAAAAAAAGCTAAATTTTTTCTCTTTTCAGAGGAATCAAAATTTCAAAAGATTGCCGATAAGCGTGTTGGATTCGGTTATGCCATTTTTGGCTTTATAGTATATATTGTCCTCGTTTTTTCAGTATTTCCGCGACTACATGTGCCCACGACAATGCCGGTAAAACTCATTTTCGGTATCATTGTTGCCGTGGCTGTGATCATTGCGACCTATCGCTATTATGAATTACCGAAAGGGGTTACGCTGTATAACGACTATATGCAGTTTGATGTTCACGGCGTTCCGGATTCTTGGCATAGAGAAAAATCAAATCCAAAGGTGTCGTATGCCTGTATTCAGAAAGTGCAGATCTGCAAGGGAAAGAGACCGCCAAAATCCTTTTTCAATTCAAAAGACGATGGATGGTTTCTTATAGGCGGTTCCGGAGAGCGCTATATACGGATCACAGCAGAGATTTATGAGGAAGAAATATTCGTGTTCTATGTGGACGATCCAGAGGCGTTTGTAGAGGCTCTTCGCGATTATATGATCAACGCCGGTGCAGGCGAAATTTGGGGTGCGTAGGACAGCATACCGCATAAAACAAGGGACGGTTCCTTGTATCGCAAAAGTAAACTAAGTTTAGAAATATGACGAATACAAAGTCATAGAACAGGGAACCGTCCCCAGTCTTAGGGGAGGCGATGGTGTGAACAAAGTTGTCCGTGCGCTTATATGCGGTGTAGTAGTGATTGTTTTGTTAGGTGGAGTTGGCATTTTTGCGGATAATGTGCAGTCTGAAGATAAGCCGCTGACAAGTGTAAATTTGTCTGGCTTGGAAGCCTCTTGCGCATATTTAGGTACAAACTATTGGTATATAAATAATGGGTACGAAGTCGACTCTGGATGTAAGCCAGTTTCCTACATGATTTTTGTTGAAAATCATACAAGCTATGACATTGACGATATTACGGCACAGTTTATAACGAAATACCCCAATACGGTCTCAGAGGCCTTTGATTCGTTTACAGGAGGCTCTTACAGCTTATTACCTGGTGGTGGCGGTAATTTAGAAATTGTGACTTTGCAGGTGCCTCAAGATCTAACAGACGATGAAATCTACAAGGCATTAGCGGATAACAAATTGCAAATTAAAGTTCGAATTGATAAATACGAGCAGACTCAATCTGTAAAATGGCGCAGAGCTACAAAGCAGGAAATTAAAGATTATGCTATGCCAGGTCAAGATGAATGAAAATTACAGTATTAGGATTTTGGTTTTTGTAGAACAAGGGACGGTTCCTTGTTTTGTAATGCTGTGTAGCATGACGAATATTAAATATACAGAGCAGATCATATGATCTGCTCTGTTTTTATAAAAAAAGAGGGGAGTAGATAAAAAATGAGCCTTTCGCTTTTGCAAAAGGCTCATGGTGCGGATGACGGGACTTGAACCCACATGAACTTGCATTCACTAGAACCTGAATCTAGCGCGTCTGCCAATTCCGCCACATCCGCATATTCAATTTGCTCTAAATTTTTACACGCCAAGAGCGGGCGAGGCAGAGCCGAAAAGCTTGATCCGCGGCGCTGTCCGAAACAGCATTGACATAATACCACGAGGGGAGTAAAATGTCAATAAGAAATTTTGATTTTTTTGAGGTTTTTATGAAAAAAATTTGGATTTCGCTGATTTCCGCATTATACTGTGGTTTTACATTAGGGTATATGCACTTTGCGGATCCGCGCACCAACGCCGGGGCGCTCTCCACCATCGGACTGGACCACCCGGTGCTGTTTGCCCTGTGGGGTGCGGGCACTTACGGGGTGCTTTACCTTTGCTCTATACCATGTATAATAAGCAAAAGCGCAGAGGCTGTGCCACGGTTTGGTGCTGCCTGCCGGTGTAGGGATGGCACTGACGGTGTGCTGTCCTTTTGACTTTGAGCGGCACACCCTGTGGCTGCTGCACTGCATTGGATCGCTGGCTTTTTCCGTGCTCAGCGGGGTAGCGATCTTTCTGTGCTTTTTGTTTTCATTCAAAAAAGGACGATTTTGGCAGTGCGCCACGGTATTTTGGGCGGCGCTGATGATCGGCGATCTGATTTTGCTGCTGATCTATAAAGAGACCGGCTTGATCGAGCGATGCCTGTGCTCACCGGTGTGGTGCTGCTGAACATTGCGATTTATCAAAAAGAAAAGGTGACAGCTTATGCGGCTTGATCGAGCGCTGGCGCACTTGGAGCGCTATCCGTTCCATATGCCCGGACACAAGCGCAACCCGGATTTTGGTTTGCCGGGTGCGGAAATTGATATTACGGAAATAGACGGCTACGATGACCTGCACGCCCCCACCGGGGTGTTGGCCCGGCTGCAAGCGGATTTGGCAGCGCTGTATGGTGCGGGGGCGTCTTTTCTCTCTGTTAACGGTTCTACCTGCTGCATTTTGGCGACCATATCCGCCCTGTGCAAGCCGGGGGACGAAATCCTTATTGCCCGCAACTGCCACAAGGCGGTGTACAACGCCTGCTTTTTGAACCGGCTGCAGGTGCACTATGTAGAGGCTGAATTTGACCCCACCACCGGCTTTTATACCCGTGTGACCCAGGCAGCGCTGGATGAGGCTTTGGCTGCCCACCCGGAGGTGGCAGCGGTGGTAGTGACCTCGCTACATACGAGGGCTATATTTCTCGTCTGCACTGCTCGGTGCCGCTGGTGGTAGACGCGGCCCACGGCGCCCACCTTGGACTGGCCCCTTGGCTGCCCGGCCGTATGGAGGGAGACGCGGTGATCTGCTCTTATCACAAGACCCTGCCGGCGTTGACACAAACCGCCGGTGTGCAGGTATATGACTCCTCTTTGGCGCCGAAGATCAAGCGGTATATGGATATGTACGAGACCAGCTCGCCCAGCTATGTGCTGATGAACAGCGTGGCAAAAATGGCCGATTTGGTGGCGGATCCGGCTGCGTTTGAAACGCTGCAAGCGGGACTGCAAACGCTATATAAAATGCCTTTGCAACACCTGCGATTGATCCGGGCGGACGATCCTACCAAGATCAATATTTCCACCCTGCATTGCAACATAGACGGCAACGCTTGGCACACCGGCTGCGGGCGCATGGGATCGAGCCGGAGATGAGCGACCGTATCCATGTGATCTGTATGGCAACGGTGGGGACACCGCCGCCGGATTTCATTTGTTGGCCCGTACCCTGACGGAGATTGACCGTACCCTGGCGCCGGGCGACTGGCCGGTGGCGCCGCTGCCCTTGCCGCCCCGGCACCTGCAAAGCTGGCAGGTACCTGCCGGGGAGCCGCTTCCAATCGAGCAGGCAGTGGGCATATCGCCTGCGAGACGGTGTTTGCCTATCCGCCCGGGGTGCCGATGATCGTGCCCGGTGAGGAGATCACTGCGGCGTTTATACAGGCAATTCAGGCGGCGAAAAACAGCGGCACGGTGCTCCACGGAACTGCCGGCGGCGGGGCAGAGCGCATTTGCTGCTGCGTATTGACAAAGAACTGAAAGTATTGTAAAATAGAACTAACATATTGAAATGAGGTGCTTTTTATGAAAAGAATTAAAACTTTAAGTTCCAGAAATCTTTGTGCTTCCGCTCAAAAGGGCGGCTGCGGCGAGTGCCAGACTTCTTGTCAGTCTGCCAGCAAGACCTCTTGCTCCGTTGCCAACCAGAAGTGCGAGCAGCTGAAGAAATAAGAATTTTGCAATTAGGGCGGGATGGGCGATTGCCCGGGTCCCGCCTTTTTTGTTTGGAGTAGACTATGATACACGCATACAAACTAAACGGATACAACATTATTCTGGATCAAAACAGTGGCTGCGTCCATTCTGTGGACCGGTGGCCTACGATATGATCACTATGTACCAGGATCATGATAAAGAGGAGATTCGCCGTTTTATTTTAGAAAAATACAAGGATCAGCGGATGTAACAAACGCGGATATTGATCTTTGTTTTGAAGACATTGAGGCGCTGATCGCTGACGGACGACTGTTTGCCGAAGATACCTTTGAGGCGGTTGCCGACCAGTTCAAACGCGCCAGGGGGTACTGAAGGCCATTTGCCTGCATGTTGCCCACGATTGCAACCTGGCGTGCAAATACTGCTTTGCCGGCAAGGGAGAGTACGACGGCCAGCGTGAGATCATGTCCTATGAAGTGGGCAAGCAGGCACTGGACTATCTCATTGCCAACAGTTCCGGCCGCCGGAATTTGGAAGTGGACTTCTTTGGCGGCGAGCCGCTGCTGAACTGGGATGTGTGTAAGCGGCTGGTGGCCTATGGTCGGGAGCAGGAGAAGCTCCATAATAAGAACTTTCGCTTTACCCTTACCACCAACGGCTTGCTTATCAACGATGATGTGATCGACTTTTCCAACCGGGAGATGGGCAATGTGGTGCTGTCTTTGGACGGGCGCAAGGTTACCCATGACCGGCTGCGGGTGGGTCGCAACGGCAAGGGCAGTTATGATCTGATCTTGGATAAATTCAAGCGGTTTGCAGACTCCAGAGGGCAAAAGGACTACTATATGCGGGGCACCTATACCCACTTCAATACGGATTTTGCCGCCGATGTGCTGCACATGGCAGATCTTGGCTTTAAGGAGCTGTCTATTGAGCCGGTGGTGTGCGATCCTAAGGAGGACTATGCCTTGCAGGAGAGCGACCTGCCTGTGCTTTTGGAGCAATACGAGATATTGGCCAAGGAAATGCTACACCGTTATCGCAAGGGCGACGGCTTTACTTTTTATCACTATATGATCGACCTGGACGGCGGCCCCTGTATTGTCAAGCGAGTCAGCGGCTGCGGCGTGGGCACGGAGTATATGGCCGTGACCCCCACCGGCGATTTGTACCCCTGTCATCAGTTTGTGGGAGACACGGACTTCTTACTTGGCAATGTGTACGATGGCGTGACCCGACCCCAGGTGCTGGAGCAGTTTGAGCACTGCAATGTGTATAGCCACAAGGAATGCAAGGACTGCTTTGCAAAGCTGTATTGCAGCGGCGGGTGTGCAGCCAATGCGTACCATACCACCGGCAGTGTGAACGGTGTGTATGACTTTGGTTGCCAGCTGCACCGCAAGCGCATTGAGTGCGCCATTATGCTCAAGGTAGCTGAAGCCGAAGAGGGCTTAAAAGTAGAGTATTAAAAAATCAGCGCAAAAAGATAACCGCCGGTCGTTATGACCGACGGTTTTTTATGTGCTTCGTTTTAGTCCAGGTGTACCGCTACCGGCTGGCCGCCGTGGGTGCGACTTTCGTCTGCCAGATACACACACAGGTGACCGGCAACAGAGTCGAAAATAGAGGTGCATGCCAGGCTGGGCTTTTCGCCGCGGACGAACTGTACAAAGTCCGCCGCCAGTCGCTCGTCGCCGCCGCCATGGCCGCCGTAAGCGCCAACCATATCGCCCTTCACATTCAGATCCACTTCCTCAATTTGGCACTCGCGTTGTGGGCGTCCGGGGAGGGGTCGATTTTGGATACATAGAACTTGGACTCCTCAAAGTTGCCGTAGATCTCGCCCTTGGTGCCGATGATGTGAATACGGCGCAGGGGTGCGGAGGAACCGCCCACCATATTGTGGGTGCCGGTGGCGCCGCTGGCGAACTGTACCATCACGCTCTGGTGGTCCACTACATCGTTGTTGCACTTGTAAATGCAGCGACCGTAAGGGGAGTCGCCCTTGAGCAAATGGATCTTGTCTTCAATGGTGGGGTTCTCAATGCCCTCCAGCTTATCCCACACATAGAAGGACCAGCGGTCCGGGTGGTCAATGTACAACCGTTTGCAAGAGTAGCGGCAGGTATCTACCAGCGGGCAGTCCACCATACACCGCGTGCCGGCGCCTGCCGGGGCGTTCTCCGGCTTAAACTGGAACTTGCCGCCAAAGGAGCTAACGGCGGTGGGCTTGGTCTCTGCCATCATCCACATCATAATGTCCAGATCGTGGCAGCACTTGGCCAGCAGCATACTGGTGTGGCACTTCTGGCTATTGGCCCACTTGCCCCGCACATAAGAGGTGCTTAGGTGGTGGTAAGACACATGTTCCAGGGTTTGAATATTGATAATATCACCGATTTCACCGGCGGCAATGCGCTCTTTAATGCCATAGTAGAACGGCGTGTACCGCAGCACATGGCAGATCATTACCTTGCTGTGGTTCTGCCGTGCGCAATCCACCAGAGTGCGCATTTCTTCTTCATTCACGGCAAACGGCTTTTCCAGCAGCATATCATAGCCTGCGTTCAGCAGGGGCACAGAGGTCTCTATATGTACCTCGTCCATGGTGCCGTTAATGACGGTGTCTGCCAGTTTGCCCTTGGCAGCCAGCGCATTTGCATTTTCAAAGCACATATCCTCGCCGAATCCGTAAAGCTCTCGGCATTTTTTGCGCCGAATGGGATCCGGATCTGCCACGCCGACGATCTTCAGCAGCTCTGGGTTGGTCAGCGCCAGTTTGCTGTACACCATAGAGCGGTGCCCGGCACCTACGATAATGGCCGTTACCGGCTTGTTATTCATAGAGATCACCTCGCATTTTTTATAATCATAGCACCTTGAACGCATTTGTCAAGTTTTATTGACAGAAAGGCAAATAATATCTATAATAAGTACCAACTTGTTAAAGATATGCGCTGCCCGGGTGGGCAGACGGGAGGGTGAGAACACTGAAAGACTTGTTGATCTATTTGAAGCATTATAAGAAAGAGTCTTTCTTTGCGCCGCTGTTTAAGCTGCTGGAAGCGACCTTTGAGCTGATTGTGCCGCTGGTAGTGGCGCGGATCATTGATAGCGGTATTCGGCCGGGCAACAAGACCGTGATCTACCAAAACTGCGCCTTGTTGGTAGGCTTTGCGTGGTGGGTATGGTGATGGCGATCACTGCCCAGTTTTTTGCTGCTCGGGCGGCTACCGGCTTTGGCAAGGAGCTGCGCAGCAGTTTGTTTGGCAAGATCCAAAGCCTGAGTTTTTCAGAGCTGGATACCTTAGGTCGCTCCTCGTTGATCACCCGAATGACCAACGATGTGACCCAAGCGCAAAACGGCGTGAACCTGGTGCTGCGTCTGTTTTTGCGTTCGCCCTTTATTGTACTGGGTGCTACGGTGATGGCGTTTACCATTGATGTGCGCTGCGCGTTGATCTTCGTTGTGGTGATTGCCGCGCTGTCTTTGGTGGTATTTGGCATTATGGGACTGACCATGCCCGGGTATAAAAATGTGCAGCGCCAGCTGGACGGCGTGACCCTGACAACCAGAGAAAACTATGCCGGTGCCCGTGTGATCCGCGCCTTTGCGGCGGAAGACGCGGAACAGGCGGATTTAATAAGCGCAATGAGATGCTTTCTCATTTGCAGCGCAGCGTGGGGCGCCTTTCCGCGCTGTTAAACCCGCTGACTTATATCCTTATTAACATTGGAATTGTGGTGCTGATTCATACCGGCGCCATGCGGGTGAGCTTGGGTGACCTGACGCAGGGTCAAGTCGTGGCGCTTTATAACTATATGAGCCAGATTTTGGTTGAACTGGTGAAGCTGGCGAATATGATCATTACCATTACCAAGGCGCTGGCCTGTGCCTCTCGTATTCAAGGTGTGTTACAGCTGGAGCCTACCTTAAAGCATGCTCGGGACGACCGGGCAGGGGACAGCGACGTGGCTGTCGCCTTTGACGATGTGACCTTGCAGTACAAGAACGCCGGCGAGCCGTCCTTGGAGCACATTTCCTTTTCCGTGCCAAAGGGCAGCGTGGTGGGTATTATTGGTGGTACCGGCAGCGGCAAAAGCAGCCTGGTGTCCCTGATCCCACATTTTTATGATGTTAAGGATGGGCGGGTGTCTGTCTTTGGCAAGAATGTTTGCGCTTACGATGACGAGGATCTGCGCCACCGGATCGGCTATGTGCAGCAAAAGGCGGTGCTGTTCCAAGCACGGTACGCAGCAATTTGCTGTGGGGCGACGACAGCGCTTCTGATGATGATTTGCGCACCGCTCTAAGCACGGCGCAGGTGCTGGACATTGTGGCGGATAAAGGCGGTCTGGACGCGCCTGTGGAGCAAAACGGTGCCAACTTCTCCGGCGGGCAAAAGCAGCGGCTGTCTGTGGCGCGTGCGCTGGTTCGCAAACCGCAAATTTTGGTGCTGGACGACTCGTCCTCTGCACTGGATTATGCAACAGAGGCCGCCATGCGAAAGGCCATTTTGGCGCTGCCTTATAAGCCTACACTGTTTATCGTCTCCCAGCGGGCCAGCTCCGTGATGTGTGCCGATCGGATTTTGGTGCTGGAGGACGGCCGTCTGGTGGGTGCGGGCACGCACAAAGAATTGCTGAAGTCCTGTCCGGCCTACGGTGAAATTTATCGTTCACAATTCAGCGAGGAGGTGACGGAAGCATGAAAAAGAACACCTCTACCTTAAAGAAAATTTTTGGCTATATCGGTCACTATAAGTACCTGCTGTTTTTGTCCGTGCTGCTGGCCGGCGGGTCGGTGGTGCTGACCTTGTATGTGCCCATTCGTATCGGCTACGCCATTGATGCCATCATCGGCCCGGGCAGGTAGATTTTACCGTCGTTGCCCGCCATCTGATCACTGTGGTGGTGATGCTGCTATGCGTTGGCTCATGCAGTGGGTGATGAATATGCTCAACAATAAGATCACCTATAATGTGGTGCGAGATATGCGCGCCCGGGCGTTTGATAAATTGCTGGTGTTGCCGTTCTCTTACCTAGACAGCCACTCCCAGGGGGATGTGGTCTCTCGGGTCATCAGTGATGCGGACCAGTTTGCCGACGGACTGTTGATGGGCTTTTCCCAGCTGTTTACCGGTGTAGTGACGATTATCGGCACCCTGGCTTTTATGCTATCCATCAATGTGTGGATCACTCTGGTGGTGGTTGTTGTCACGCCGCTATCCTTCTTTATTGCTCGGTTTATTGCGAAGAAGACGTACGCTATGTTTCAAAAGCAAAGTGCCGTTCGCGGCGAGCAGACGGGCTTTATTGACGAGATGATCACCAACCAAAAAGTGGTGACCGCCTATTCTAAAGAGGCGGACAATCAAAAACAGTTTGATGAGATCAATGACCGCTTGGCGAAGTATTCCATGCGAGCCACCTTCTTTTCTTCTATAACGAACCCGGCCACCCGTTTTGTAAACAGCATTGTGTATGCGGCGGTGGCGCTGTTTGGCGCCATGATCGCCATTCAGGGCAATATCTCTGTGGGTATGCTCTCTTGCTTTTTGTCGTATGCCAACCAGTACACCAAGCCCTTTAATGACATCAGCTCGGTGGTGACGGAGTTTCAAAATGCTCTGGCCTGTGCTGCGCGTATCATGGAATTCATTGAGGAGGAGCCGGTGCCGGCAGATCCGGAGGGTGCATTGCAACCTTCTCATTTGGACGGCAAAGTGGAATTGCAGCATATTCGCTTCTCTTATCTGCCGGATCGCAAGTTGATTGAGGATCTGTCTGTGAATGTTAAGCCGGGTATGCGTGTAGCCATTGTTGGTCCTACCGGCTGCGGCAAGACCACGCTGATCAACCTGCTTATGCGCTTTTACGATGTGCAGGGCGGTCAAATTACCATAGACGGCACCCCGGTACAGCAGATTGGCCGCAAGGCGCTGCGCAAGAATTTTGGTATGGTGCTGCAAGATACTTGGCTCAAGTGCGGCTCTATTTTGGAGAATATCCGCATGGGCAATCCCAGCGCTTCTTATGATGAAGTCGTGGCGGCAGCCAAAAAAGCACACGCCCACAGCTTTATTCAGCGTCTGCCGGAGGGGTATTATACCAAGATCGGTGAGGACGGCGGCAGCCTGTCTCAAGGGCAAAAGCAGCTGCTTTGTATCGCCCGCATTATGCTGTGCGATCCGTCTGTGCTGATCCTGGATGAGGCGACTTCCTCTATTGATACCACCACGGAAATGAGAATTCAGCAGGCATTCCTGACCTTGATGGAGGGGCGCACTTCCTTTATTGTTGCGCACCGATTGTCCACCATTAAGGGCGCCGATTTGATTTTGGTGATGAAAGACGGCACCATTATTGAGCAGGGCACCCATGCCTCATTGTTGGCGGATAAAGGCTTTTATTATCATCTGTACAATTCCCAGTTCCCGGAGACGGATCAGCTGGCATAAAATCGGACATAAAACCAAAGCCACCGGAGCACACCGACGGCTTTTTCTTATCCACACATAAAACAAGCGCTCCGATGGCTCGGAGCGCTGTTTTTAGTTATGTAGGCTTAGTGCTTGATGTCGTCCCACTTCACGCCGTTCACCTGGAACAGGTCGTCGAAGTTGTACACATTGCACTCGTCTTGGTGTGGTTGGGATACCAAACCTGGGCAAAGAAAGGATTGGTCTTTGCAATGTTGTCGTAATCCCACTTCTTCTGGGGGTACAGCTACGTACGTCTGAGCATCGATCGATGTACAGCTACGTACGTCTGAGCATCGATCGATGTACAGCTTACGTACGTCTGAGCATCGGATCGATGTACAGCTACGTACTCTGAGCATCATCGATGTACAGCTACGTACGGTCTGAGCATCGAATCGATTGTACAGCTACGTACTCTGAGCATCATCGATGTACACTGTCGGTCGCTGGATCGTCCGAACCGTAACTAAGCATCA
>ENA-OQAS01000128-OQAS01000128.1-human-gut-metagenome-genome-assembly--contig:-NODE-128-length-38249-cov-5.367137_pt1 | contig 38249 bp, 43 predicted proteins | sample MGYA00242733_ERZ504523 | MGnify/ENA primary metagenome ERZ504523 (study PRJEB26092, sample SAMD00036239) | human gut metagenome | host: Homo sapiens | study: EMG produced TPA metagenomics assembly of...
ATTACAAGGTCGGTGACGAAGTTGTTGTTGACCTTCCCACCCGAACCATCGAAGGCAAAATCGGCTATGTTGGCGAAACCGATGTGCGCATCGACACCAGCGCGCATGGGCAGTCGTGGGATAACGAAGTAATCAATAAGCAACAATTCGAGGACGGGCTGCGGCAAGTTGAGCCGCAACTCTCTGACGAGAAACTGGACGAACTGCCCATCCCTACCGTGATGGACGGAAAGGTGCAGACCTTCCCGGATGCCGCTGCCTTAGACGAAGCTCTGAATGCTGTGCCTGCCGGGAACTTCCACATCACGGACGATGATTTGGGGGTCGGAGGTCCTAAGCAGAAGTACGCCCGGAATATTGCAGCTATCCGCACCCTGTTTCAGTTGGAACAGGAACACCGTGGAGCCACCGTCGAGGAACAGCAGGTGCTTTCCCAGTATGTGGGCTGGGGCGGTCTTGCAGATGCTTTTGACCCCAACAAGGACGGATGGGCAAAAGAGTACACCGAACTGAAAGGGCTGCTCTCCGAGGATGAGTATGCTGCTGCCCGTTCCAGCACCCTGAACGCCCACTACACCAGCCCCACCGTTATCCGTGGCATCTACGATGCGTGGAGCGCATGGGTTTCCGGTCTGGCAACATCTTGGAGCCGTCCATGGGTGTGGGCAACTTCTTCGGAATGCTGCCGGACACCATGCAGGATAGCCGCCTGTACGGTGTGGAACTGGACAGTATCACGGGCCGGATTGCCCAAAAGCTGTACCCGGAGCCAACATCAAGGTGGCCGGATTTGAAACCACGGATAGGCGGGATTTCTACGATTTAGCGGTCGGCAACGTACCGTTTGGCAATTACAAAGTCAACGACAAAGCGTATAACAAGCTGAACTTCAGCATCCACAACTACTTTTTCGCCAAGGCCATCGACCAAGTGCGTCCGGGCGGCGTGGTGGCGTTTGTTACCAGTCGTTACACGCTGGACAGTAAAGATTCTTCTGCCCGCAAGCACATGGCAGAACGAGCCGATTTGCTGGGGGCCATTCGTCTGCCCAACAACGCTTTCCGTGCCAACGCTGGCACGGATGTTGTCAGCGATATTATCTTTTTGCAGAAGCGTGACCGCCCCATCGACCACGAGCCGGACTGGGTGCAGCTTGGCAAGACCGAGGACGGCTTTGCCATCAACCAGTATTTCGTAGACCACCCGGAGATGGTGCTGGGCGAACTGACCGCCGAAAGCACCCAGTACGGACGGGAGGAACTGACCGTTGCACCCCTTGAAGGTACCAGCCTTACCGACCAGCTTGCCGAAGCGGTGCAACACATCGAGGGGCAGTATACCGCCGCCGAGGTGGATGCCTCTGACATTGCCGAGGAGGAGACCGCCCGGTGCACCCTGCCTGCCGACCCGGACGTGAAAAACTTCTCCTACACGGTGGTGGACGGCGAGGTGTTCTACCGGGAAAATTCGGTCATGACGCAGATCGAACTGCCCGACAACGCCAAAGGCCGTGTAGCTGGTATGGTGGAGTTGCGGCAGATCGTCAACGAACTGATTGACCAGCAGTTGAACGACTTCCCGGACGAGGCATCGCAAGCAAAATTGAACGCCGCCTACGATGCCTTTACTGCAAAATACGGGCTGATCAACGACAAGAAAAATGCCCGCCTGTTCGATGATGACAGTTCCTACTATCTGCTCTGCTCACTGGAGAATCTGGACGAGAATAAAAATCTCAAGTCCAAGGCAGATATGTTCACCAAGCGCACCATTCGCCCGGAGAGTACCGTCACCAGCGTGGATACCCCCAGCGAAGCGTTGGCGGTGTCCATCGGAGAACACGGTAAAGTAGACCTGCCTTATATGGCAGAACTGCTGGGCACTCCCGGTAACTATGAGCGCATCATCACCGAATTGTCCGGCGTGATTTTCAAAGACCCTGCTGTGGATGCTGACGACCCGGAAGCAGGCTGGCAGACTGCGGACGAATACCTTTCGGGTAATGTACGTGATAAGCTGCGGATGGCACAGCTTGTTGCGGAAAGTCACCCGGAGTTCAAGGTTAATGTGGACGCACTGACCAAGGCACAGCCCAAAGATCTGGAGGCATCTGAAATTGATGTGCGTTTGGGTGCCACTTGGCTTGCGCCTCCATCGTGCAGCAGTTTATGATGGAAACTTTTCAGCCGCCCTATCGTATCCGCTACAACAATGCCATCACCGTTCGCTACTCCCCTTATACTTCCGAATGGCGAATCAGCAATAAATCTGCTACTGGCTTTGGTGACATTATGGCCACCGAAACCTACGGTACCCGCAGCCAATGCTTACAAGATTTTGGAAGACACCTTGAATTTGCGTGACAGCCGCGTTTATGATACCATCGTGGAGGATGGGAAAGAAAAGCGTGTGCTGAATCAAAACGAAACCACCCTCGCCCAGCAGAAACAGCAGGCCATCAAGGATGCTTTCGCTGGCTGGGTCTGGAAAGATCCGCAGCGGCGGACTCTGCTGGTGAAGAGGTACAATGAGCTGTTTAACAGCACCCGACCCCGTGAGTATGACGGAAGTCATATTCATTTTGTGGGCATGAACCCGGAGATCAATTTGCGAGAGCATCAGCGCAATGCGGTTGCCCATGTGCTGTATGGGTATAACACCCTTTTGGCGCACGAAGTCGGTGCCGGCAAGAGCTTTGAGATGGCGGCTTCCGCTATGGAACTGAAACGTCTAGGCTTGTGTCAGAAAAGTCTTTTTGTCGTGCCAAACCATTTGACGGAACAATGGGCCAGCGAATTTTTACGCCTGTACCCCAATGCAAAGCTGCTGGTCACCAGCAAAAAAGATTTTGAACCCAGTAATCGCAAAAAATTCTGTGCGAGAATTGCGACCGGTGATTATGATGCGGTTATCATCGGACACAGCCAGTTTGAAAAGATACCCTTGTCCGCAGAACGACAGGAGCGTCTGATTCAGGAACAGATGGATGAAATCGAGGAGGCCATCGAAGAAGCGAAAGCGCAGGTTGGCGAGCATTTCACGGTAAAGCAGCTGGAAAAGCTGCGCAAGTCTTTGAAACAGAAATTGGAAAAGCTGCAAGGCACAGACCGTAAAGATGATGTGGTTACGTTTGAACAATTGGGCGTAGACAGGTTGTTTGTGGATGAGAGCCAAGCGTTTAAGAACCTCTACTTGTACACGAAAATGCGTAATGTCGCAGGTTTGAGCACGAGCGAGGCGCAAAAATCCAGCGATATGTTCGGCAAGTGCCGCTATCTGGATGAAATCACCGGAGGCCGTGGCGTGATTTTTGCAACGGGTACACCCCTGAGCAACAGCATGACCGAGATGTACACCCTCATGCGCTATCTTCAGTACAACACCTTGCAGCAGAAAGGGCTGACCCATTTTGATGCGTGGGCATCCACCTTCGGTGAGACGACCACGGCCATTGAACTTGCGCCCGAAGGCACCGGATACCGTGCACGCACTCGTTTTGCGAAGTTCTTCAACTTGCCTGAACTGATGGCGATGTTCAAAGAAGCAGCAGATATCAAGACCAGCGACCAGCTTCATCTCCCAGTGCCTGATGCAAAATTTGAGACGGTGGTGGTCAAACCTTCGGAAATCCAACAGGATATGGTGCAGGCGTTGAGCGAACGTGCAGCCGAAGTCCACAGCGGTTCTGTTGACCCCTCTGTGGATAATATGTTGAAAATCACGTCGGATGGCCGCAAAATCGGTCTTGATCAGCGGTTGATGAACTCGGCTCTGCCTGATGACCCCAGCAGTAAGTTGAATGCCTGCGTCAACAACGTCCTGCGCATCTGGAACGACACCAAGGAACAGAAGCTGACCCAGCTGATTTTCTGCGATATGTCTACTCCAAAGGGTGACGGTTCGTTCAACGTCTATGACGATATCCGCTCCAAGCTGCTCACTGCTGGTGTGCCAGAGCAGGAAATCGAGTTCATCCACAACGCAGATACGGAGAACAAGAAAGCAGAACTTTTCTCCAAGGTGCGCAGCGGACAGGTGCGTGTGCTGCTGGGCAGCACTGCAAAATGGGAGCCGGTACAAATGTCCAGACGCTTCTTGTGGCAGTGCATCATCTGGATGTAGGCTGGCGTCCGTCGGATATGACTCAGCGCAATGGCAGAATCATCCGTCAAGGCAATCAAAACAAACAAGTGTACGTCTATAATTACGTCACTGAATCGACATTTGACGCCTACTTGTACCAGACCTTAGAGAATAAGCAGAAGTTCATTTCGCAGATCATGACGAGCAAGTCGCCTATGCGCTCCTGCGATGATATTGACGAACAGGCTTTATCTTACGCAGAAATCAAGGCTCTGTGTGCAGGCGACCCTCGCATCCGGGAAAAGATGGACTTGGACGTGCAGGTAGCAAAATTGAAGGTGCTGCGCGGAGACTTCCAGAATCAGAAATATCGTCTGGAGGATAAGCTGCTCAAAACTTTTCCGGAGGAAATTCAGAAAGCGAAGAACCGTATTGCGGCTCTGAAAAACGATGCCCAAATCGCAGACGCACACCCGCAGGATAAGGAGAACTTCTGCGGCATGACCATCAAGGGCATGGTGTACGATGACAAAAAGGCTGCAGGCGAACGGCTGCTGCTGGCTCGGCAGGAGATGCCCAATGCTGATATGATGCTGCTGGGCACCTACCGTGGCTTTGAACTGAACATTCGATTCGACAGCTTCAAAAATGAGCATCAGCCGTACTCCGGGCAGAGTTGAGTTACCCGGTGTCGCTGGGCGATGATGCACGCGGCAATATCACTCGTCTGGACAATGCCATCGACAATTTCGCTGACCGTATTGCAGATGCCGAAAATGCTCGGCAAAACCTTGAACAGCAGAAGCAGGCCGCAGAGGTCGAAGTGGCAAAGCCTTTGCACAGGAGGAAGAACTGGCCGAAAAGTCTGCCCGCCTTGCTGAATTGAACGCCTTGCTGAACATCGACCGTGACCGCAGTTCCTCGCAGGATACTCCCGAAGAAACCGAGGAAACCGAAACACCTGCAACTCGTCCGTCCGTGCTGGCTGCGCTGGAGGAAAAGGTCAACCAACCGGAACCAGTCAAGCCGTTCAAGAGTTATCTGGATAAGGAGGGGCGATAATGTGAAAAAGCGGGAACACCGTCTATTTATTCGTGTGACCGATGAAGAACGAAACCGCATTTTAGATAAGATGTATGGAATGGGCATCCACAGTCTGAGTGCCTATATCCGCAAAATGGCACTGGATGGCTACTGCCTGAATCTCGACCTTCCACAGCTGCGCCGAATGGCTTATCTGCTTCAGAATTGCAGTAACAATCTGAATCAGGTCGCCAAACGCGCTAACGAAAACGGCAAGATCTACTCTGCGACCTTGCTGATCTGCGCACCCGGCTGGACGAACTGATTTCCATTGGCAAGCAGATTCTGACTAAACTGGCAAATCTCTAAGAAAATTCCCGCAGTTGGAGGACTGCGGGTGTACATATAATGCTTGACATCCTTGCAGTGCAATAGTCGATACCTTTATAATAAGAGCGAACAGAAAGGAAGTGCCTGATATGATGTCTATCCTGAAGAAAATTGTTCTCTTCCCGGTTTCTCTCTTTGTGGCTTTTCTGGCTCTGATGGCGAAGTGGCTGCTCACGTTGTCCAGCTATGTGGTTGCTCCGCTGATGCTCTACATCTTCGGCTGCGGCATCTACACTGCCTACCGCCAGACTTGATCAGTTCTTTATCCTGCTGGTAGCTGAGTTCATCTGCTTCGTTCTCTTTTTCGGTGCAACAGCCATCACGAGGACATCGGACGTTTCAGTGAGTGGCTTGCCGAACTGTAAGAAATAGTTTTAATCGTTTGCCGCCTTCGGGCGGCATTTTTCTTTTATGGGGGTGATTCAGGATGGCCGCGACACGGCTGATCGCGTTGCACAAAAACAAGGGCAAGTCGGTTGCGGCTTGTCTGAAAAGCCGCACAGACTATGTGCAGAATCCAGATAAGACCGAACAAGGTGAACTGGTAAGCTGCTACGAGTGTAGCCCTCTGACAGTCGATGAAGAATTTATGCTTTCCAAGCGGCAGTATGAACTTGCTACCGGGCGCAGACAGAAAAGCGACATCATCGCCTATCAAATTCGACAGTCTTTCAAACCCGGTGAGATCACCGCCGAGGAAGCCAACAAGGTGGGCTATGAACTTGCCATGCGGTTTACCAAGGCAAATACGCTTTTATCGTTGCCACCCACACAGACCGTCACCACATCCATAACCATGTGATTTTCAACTCCACCGCATTGGACGGTTCAAAAAAGTTCCGGGATTTTTTCTTTTCGGCACTGGCCGTTCAGCGGTTGAGCGACTTGATTTGTCTGGAGCATCAGCTCTCTGTTATTGAAATAAAGCCCTACCGGGAACGGCAGAAACGTACCCTCTATCCACCCAAAGAAAGCAATCGTGATAGGCTGTGTGGCATCATCGACAGCATCCTTGCAGAAAAGCCCAAGGATTACGAAGATTTTCTGCAAAAACTGGAACAACAGGGTTATGAGGTCAAGCGTGGAAAATACACTTCCGTCAAGGGCGCACGGCAGAAGCGGTTCATCCGCTTCAAAACGCTGGGGGCTGGGTACAGTGAGGATGAACTGCAAGCTGTGATTGCGGGAAAAACCGAACACCGTCCGCGTCAGACACAGCCGTTCCAAGAGCCGCCGTTCCAATTGCTGGTTGACATTCAGGCAAAGCTCTCCGAGGGCAAAAGCGAAGGCTATGCACGATGGGCGAAAAAATATAATCTGAAAGAAATGTCCAAGACGCTGATTTTCTTGCAGGAGCACAAAATTGGCAGCGCAGATGAACTGAATGAACGCACAGCGGCGGCAACAGAAAAATACCACCAGCTGGGAGATTCCATCAAAGCCGCCGAAACACGGATGGCGGAAATTGCTGTGCTGAAAACGCACATCGTCAATTACGCCAAGACCCACCCAGTCTACGATGCCTACCGGAAAGCGGGATATAGCAAAAAGTTTCTGGATACTCACCGGGAAGAAATCACACTGCACAAAGTAGCCAAGGCCGCTTTCGATGAAACTGGCTTAAAAAAGCTGCCGAAGGTCAAAGCACTGAATGCAGAGTATTCCGATCTTCTGACCCAAAAGAAAGCAGCCTACCCGGACTATCGCAAGGCACGAGAAGAAATGCAAGAGTTGGTAAAGGCACAGAAAAATATTGAATTGTTCTTCGCAGAAGAAAAAGACGCACAGGAAAAGCAGCAGACCCGATAAACGAAAGTCGCCGAGGATTCTAACCCTTTCATGGGGCGGAATCCTCGGCGACTTTTTTAGTTTATGTAGCAGCGATCCTGCGAAACGAGCCAATCTTCACACAGCCGTTGGGCTTCATCTGTTGAGCGGCACACGCAATTGAACAGCTTGCCGTGCAGGGAGCAGTAGGTGTAACGGATTTTCGGCACACCGTTCTCATCCTGAAATTTTGTGTAGCGTTCGTCACCGGGCATCAGATATAGTTGCTCCATTTCTGCATCGTCCTTTCCGTTTTTATGCGTCAGGCACACAACGCACCTATCTACCACGAACATCGGAGTTATGCCATTGACGCTTGCACCAAAAAGCGACTCGGATTTTTGGAGAGAGTTTGTATTGACACATTCAAAAGCGTTCGGAAGGAACGCGTAGCCTGCACCGGAACGGTGCAGATCAGAAAGGGTTTGGGATTTCAACAAGCATTTTGCAACGCAATTTGCATTTGTGCGCACGAATGCACTGCTTGCCAGAGTTATCTCAACCATCGGATTCATCTTTCACTGTATCAGTTTTTTCTTAATATAGTCATCATAAAATCCGATTGCCTTTTGCAGTGCCAGAAAATGTTTTCCAGTATACTTGATTGATCGCTTCTCTCCCTGCATCTCGATATCGCAAACGATCAGGTTTTCATCTTCTTCCTCAACGTTGTATGTTTGAATCATTCGGACAAGTTCAGAAAGATTTTTCTTTCCATATCTGAATTCTGCTGCACAGTTCGGGCAAAGGCAAAGCGAGTTCCATCCCTCTGATATGCTCTGCTTGTACGCTGTCGGAATCGAATCCGTCGGCAGAATATTGCACGCCTCGAAGTATGGTTTTCCATCATATCGGATAATCTGCTTGCCGCAAATCTGGCACTTACCAAAATATTGCGCTTGCAAAAAAGCCTTTTCTTCGTGGTTGCTTTCAGAACAGGTATACCGCAGTCGCGGCGCAACTGTTTTTTGGCCTTCAAGTCCCTCTTGGAAGTTTTCTTCCAACTTTTTTTTCGCGATGTTTCAGGTTCCGCACAGCACCGTACTCGCCCAATGTCTCATCATCTGGAGCTGGCTCTGTCTCTACCTCGGTCTGCGCACTGCTCTGCTTCTCAAGCAACTCCGTTAAAGATTGTGTTTTGTCAGTCTCTTTCTGTCGCTTTTTCTGAAGTTTCTGGTATGTTTCGCACATTAGACGCAGTTCATCAGTCTTTTCAGCATAGCACTGATAAAAGCCTGGTATGGTTCCTCTACGCTTTGGATTACAGTCTCGACAGCTTCGCTTTCTGCCTTAAAGGGAAGTTGTGCAAATATCTCTGCTCCGTGACCTGAATACTGCACAGCTAGGTCTGACTTTTTTATGTCAGCGGGACTTTGAAGTGTTCCAGTCTTATCGTACAACCATTTTGTACCGCTAAGCTCCAACGCCAGCATTGAAGGAATATGATTCACGCTGTCAGTTGTCGTGGTGTTAAACGCCTTACTATGAGAACCGGTCATTTTTCCGTATAATGGGTGTTTCTTCACTTTTTCATTTATAAGATCCACCGCTTTAACTGACATTTCAACGGAATTACTACACAAGATATCCTGTAAATGGTCGATAGAATGGTACATATCCCATGTTTCCGGGTAGTCTACTCTTTGACATCTCTTGTAAAGGACACGCTTCTGTAGCATTTCAAAGAAACTGGCATCTGCTCTTTGCAGCCTATCGTCATATGTACAACAATCCACCAGTATATCTTTAATTCCGATGTTACAGCCGATTTTTTCAAACACTTCCGCCGGGATTTTCCCATAGTAATCTTCCGACACCCATGGCACATTCAGCTGGCTCAGCACCGCCTGTCCTGTAAGGTCTGAATGATCGAGAAATGCAAACGGAATATAACAGTCCCCCGGCTTCTTCCATTGCTGTCCATCCCAAACGATTGGGACATTTGCCAGAATACGTTGCACCTCCGCTGCATTCTCCTTTAATGCACGCTCGATCAGTTCAAAGTGTTCCAGATTATCCTCAAACTGGATATCCGTATCATCTGAATCTTCACCATAAAAGCACAACACATCATCTTTCAGTTCCCGAATGGCATTATATTCCTCAATGCCGAGTGCATCAACATAAAAATTTCTGCCGCGCTGATCCTGAAGGATTGCTGCGCTTATTTTATTTTTGCAGGACATCGGATTATTAAGGTAGACCTGTGCCATACCATCGTACTGGCAGCGGATGTGCGAACCATCCTGAAGCCGGACAAAGGGGATTCCTTTGGCATCTACTTTTTCTTTGGAACGGAAGACACCAGTACAGGTTGAATAAATCGTATCAAACAGATTCAGAAGCCACTCATCCGTCTGTTCTTCCAGAATTTCTGCGGTCAGGCGCGGGAGGACATCCCTCCAGCGTAATACCGGCAGACCAAAATGATGGGTCAGATACATCATCAGATGTTCGTTGACTCCAAGGCAGACATCTGCTTTTACCCAACAGGCTGTGTCACCATATTCTCTCTGTAAGATGGACTGTGTGATATTATCTGCTATATTTTTAGCATAAGGCAACATTGCATTTTGGATCGAACAATAGCCGCCTTCTTCGGTCGGCAGAAGGGCAAGACCGTCCCTTAAAAGTGCAAGTCCCATTTCATGGATGCCTCGAAGATTTTCTTCCTTACAGGTATCCAAGATTGGGTATACCTCGTTCAAAAAGTCAAGTGTCACATAACCATTTTTCAACAACCAGCGGATGCTATCGGCAAAAAGTGTTGCAAGTTTTTCAGCAAGGAGCTGATTCACTTCATTGTGCCTGACATTGTCTCGCGCAGGTGTCGTTGAGAACGGAACATGAATGTAAAATGTCTGATGCGTTTCTACTGCTGTCTGGAAGAAAACATAAAGATAGTGCTGTTCTGTCGGGATAATCCTATCTTTTCCGTGGTCATCCGTTTCGAGTTCATATCCAATCAAAATTGCTGCTTATCTTGTGTACGAAACACCAGAAGTTTTCTTGCGGAATTTGTTGGCTTCTGCGTCAGCAGGACTTTATCCACGCCATTGTCCACTGGAACGGATTCTTTGCTGACGGACCATTCGCTTTCATCCGGATAAATTTTGCAGCTTATATTTCTGACATTGCAAAGAGCAAACAAAACATCCGCAGAAAGATACTTTTTTAGCGCATCTCCGATCTCATTATAAGCTGTTTCGGGATTGACTTCTCCATCAAATGGGAGAATCAGAATCGTATCGTCCCGGTCGCCTCATTTTCTTCCGCATAAGGAAGGATCAGATTGCAGATCCGGAAAGAATACTGGCCAGAATAGATCCGCGGCGTTTTCGTATAGGCATAGACAGACTTGAATCCAATGCCAAATCGTCCGATTTTCCCGGACTCCGGCTCATCTTTCGTAGAACGAATGCCGCAGATACCCTGGATATCTGCTTCTGTAAACAGTTTTCCGTTATGACACAGAATCAGACGGTCCTGGTAAAGGGAAAATGCCACATAGGTTGCCCCAGCATCCTCTGCATTCTGAATCAACTCAAAGATAAAGTGTGTTCGGTCACTGTACTGGTCTACCAGAATGCGGGGTGCCCATTCTTCAAATTTCTGACCATAATCCTGTTTGCTACGTTCCCGGATCTCAGAATATAAATCTCCCATAAGCCATCCTTAATTTAATCACAAACCGTAATGATTCCCCTAACAATGACGTTTTCTTCGACCGCTGCGCAATTCTGGATATTTTCCAAATCGTTCAAAGAAGAATTCTTCTCAGTTTCGAGGCTGTTGAGCTGACTCGTATACATCCGCTTGATGCTCTCGTCGTCCACAGCCTCAATGCGGGCCAACAGATCTTCTTTGCGGACTGATAGCTTTTCAGAACAGCTGCACGGCGATAATCGCATTTCTCTTTTACATCGATCGTCAGCTGCGCAAGAGCCTGCTGTTGCTGTTCCCGTTTCAGCTGGGACAGCTTTTCCCACTGTTTATCCGTGCAATCATCAGGAATCTCCTTATAATCCGCTGCTTCCAGCAGGTCACAGAAATCCGACGCAGACAGATTGATTTCCGAAATCGGAACGATACGAACCTCTTTCCGCATTCCAACGATTGTTCTCTCTACGATCAGGAACGGATAGTCTCCGCAGGGAACAGGATAGTCACTGGCATCCACAATGAGCTTGATATAAACCTCTTGCTTTTTATGAAGTTCAGCGGCTGCCATTTTTACAAGCGGATGAACCGCCGTAAAGAAGATCGCATTCCGGTCCCGTGCTGCTTCTTCCTGGTTGAAGTCACAGAGATGCGCGTATCAGAGCCTTTCAGATAATCCATCCACTGATTGTACATCGCCGATTTCTTCATCCGGGAGTTGCGCAGCTTTGTTTTCAGAGTTGCACGATTTTCACCACTCAGGGTCAAAACTTTATGGGCTCCTTCACCCTGAATATAGTTTTTCTTTTCACCCAGAATGCGATAGAGGTATTCTGTCACAAGTGCCTGGATGTATCGCTCTCCGATCCACGGATTTTCGGCATCCATAACCTTTCTGTCCAACACATAGCCGGAGATGTCAATGCCAAACAGCTGTTTGCTTTCGTCCTCCAGCCGTTTCATTTCGTTCGCTCTGGAAACCTCATTGTCGGCGATTTTTCAATCTTCTCCTCTTTTTCCTGCTGAGTAAGAGAGGAATCGAATACTGCCTCATTGATTTTCTGAGTCATATCGCCAAGAATGCCAGCACACTCGCCAATCGAGCTTTCAAACACACCAATGCGCTCCAGGCAACGGTGATAAATCTTTGCATCGATCGTGTCTTCTGTTACAAGATTACAGATGATAACGGTATCGCTCTTTTGCCCGCGACGATCGATACGACCGATTCGCTGTTCGATTGCCATCGGGTTCCACGGAAGATCATAATTGATCATAAAATCGCAGAACTGATAGTCCAGACCTTCACAGCCGACCTCTGTGAACAAAAGGATGTCCAGCGCATTGGCATTGTCCACCGGAAGTTCAAAACGTTGGCGGAGTGCCAGACGTTCTTCGTCTTTCACACTGCCGTTCACCTGCGCCACACGGTATCCTTTTTCTGCAAGATGCTGCTCTATATAGCGAAGCGTATGACGGAACGAGCTGAACAGGATGATCTTGTTGTTCTGCTGGTGGCTCTTATTCTCCACAACTTCCAACAGCCTGTCCAGCTTTTCATCCGCCTGCGAGAGATTTTCCGACAATTCAATCACATGATTTGCCATTGCACGGAACTCTGTCTCCAACGAACCCATGTTCAACTTTTCAAGCTCATCAATAGTAACAGTTCCTTCTTCATCGCAGCAATCCGAAAGGATATCTCCCAGACGGCGCGTGACCATACCTTTCAGCAACGGCGCAAGACCAAAAATGCAGCTGGAAGCCTGCCGCATGAGCGTGCTCATCATAAACTCCAGCGGCACATTGTTGTGCAGATAGCTGAGCGCATGACTTTCAAAATCCATCAGTGCTTCATAAAGTTCTTTTTGCTCCGGGGTAAAATGGACAGAAACGCTCTGAGGCGGCGCACACAGAAATCGTTCTGAATATCCTGACGACGGGTACGATTGATCATGTCTGCAAAGCTATGTAGCCCTTCCACATCCTGAAGGAGCCCTACACGCGTTGCGCGGTCGATCGGCTGCGCACTCTTGAGCGTTGCCATGACATTTTTATAGGTCGGGTTATCTTCGATGACACTATGTCCCAGCTGGTCTGCGCGGCACAGGCAAGGTGCTCTGCAGCCTCCGAACGCCAGTTTTCTGCCTGATGGCGAATCAATCTTGCTGCCGCATTGATCTCTGCATTCGGCTCCTGCATTTCCTTGAAGGTCTTTTTGTCCAAGATCACATCCGGGCGGAGAGTGTTCAGCAAGGTATACAGGTCATCATCGTCTGTCTGAACCGGTGTTGCTGTCAGCATAACAACGGCATCTGCATTGTCTGTAAAATAACGTGCAACCCGGTAAGCACCTGTATTCGAGTGGCGAATGTGGTGAGCTCATCAATGATCACCAGGTCAAAATGAACCGGTTCTTCCAGATCAAGCAGACCTTTCTGGCGGCCTTTGCCCGTAAGCAACTCCTTGGTCATCAGTGAATACGGCAGGATCGTTTTCCGCAGAGCAACCGGCCATTCTCCATCTTTGTCGCACTCGTTGATCGCCTCCCGAAGCAAAGCACCATCCAGCTCCGTAAAGTTTTCATCAAAGCGCTTCATCTCAGAGCGCCACTTGTGTTCGGCAACCAGCGGCTTGGGGCAGATGATCAGTACCGACTCGAAATCATCGTTGCGCGCCTGCAATTCACGGAGGATTAGGCCGGCTTCAATGGTTTTACCAACACCGACGCTGTCTGCAACAAGAATTCGCGGACGTCCGCATGGATCATCTTCAGGGCCGGGCGGAACTGATAGGGAACAAAATCCACACGGGCTGCGTTCAGGGAGTACAGCTGGTCGTTGGTGGGGCTGCAGAGCTGCTGAGCAGTCAGGAGAATCTTCAATTCATCGATGGTGACATTGCAGCGCTCTGGAGAAGCATCCGCAAGAAGAATTTGATCCGCATAAAGCGTTTCTCGTGAATTCCCAATCCAAACCTGATATTCTGTGTTTTCGCCACTGCCCTGGATGCCAACGATTGGCCCAATTTGACTCGGATCACTCTTTTTCTTGACGATCACTCCAAGCTCAAACGGGTTTGCCAGCACTTTGGCTGCAGGAGCAGGTTTTGCGACCGCAGCAGCAGGCCGGTCAGCCGGGCAAGGAGACGGTTCCTGAATCCGAATGGGATTTCCATAGTTTGGCATTTCTACCGAGGCCCTGAATTCCTTAGCTTCGTTTATTTCTACACGATCACCGCCAAATCGCTCCATAAAATCAATGTACCTTGACAAATCGGTTTTCGTCATAGTCAAAGTTACTTCTTCTGGAGTAGGATGCGCCCAGTCATTCCGTACTTCAAACATAGCTCGGATGCTATCCTTCATTCCATAATAATCCGTGTAGAATTCGATATTACGGAATGAATAGATATTCTTTCTTGCCACAGTCAAAACAGCCTGTAAATCCAGTCCTTGCAGCGTCGAAATGCCTCTTTCATTCACTTTCTGTTGCTGAAGTTCTGATAAGCTGGGGAGAACGATCATACTCCACCAATCGTTTGGTTCAAGGCTCTTTAGACGTGGCTCTAACCATTTGCGACATACATCCGCCGCATTCAGAAGGTAAACGTTCATTTTTGCCACAACTTCAGCAATATTCATTTTTATTCCTCCTTTTTGGCCCCAGCAATATCAATTTTTACAGATCTTTTTTCCACAACAGCACCTGTATCCTTGTCCGTCAGCAGGAAATAGTAGTCATTTTCACGAGAATACGGGAGCTTCTTCAAAGTCAGCGTGACCTCTGTGCGGCGTTCTTCATCTGCGCAGCCCACAGTCTTGTCTGCTCGGATCGTCCGCTTGGTGGACACCTGATTGTCCATTGCGTTGACGACAAAGACCTCATACACCGCCGGGAGAACAGTATCCGTCACAAGTTCTGTCTGTAGGAACTTCAACGTGATTTTTCCATCCATCAGCGTTTCAGGGGTTGGCAGAAGCGAAACGGTGGCTTTCTGGGTCTCAACATGCCCGGCCTGCGTGCGGACGTCCAGCACCGGCACCAGCATCTCCTGCACAGAGGCACCGCCATGCACATAGTTCTGCCCGCCGCCAGCACACTTGAAAATAGAACTGCCCAGCGGGGTGTATACCGTGCGGTTATCCGCTGTATCCAGCACATCCCCCAAGCGGTAGCCCACGGCTCCGGCCACCGGCTGCGTATCATCAGAAATCATAAAACGCTTGTTTTTGATTTCTGCCTGTGGCAGATTGATGACTTTATCGCTCTCCATAATTGGGTCGTGCTTATACAGGAACCCATGGTCTGCCGTTACGATAAAGTGCCGGATGTTCGCATTGTCGGTCAGGCGGCGGATTTCCTTGTACAGTTCTTCCACAGCCTCCTCGCAGGCAGAAAAGACCTCGTTTTCCGTGCGGGCCTCATCGCCGCGGGCATCGATCTGGTTGTGGTAAACATACACCAGCGTCTTGCCAGAGAAGTAGCTGCGCAGTTCGTCGCGGCGCATATTCTGCATCTGGTCGAACTGGATGCAGCTGCTGTTTTTCTCTGCCGCTTGCAGGATGCTTTCCCGTGCAGCAGTGCCCACCGTTTTCTTTCCAAGGATGGTTACGGTGCTGTCAGGCTGAAGCTCCAGACTGACATGAGGCAGCAGTGCTGCCATGCCGAGCTGTGTATAGGAGGGCACTGTGCTGACAGCCGGGGTCAGCTTTGCCGTGCATTTTGCATCCATCGCCAGCGTTTCAAAAAGCTGCTGTGCCACTTCGTACCGCATGGCATCCGAGATAAACACCACCACGCGCTCCCGTGTCCCACTGACATTCTTGCTGTAAAAATGGGTCTGACGCTCCGTCTGGAAGGTGGTCAGATCGTGGGACAGGCTCTGGCACCAACGCACCGCCAGTGGATCGAGGAAGCAGCTGGTATACACTTTTTCCACAAGTGCTTGCAGCTTTTCAATCTCCTGTGTACGGATGACTTTTCCATAGCTCAGGTAGAACTTCCGATAAGCGTATCCGCCTGCCATGCGCTGCCACTATACTGCGCCGCCAGTGCATCAACGCCATCTGCCGGGACGAAATGCACTGCCTCCAGAACGGTGCAGGCATTGGCCAGCAGGCAATACAGCTCTTTCTGGGCATCCTTTGCGCCAAAGTAGGTCTTGCTGCGCTCCTCGCAGATCTGCCGGATGCTGTACCCCTTCAGGGTTGCCGATGTGTTTTCTTCCATCAGGCGATTCATGATCCAGCTGCTGATCTGTGTCTCTGCCGCAGCGAACACCGTACAGTCCAGCAATAAGTCGGGATTCGTGTGCTGCAACTGCCCCAGAACCTGCATGACGTTCAGCTCCTGCGCAGCCGTTGCTGAGAACCGCTCAAAATACGGCTGATCTGGCAGATAGTTCATCATGCTGTCAAGGAAATTCAGAACCTCGCCCTCCTGCGGCAGGCTGCGATCCAGCCATTCATCCGGGGCATCAATGTCCATTGCGTGGGCAGCATAGGTGGCAAATAGGCAGGTGACCAGATCTTTCAGGTTCTTCCCGGCCGGATTGTAGCCAAACAGCCGTTTGCAGACCAACCAGAAATCCGTTGCTAGCCCGAATTTCTCAAAAAGCTGCAAGGATTCGTTCCCGGCATCCAGCGCACCGCGCAGAACATGGCGTACCAGTTCCTCCGGCTTGGGCGGGCACTTGCACAGCACCGCCATCATGGCCAGCGCAAAGGTTTCTTCCGTATAGGCAGGCGTACCCAGATCGTAGAACCGTTTCGTGCGATCCTGCGCTGCAAAGAAGTTGATATGTTCCTGCACAAAGAGCCGGGTTCTTTCATCCAGATCAAAGTCCTGTGCGATCATGGTCGCCTTGTCGGTGGAGTATTCCTGCGAGTAGCACAGCATATCCGCAAGATGGTTTTCCTCCAGTGGGGGCTTTGCAAAGGGCGCATAGATCAGAAAGCTCTCGTCCGGGTGGTCGATCTCCAGCATCCACTTGGTGGCAAACTGGGTGCGGGGCTCCATGCGGTATACCGTCACACCGGGGAGGTCGAGCTGATTCACTTCGTTCTCAAAGCTGGCCGATTCATCGTACCAGAATACCAGTTTGCGCTGCTCTCCCGGTGTAAACATTCCCCGGAGACGTTCTTCGATCTGGCGCAGTGTCGTTTTAGCCATGGGTTTTCATCTTTCCTTTACAATATCGTAGAAACACCAATACACGGAGCGGTGTTGCAACACCCCGGTGTATTGGTTTCACATTATTTAATCGGCGCAAGTACGTTCAGATTTTTGCCATCTGCGGCGGTCTGCGCCTTGACGTAGTTCACTTTTACGCCGTCATCCAGATCCAGCGTGATGCGCAGGGCGGCAAGGTGGGCGATATTTTTCTCGTACTTCTCGCACTCCTCCTGCTGGAGCTTCAGCTTGTCCAGACGCTTCTGCGCCGTGGACACCGTGCGGGCATCGTTGCTGCTGGAAATGACATTGTTCTCCTGCACGATCTGCTGTGCGTAGGTGCGCAGCAGGGGGCTGAGATAGTTGTTGTAGACGCGGCCGGTGGTATCGGCATCCCAGCGGTGGAGGTAAACCAGCGCCTTGAAGCCGTTTTTCTTGCCGCTGTCGAACATCCAGTAGATGGGCCGCTTCTGGTAGATTTTGCAGTGGTCCGCAAAGAAATCCTTCAAAAAGTAGTTGCGGATGATCTCGCGGCTGGTGTTGCCCTTGTTGCCTAGCGCCTTTGCAATGAACGCAAGGTTTTCTTCCAGCGTATCGGCACCGTACACCACCCGGACAAACTCCACGATGCGGTTCACAAGGTCGTTTTCGCCAAAGTATTCCTCATCGCACAACGGCAGCACATTGTCTGTTACCGGCTTGAGGGTTACATATTTGCTGTCATCCCATTCGCCGCCGGCATACACCAGCCCATCCACATCCAGCGAGTACCGCCCGAACAGGCACCCCACTGCATAGGAAAGCAGGCTCTTGATCTCGCGGGTCAGGTCGGCGCGACGCACGGTCACATCCTTGTCTTCCACTTCCGGGGTCAACTCATCCTGCAAACCGTAAATATCAATAAAGATGCGGTTCAGTTCTTCCTCGTTGGCCTTGAGCTGCTGGAAACGCTGCTCACATTCTTCCTGCCATGCGGCAAATTTATCGCTTATCAGTTTTCCCATTTTATTATTCCTTCTCTGTCTAGCAGCAACTACTACCCGGCAGGTTGCAAGTCCGTTTTAATTTTGCGGCAAGTTTGATGCAAGTTTGCAGCAAGTTTGATGCAAGTTGGTTCTAAACATGCATCCAAATGCCCTCTGCATCAAACATTGGCAAACCAACGTGCCGCGCTTGTTTTTCCTTGAGGATACACCTGATGGCTATCTTTCAATTCTTGCATCAGCCTTTGTATCTGTCCACGAGTAAGACCCGGCAAAACTTGCTGCAACTCTTTGAACGGAGTTCCAACATCGTTATTCTGCCGGATATGTTTCAGCAGTAGCGCCTTATTGGTATCTTTGTCCAGACCAACGTGTCTTGTATGCACGCCGGTCTTTCCTGTTGCCGCATACAGGCTTCTTGCAAGGACATATTTCTTTCGGCCGATATGCTCCACAATACCCATTTCGACCAGCCGGGGCAGCCGCGCCTGCATTTTTCCATTGAGCGGACGATCGTGGTAAAGCGCATCAATGGCCAAGAAGTCTTCCGTGGACAGCAGCTCTGTACTTCTTTCACTGATGCGATTGATCACCGAAAGCATCGCCTTGTCAATGATTAGCCCATTCAGCGTAACGCTGACAAAGAACTCATCCGTACCAGTAAAGTCTGGGAGCGGCTTTGCCTCCTGTACGCTTAGCTCGAACATCAGATTCATGCCCTGCCCGGAACGTTCGACCATGCCGCATAGGGAAAGAATCTCTGCAATACGGCGATTGCGTGGCAACTGACGATCCAGTATATTGTCCAGCGTAATGCCAAAGGGCAGGCCACCGGGGCTTTCAACTACAAGTCTGTCCCGATATTGGCGCACAAAGATGCTGCCGCCAAACTGGTAATTTCTGTGGCTGACTGCATTCAGAATGGCCTCTCGCACGACGCGCTCATTGAACGTAAAGATGTCAAATACGAAAAAACCTTCCTGATAATGCTGTTTGTCGTTCCGCAAATTGACCAGCTCCCAGATGCGGTCATAGCACGCAAAGAAGCCCACCCGGAATTCTTCCCGCTGGTTTGCAGGGCCAGATGCTTCGGAAGAACGATATTCAAAAACAATTTCAGCCTGCGGTAAAAAACGAGTAAGCGCTTCATTTTTGCCGAACAAAATCAGAGCTGCATAGGTCACGCCACTATCCGTGATGGCACCACAATCAATGAGAATCTGATGCCTTGACCGTGTTGCAAGCTGTTTATTGCCGCTTTTTTCGATCCAGTTGGAACGGAAATTTTCAATCGCAGTCTCATCCAGATCGTCAAAGGTCGCGCCCTCACAAATTTTGCCGGAGAAGTCTGTTCCAATCTCATCATAGATGCGGCGGCGCATATCTTCCGGCATTGGACACAGCGTATCGCCGTCATAAATCCACGCAACGCCTTCATACAGTACCGGCATCCCGATCGGGCGGCTCTTCACATCAAAAACGAGAACTCGTTTTTCCTCATAGGTGAACAACTGAAAATCCACATTGATTTTCAGCTTATCGATCAACCCCATGCGGGTGCGCTCTGGCTGTTCAAAGGCACGGCTTCCCACCACACTGCGGGGTCTTTTATCCGAGATACCAAACACCAGCTTGCCACCGCCATCATTCGCCAAAGCGCAGCAGCACCTTGCCGCCTCACCAAAGTCAAACCGATTCTTGGCTTCTTTGAACTGGACGTGTTCGCCTTCCTTCGCTTCCAGAAGTTCTTCAACACTATCTAAATATGGCATGGCGGTTCTCCTTCGTCTTAAATTAGCGCTTATAATTTGAGCGTATGTTCTCCCTATAAAAACTACTGCTCCATCCGCACCACTTGGCAGTTATCTAAGTTCTTGTGTAAAAAAGATATCGTCGTCAAAATATCGATTGCTTCGTCTTCTTCGATGATCCATTTGATTTTGGGTGTATGTGCGGTCACATTCCTGACCATGCTGTTTATTCCTTTCAGCATAAGGCAAAAACCTTTTTGCTGGCTTTTTTCGCTCTCCGTCTGAAGGTTGTTTAATACGAGGTATGGAGCCGAGGTCGAAAAGGCTTTGTCATATAAGGCGGTTCCATCTTCTTTTAGATTCGTCATCTGCCGAACCTGTTCTGCCAGACTTTTCGTTGCTTCAAAAACTGCATGAAAGTAGTTTTCTTTCAACAATTCTTCGTTGCAATACTTAAGAACCCGCCCATGAACTCCCCGCTGACGCAGCTTCGGCAGAATGCTCTGTACTCTTTTTTGAGCGTCTCCGATGGTCTTTGCTACCGAAATCTTTTCAAACTGCCCATCCGCTCTATACTGGATTCCGCTGAATGAAAGAATACCGTTCAACTCCGAACGGAGTTCTTCAAAGGCATCCGGATTCTGCACATAGTTTACCGGGGCCAGTACTTCTTGAATGAACCGCAGAATCACATTTCCGGCTTTATCCGTTTCTTGACGTTCTATGAATGTGTATTCCAGTCTGCGCCACTTTGTTGAGTGATGACTGTTATCCTGAATGCCGACACGATTCAACACACTGGTTATTTCACTACCGGTCATTATTTTATCGCCAAACAGATGACTGAGTTGCGTAATCTGACCATTGCTAAACCGAATTACTTCCGCCATAGTTTCTCCTATATCAGAAAATCATTTCCTTGCATACTTTAAACACAATCCATCCACAACCTCCTGCCAGCTGGCCTGTCCGCTGCCGATGCGGTCAAGGTTGCTGCGAGTGGCCTTGCTGATGGTCATGCCCTCAATGGCAAAGGTGCCAACAATATTTTTCAGGTTTTTCTGATGCTGTGTCATATATACCTTTAATTTTCAGGCTTTTTTATGGAACAAACAAATTCCAACTCATGCCCTGCTTTATCGTGCTCAACGATAAAGCAACTTTCCTTACGGAGACGTTTATAATGAACCGCAATCCCATTCTTCTCCGGGTCATTATTCCAAATGATGGTACGGCATTCATTCTGATAACTCAAATCTTTTCTTTTATGGAAAAGTTCACCATAATTTTCATTGACAACATTATCCAAGTCCAAACAAAACTCTGTTGTCAGGTCAATATCATAGACAACCACACCACGCCGGAATTTTCTGCCTTTTCTTTCCATGGCCTTTTGAAGCGCTTCATCAAGGTGGCCTGGGCTCATATAGACACCGGTAGCCTCCTCTCTTCGACCTTCTTACCATTCAGAAACTTCTCGAACATCTCTTTGGAAATAACGTGCCTTAGTTCTGCAAGAACCAGTCCATCTTTGTACGGCTCCTCAGAAATGATTTCCAGGTTACTACCTTCATGAATACCATAAACGCAGAATGCACACATTCTTTTGCTGGACTTTCTTCTAAGGAGGACAAAACCGTTTTCTTCAAATGACTCCAAATCATCTCCATAGCGGTCAAAGCATTCTTCTATTACAGGTGAGCCTTTTTCAGACGGGCAAAAACACCTTCGTATTTATCTCCCTGTTCGTCATTGTGTTCTTCCTCCGCTTTCTTTATATAGCCGTTAATTGTACCGAACCATGCACAGCCATCCTTTAGCTTTTCGGCCCACTTGTCTTCAGCAATTTTCACATAAAGCATTGCTTTCGTTGTATTACTCATAAATGAACCTCATAATCAATTTTTGAAATTCCAGATTGCTCATTTGGAATCGTCATTTTTCTTCGTTCCCTGTTCACTAAAGTACGCCATTTTCGTAGGAAGTGGCATGGTTTGCACACTCTTCATAGGATTGGCTGTAGATGCCGCTTCAGCTTTTTGTGAAGATGCCTCAACATTCTTATTTTCATTATCCTTCGACATATATTTTAACCTCCAACTTTCAATGATAGAGTATCCAAACACTTATTACAAACCAACAAGCCGACAGCCCTAACGCAATATAGAAGAACCTCATCGACCATCTTATTTTACAGGCCATTTCATCGTTTTTCTGGCTTGCGCTTAACTGAACTTCTCAATCTGCTCTGCAATTGCTTTATCCCGTTGAGCCTGTGAAAAATATGCAGTGTAGTGATCCTCAACAAATTTTCTGAATTCTCCAACATCTGCAAAATCTTTGATTTGACCTCTGCTTTGAGCCGACGCAGAGAAGAAGAGACTCAGCATCAAAAAGAAAGTGATTGATGCGAACATCCAAAGAAAATAAGTAAGACTCAGCTTTCCACGATACTCAATAACGATTGCTGCCACCATAAATAATGCTGCAGTTGAAAACGAAAAAGCCGCTTGCATATTGGATGCCTGTTGAATCAAGGATTCATATCTCTTGGTTTCAGCTTCCAATTTCAACTGCGCATACTCTTTAACAAATGCATACAATTCGGCTGCCTTGTCCGTTCCTGCCATTTTCACACCTCCCATCAGGCATTACCGTATTTTACACCAGCGGGTGCTTCTTAAAGTCCCAAGAGGTTTCAAAGGCATCCCAGTCGCATTTACTCAACTCGATATTTTTATCACATAGAGGCAAAACCCTATTCTTACTCTTTTGTATTTCCTCACTTGAAAGCACTGGAAGACTTGATATAACGCCTGTACTACAATTTATAGTTGGATTTATTATAGGAAGAATGTATCCAATTACAGTCGAGTTGAGATACGCAAGAATAGTTTTGTCATCTTCACCCGCAAAACAGACTGGCCCTGCATCGCCCAACACACAACCTTCTGGCAAGTATCGGCATGAGAAATTACCTGTCGTTATCAAATTCCATGTAAGTGCTTTTCTAAAAAAATGCTGTGTGTTTTTACAGGTACGCGAAAAACTCCCATATAATTTGGCTGCAAGTTCTTTGACTTCAGCACCATTCTCTTCCCAATTGATAACGTACTCCAAATTTCCATACCACTTTCTATATGCACCTCCCTTGTTGTATGGGAACCACTTTTGGTCAAATTCACTCAGATCATTATTTTTTCTATGAAAACAAGCTTTACAGATTGAAATCTCATACCAATGTCTTAAGAAACGACCATTATCATTTGTGGACATTCCAAGTTTTGTTTCATATCTACTTTCCAGTAATTGGTTATTTGTGAATAATGATATGATAGTATCACTCACCCAATACGCCACCGGGCTTCCCGGAATCTTTGCAAAATCCTCCTGCTTTGCTGTTTTCCAGCGTTCATTCTTTGTCGGGAATACCAAAGGCACTCCATCATCATCGCATTCGTAATAAACCGTATACTCATACTGCGCTGAATAATCTGCAATATGTCCTTTTTTCATTACAACAGCCGCAGTTCCGAAATTGATTCCGAGGCTAGTACCGCCCTTTCCAAGGTACGGCATATGAACCATATTAACGATGGTTTTCAAATCATTGATTTTATCGCGCAGTTTTTCAAAGCTGGAAAGGAACATCCAGCTTTCCATTGTAATAAGCGACGTGAAACCATCCTGCTTTGCAAGTGCGTCGCTGCGCTCCATCATCACAGAAAACAGGTCACTTTTGCTATCAGGGTAGTTCTTTTTTATAAACTCCACCAGTCGGGCATTCATACCGGAACCACCCATGTACGGTGGATTCGTCACCACAGCATCATACTTCTGGGACAGCATAATAGCCTGCTCAATGAGCTGTGCAACGGTATCCTTTGCGGCATCATACCACATTGCCATATTAGCATCGTGCGCCGTAGCGGCTGCGCTGGTTTCCCATGCTTCCTTCAAGCCCTCATAATCCAGTGGCTTGATCTGAAGAATGGAGCCGTACTCCTTGGCATCTACAAAGACATCCAACAGATAGTTGAGGGTATCCCGGTGCTCCTGCGAGTTGAGGAAATTGCCCATTTCGTGCTTATAGGCACCGCCCAGCCAGTTAGACTCCTGAATGTCGTACACTCTGGGCTGGGGGATATTGCTGCGGCTGAAGAAATTGCTGTCATACTCCCGTGCCTTCATCATCACGGAGAAGTAAGCGATCTGTGCAGCACGCTTGTCGATGTCCAGACCAAAGAGGTTGTTTTCCAGAATGGAGCGCACGGCCTCCCGCTTGGAGTAACCGTTGTCCAAATAGATCTGCATCAGCACGTCAAACAGGTAGCAGAGGATATGGCCGCTGCCCATGCAGGGGTCGATGACCTTCAGCTGCTCCGGCTCCATCTTTGCATACTGGGCACGGATGTCCTTCAGTTGCTGTTCCACCTGCGGCTCCTGCGGGGCCTCGTCCAGATAATACTTCCAGTCGGATTTATCAAAGGTGGGGTGGCCCTCGTACCACAGACGGCCAAGGCTGTTCTCCACCATATAGCGCACGATCCAGTCCGGGGTGAACAGCTGGGTCGCCGCCGGGATGTTCTGCTTGCTGATCTTGATGTTCTTTTTCAGGTCGGCAAACACCTTGTCCTTGGGTTCGGTGTTGTAGTACTGGTACATCCAGCCCATGATCTGCACCTGACCCATCGGCTTGCCGTCCTCGTCGGTGGCGTGGATGTCAAACCAGCGCTCGTCCACTTCGTTGACCAGACGGTAGACCACGCCGTTGGGGTCGTTGAAGCTAAGCACGATCAGCAGCTCGGAGAAGCTGTTGCTGCCGTCCAGATCTTCAAACAGCCGGGGCAGGATGCGGCTCAGGTCGTTGCACTGCTTAAAAAACAGGAAACGGAACAGGTCATCTTCCTTGTTGGCATCCTGCAACTCGAAGATGCGCTTTTTTTCGTCCTCGGTAAACTCCAGATCGCCGGAGAAAGGTGCCTTGACCAGATCAGGCAGTTTCTGCCCGGTGATCTCGCTGGAAAGCACCCGCACCGGGAGATAGCGGTTGACCTCCATAAAGCGGATGGCGATCAGCCGGTTGAACCATGTATAGGCGATCTCCTCGATGAACTGTTCCAGCTCCTTTTTCGGTTCATCGGCGGTATAGAAGCCGCGCACATGGGCAGCAAGGTTCTTATACTGGTTCACAGCCCGCACGCCACGAATGGTTTGGACATTGCCGTTGCCAAGGTCAAACACCAGCTCCTTGTCCGTGCTGGTCTGCGGCTCCACGATGCCTTTTTCGGTGATGCCGTACCGCTCCAGCTGGAACGTCACATCTGCGATCAGCTTGCGGCGTGCTTCCACCGCAAACTTCTTGATGGGTGCCTTTTCCATAGTGTTCCTCTTTTCGTTTACCAAATATCCACGTTCAGGGTATCGCCATTGTCCAGCTTCTGCTTCAGGGCATGGCGCAGCTTTTCAATGTATGCGTCCAGTTCTGCGGCGTTGTTGATCTGCCACGACTCATCCGTCACTTCCTGAATGCTGACGGTGACACGGCGGCGCACCGGGGCAGCAGGCGCAGCCTTTGCAGGAACACCGCCCGACACCTTTGCCGCCGGGGTCTGCACCACAGGCTGGTGTGCAGCCTCGTACTGGTCGATAGTGTTGATCCAGTTGATTTTTGTCCGATTCGCATCCAGTTTTGCCAATTCGAGATCGCCCAGATTATTGGTGCTGCAAATCTTTTCCAGCGCATCGTCCCGCTCTGCGATTACAGAGGACCAGTAGTGCTCCTTGCAGCGAAGCGTATTCAGATGCTGAAGAACACGTCCATAGCAGTCCGCCACATAGTCTTTTACCGGCTCGGATTTACGATCCAACAGCTCACGGTATTTTTCCTGAAATGTCGTATGCAAAACCGCCAGATTCCGAATCTTGTCATACGGCTCTGCCATGCTCAGAATCTTACGCATTCCTTCCGCAGCGTTCTTTACTTCACCGTCATCAATGCGGTTTTGATTGCGCATGTAGAGTTCCACAGCATCGTGTGCCTCACGGAATACCTTGATCTGCCCGGCGTTGAAGAAGTCCCGCAGATTCGTAAGTTTCCTTGAAGTCCTGATAATCCTCCTGTGCATTTTCCAGTGCCGTGTAGAAGGATTCCGTCGTGGTGGGGTCGATCAGCGAGGTCATCAGGGCAATGCCCGCATCCACGGTGTTCTTGCCGGGGAGATACGATTCCTCCCGGTAAGTTGCCTGCTGTCTGCGCAGCTCTTCCCGCAGATCAGTACACTCTTTTTTCAAATCCGCCATCAGCTGCTCATCGTCATCCGAAGAAACGCCCTTTTCAAACAGGTCGCGCATCATATCACGAACAAGGCGCTTCTGTTTATCGGTGGCGTGCTTGCGGATGTCGCATAGCAAACGCTCCTGCGACTCCACTCTGGTAAACAGACGCTGGAACTCTTGCGCATTCCGGCTGGAAAGGCTGAGCTGCTCATGGTTCATGGTCAGCGTCAGGATGCCATCTGCAAACAGGCGTGCAACCAGCCACTCCACATCCACCGGCAGGAAACCATAAGGCTCCTTGGTAAAGATGCCCAGCAGCGTTTTCAGCGAGGTCGTCACCGTTCTCGACAGAGAATTGCGCTCAATACGGGTACGGACATCGTCCAAGGCGCGGCTGTTGCCGGTACCGTCACCGCCAAGCCGCATCTGCCCGGCATCCGCAAACAGCTTGCCGATGTCCTGCTCCGAAACCGACTTGTCAATGTCCGTCAGGTGGTTGAACAGACGTTCCACCTGCTGCTTCAGGGCATCGTTCAGGCGTGTCTCAAGTCGCGGGAGCCGCCGGACAGCTTGGAGCCGTACACATAAATATCCGCTTCCGACAGTGCCTGCTTCAGAAACACCTTAACATTCTGACGGCGTTCTTCCACTTCTTCCTGCTTTGCCTCGCAGATAGCGCGATACTTCGTGATACGGCCTGCGGTGCCGCTGCGCAGATAGTTCTGAATTTGCAGCATCATGCGCAGCTCGTTGTTCAGGCGGGTATCGTCATGCAGCTGCACAAAAATGGTGTGGTCGCCGCTTTCGCCGGAGGACAGCATCTTCAGGCGGGATTCATCTGCATCATCGCCACGGGAGGTGATGATTTTGACTGTAATGCTGTTGTCTGGGCGGGAAAGGGCATCATAGCCATCGATTTTCCGATTGAAGCCGAAGGAATAACGGCCATTCAGATACGGATAACGGTACTTGTCCGCGCGGTAGTTTTCATCAAAGATCAGCGTTGCCAGTTCGCGGTTCATTTCGGAATCTTCCGGCCGACGGCTCGCAATTTCTCTGTTGACCTCCTGCTCCTCATTGGTCAGGAAGATGTAATTATCGCCTAGATTCTGTACCAACTGCTCCTGAACCAGCTTTTTCAGAGCCGTTTCCACCCGGTTTTCCAGCTGATAACGGTCCTCATCCGTCCGTGATGCCATCAGGGTAGCGATGTTTTGCACCGTAGGCTTATCAAACTCCCGCACATTCTTGATCATGAACAGGACTTTGAGTACCTCAACCTCAAAGCAGGTTTCTGCATGGTCGGGGTTCAGCGAATTGTTACGCTGTGCGTTGGTAATGGCAATGGCAGTTTCGTGGTCCACCAATGCGGACAGGCCCTGATAGAATGCATTGAACGGGACGAGGATGCCTTCTTCCTGATTCTGAAGGCTCTTGGCGGTGCTGAGATACATACTCAGCATGGAGCGTTCGCCATAGGAGCTGTTTTTGCCGGGACTGCTAAACAGACGGACAGCATCCAGCACCTTGCCCAGCAGATTGAACTGATAGGGAACAAAGGGGTACACCTCTGCGAAATCAGACGCATTCTCGTACAGTTTCATTTCAGGCATATCGCCAGAGAACTTGAGCAACGTATCAAGGGCATCTGCCTTTCTGGGATAAAACGTTTTCAGTTCGGCCTGCGCTTCTGCATTCTTTTTCAGGATACGCTTCTTGACAACTTCTGCCACATCGCTGGACGACAGGGACAGCCGGGTGTCAAAGCGGCCCTGAATCTTGGAGAAGTCTACATTATTGACAGCCTGAATTTTATCAATGGCTTCCTGTGCGGTGACCAGAATCCACGCTTTGCCATGGCACTGAACTGCCAGATCATGCTCCAGCGTCTGAAGATCCAGCATCATATTGGAGTCATCACCGATGTACTGACCAACCTCATCCACGCAGAAAACCACATGATGATCGTTGCCCTTACTTTCAATATGTTTACGGACGAGCTTGGCAAAATCTTCCGTGCTGATGCTGTATTCTTCGCCCACACGGTCACACCAGCTGCGTGCAGATTCCTCACTCATCACACCCTGCTCAACCAGTGCCTGCACAAACGAATCCTGTGCAAGGTCGATGCCAGCCACAGCATCATCCCAGCTGCTGCCTTCCAGTTCTTCTACACGGTCACGGAACTTTTGCAGCTTTCCATCTGCATCCAACTTCCGCTCCAGATCTGCCATGCGAGGATACTGGTAGGAATAACCCAGTTTCTCGTTGAATGCCCGCAGAAAAACCATGGTGATCACATCGCGTGCAGCGGCACTACTGGTGCGGCTCTTGGAGGCAATATCGAACAGGATCACGTCCGTGCTGACACTTTCTGCTGCGCGGATGTCTGCCAGAACCTTCGTCCGTAATCTTATCGTCCTCGATAAAATATTCCAATGCAGGCTTGCCTGCAACTTCTTTATGGCTGATAGATAAGACAGCATCTTTAGAAAGTGAGATTTACCACTTCCAAAGAAGCCGGAAATCCAGACACCGATACGATCAGTATCTGCGCCAATGCCTCGACGGTAATTTGAAAAGAATGCAGCAAAATGTTTCTGAAGCTCCTGTGTCACAACATATTCCTGAAGTTCCAGCTTGACAGTTGCATCATCAACCTGACCGGGCTTGACCACCGGTTTGATTTCGCGGTTGATCGATTTTGCAAACATCTGACCAATATTCATGTCAGTTCCTCCTACACATCCATATCAGATAGGCTTCGCACGGTAATTATTGCCATCCTTTACATCGCCGAACAAATACAGGTAGCCATCTTCGTATCGTCCCGGAAACATCATCAGAACAATCCCCTGTGCAAGCCGGTCATGCAAGTCGTTCAGAATTTTATGAGAACGCAAAAGTGGGTAGCATTTTCCAACACCGGTCAACAGGATAACAGCATTGTCCTGTGGGATGCGCTTCACAATGTAGTCCAGCATAAGGTCCATCGGCCGTCCGATCTGCAAAACACTGTTCGCCGCATTCACCACGCGTGTCATGCTGCCGGTCCGCATCTCCAGGTCTTCGTATTTTTGCCGTGGATGCTTTTCAACCAGCAGTTCCGCCATGATTTTGTAGAGGTCAAACTCCACAACCGGACGATGTGCCCTCCGAAAAAGCTCAATTTCATTCTTTGTCCATTGCCGAATACGCATCTCATCTTTCGGGTCATAGCTGAACACATAGTAGCCAGCTTCACCGCCGAGTCCGGCGTGGTTCTCCTCGGAAATTGTGTGCAAAAAAGCATCAAGGTTATTCAGTCTATCAGCCGTATTCATTCATCTGCTCCTGTGATTGCCATCAGATAGGCGTTCATGTCATGTGCCTTCAGGTACTGCTTTAATGCAGAGCTGGGCAGAGGCGGCACCATCTTGTCGCCAGCAAGAAGTCCTGCATCGTTCAGCAGTTTACTGTAGGTCTGTGTCAGCTTGCGAATGGTCGTGTCTTTCCACTGAGCAATTTCCTCAGACTCGTTCTGCATCAAGCGAAAGAACGCAAGCACATCGCTCGACTCCAAAGATTCAGCTCCAACAATCAGCTTATCACGGTATACTCTGTACATGAAGGTGAAGAAAAGTTTGTCGTCTGCCATAATAGACAGCAGAACCATCATTCTCTGCACCATAACAGATTGCTGTCCGAAAAGTTCCTGCCAATCCTGATCAAACTGTGTCACCCGACGCGAAACACAATTAAGAATTTCCTTTACACGGTACTCCTTGGCTGCGGAAAACAGGTGCTTCTCAAAAGCACTGCTCCTGATTTCGTCTGCCGATGAACCGTTCAAAAGTTCATTAACATAGGCTTTATACTCATAGAACCAGAAGGGCTTTGATACCAATCCGGCAGTATACTGATCCTGTCTCTTTTTGCTGCTCATAAAACACCATCACTTATATAATGTACAATTATATTTAAGTCTATCGTTTATACGAAGCTTTGTCAATTCATAAAGTAGCTAAATTATCCTCAATTGATAGACATTCTGCACAAAACAAATCTCGCAAAACTCAGCAAATCGTTTCAGATGTTCCGAAGTTCGTGGAGCAGCGAAGTTCTCAGTTATCCTCCCAAAACTCTTCTGCATCTTCCACGCTATCAAACTCATCTGCGTGTTTTTCTGCAAATTCCTCAGCGGAAGAACATTCCTGAACATCGTCAAACAGTACTTCCCGATTTGCCTTTGAGTCCCCAGCAGCTCCCGTACCAACGGGATTGAAAAAGCTCATGTAGCCGATAAAATCAAACAGACCTTTATTGAATTTCATTTGAACGACCTCCTTCAATTTTCTTCGTTCAGTCCCAGCACCTGTGCCACAACCTCGTCATGCCCAAGGAAGTAGTCCTCGATCAGGTCCCAGCGCTGTTTGGTGGTCAGATCGCTGGTCAGGAAAGCAGTCATCATGTTTTCTGCTGCAACATGGCGGCGATGGATTTCCTGAAGCTGCAGGTTCTTATAGCGACGGTCTTCGGACAGGCTGCGGATCTTCTGCGGGTCGTGACACGAACGAAAATTTCCAGATTCTGACCGCCGCGCACCTCATAGCTTGCAAGCCCGAAGATCTCCAGCACAGCCAACAGGCGCATGACCGGGTTCTGCTTGCCGCCGATGGTGGCAGGGATATAACCCATGTACTCCGTTTCTTCCCGGTTGGGGCACAGTTGACCAGCTTCTGATCCATCCAGTTGGCCATAGAAAAGTAGTTTCCATTGGTCACGCGGTACAGCAGACCGATACGGTTCCCGCCGCGCTGCGTTGCCTGAATAAACTTCATGCGGTCACCCTCACGCCTTGTAGGATCAGCCTGTACATCCATCACAAACAGTTCCAGCAGTGCTTTCGCAAAATCAGCATTCAGCACTTCTGCGCCAAGCGCTTCCTGTGCCTTCTGGCGGAATTCTTCTGCTGTAAACATCTTATGCTCCTTGCGGTAGCCATCAAACACTTGAGCAACCGCTTCCATGTATTGACGCAGCTTTGCGCGGGTGGTATCGAAGTCCTGACCATAATGGATCTGCGTCTTGACCCGCACCGAGATACGGTTCGTACCATCTGTGCAAACAGTTCACCTTTGAAGAACTTGGCCTTGAACATACCAAAGGTCATATCCGAGAAATACTTTTCCCACAGGTCGCCCATGCGAATCTCATAGATGCTGCCACTGTTGCGAACCACCACATCCGATGCCAGCGGACTGAAGCTGCGATTGACCGTCACGGTGTTGTCATAGAGATTCTTGACAAAATCGCCGTACTTGGCAAGGAATTCTTCCTCGATTTCTTCGGGCACGTTGGCATAGCAGGTTGTAAACATAGCCTTGGGACGCACTACCAGCACCGGGAAGCCGTATGCTTCCTCCAGATCCTTTGCCAGCAGGAGCAGACCCGTTTTGACGCGATTTTCTACCTCGCCAGAATCAAACAGATAACTAAACGCATCCGGAGAAACCAGCAGATTACGGTGCTTTTTCTGGCTGTACATCCAGTACAGCTTGTGAAGCATCTCTCGCAGCTGGAACTGCCGCAGTTCGCCCATGCCGTGCAGACGCTTGAGCTGTGACAGATCGCCGGGCAGATATTCTTCCACCGCCGTGCCACGCAGGTTCTTGTCACGAGCGCAGCGACCGATTTCCTGCACATAATCTGCCAGATTTCCGGTAGGGGCATAGTGGTACACCTGCACAATGTCCGGCACATCCACGCCCATACCGAATGCTTTGGTGCAGATCATCACAATTGCCTTGTTGTTCTTGAAAGCATCCTGTGCAGCGTTCTTTTCTCCCCGTTCCATACCTGCGTGGTAACGGCGGACTTTATCCTTTACACTGAAAGGTACCGCCTGATAAATGCTGTCCACCGTAGAACGGAACGGGCAGTAGACCAGTGTCTTTTTGCCTTCTGCCACATATTCTGCGATCTTCTGCGCCACATGGTTCACCTTAAACTCATCACGGCTCTCATCCGTCTGCTTGTCCAGCGAGTGAATATCAAAGTCGATGTTATCGCGGCGGACACGGCCCAGATATAGGATGGGCTGATTCAGTCCCAGCGTGCTGATGGTGTCCTGCACCACGTCATCCCTGCCACCAAACACAGCCGTTGCCGTCAGGCAGAGCACCGGGAAGTGCAGTCCATTTTTGCGCTGGCGCTCCAGATAATCGCCCATGAACCAGTAGTCCGCACGGAAATCCCGGCCCCAGCTGGTAACAGTGTGAGCTTCGTCCACCACGAACAGGCCCAGTCTGCGGCCGCCCAGCAGGGTCTCCAGCGAGGTGGTCAGCAACATTTCCGGTGCAATGTACAGAATGGACTTTTCGCCCTTATGGATGGCGTTCAGGCGCTCTTCCCGCTCCTCATGGGACACATTGGAGTTGAGGAAGGTGGCGCAGTGCACCCCGCGGGCTTCCAGCTGGCTGACCTGATCCTGCATCAGGGCGATCAACGGAGTGATAACGAGGGTCACTGCCTGATGCACCTGTGCCAAATAGATGCCAGACACCTGATAGAATGCGGACTTGCCCGCACCGGTGGGAGCGGTCAGGAACACATTGGAGTAATCCTGATAGCCATCCAATGCCAGCTCGCACTGCTTGACAAGGGTGCTGATGATCTCGCCCTGGCTGATCTGCATAGTCTCGGTTCCTGCCGCCGGGTCTTTGTAGAAGTCCAGCATACGGAAATCGGCGTTTGCGCCCCAGTACTGCTTGAGGATAGCCCGATACCGATTTATGGTTTCCGGTTCCACCTGCTCCTTGTGCTCGGCGCAGTTCAGTGCAAGGTCGCGCCGCACTGTGCTGCCACAAGACAGCACATCGTAGGTATTGTTTTTGGCGTTCTGTTCCCGCTCCACAGGCAGCACCAGCGGACCTTCCACCTCGCCGCAGAAGAACTGGTCTGCCAGTACCAACGGAGAAATTTCGTGGGACAGCGTTGCCGGTGCGTCCGTAAAAACGGACTGCTTTTTCTGATAGAACGGAACACAGCGGATATTTTCGCCCTGATGCCGATTGAACAGTGCCACATAATAACGCTCATCCAGTGTGCGGACGGCTGCATAGTAATGGCTGAGAACTTCCGCAGAACCAAACTCGGTCTTTTCGCTCTCGTACGCTTTGTACAGCGCTTCGGCGTCCTCTGCCGGGATGCAGCTGGGCACATAGGCAGGGAAGGCGTTGTTGTCCACCACGATGAACTCCGCATCGAACATCTCCTTGGGGTCCTGTACGTTCTGAAGGATGGCCAGCATTTCCTCATAAATTCCGACCGTCACGCCTTCTTCCTGCATCATCAGGCTCTGCACCAGCTTCCGCTTGGCTACATCAATCTTGGCAATGCTGATGCTGCCATCCTCGTTCAGAATCTTGCCTGCCGGCAAAACCGCATCTTCGCGATGTGCCAGCCAGCGGACATTGGCCGGTACAAAACCACGAAAAAAGAGAACCACATTTTTGCCTGCATAGCTGGCAATGAGTTCTTCGGCGTGCTGCTCAAAATACTTCTGTGCGTTCATGTCGTTCCTCCTGTACTTTTTATACTTCTTCAAATGTTTTAAGTCCCTGAACATTTGCAAAATGCGGCTTTAGCGGTTTGTCTAGAATTTCCGCTTTCAAGATCCATGGATCGTCCGTTTCCTTATGAGGAAGCTCCTGCGCTACCTCCAGAAGCGTTTTCCAGATGTCCTGATAAATGACCTTGAAAATCTTTGTCAGGGTCTCATACCGCATAACGCTATATTTGTGTCCATCCACTTCTGCGCTGCGGATCGGCTCCCAATATAAGCTGGACATAATGCCGGGTATCTTGCTGTGCGTATCCTCTGAGAAGTAATCGCTCTTTTCCTTTAGTTTTGCGAGAACAACTTTCTTGTCTTCGATGCTGCAAAACTGTAGATATCCTCCTTCAAAGTACGCCGTGTTCTTGTATTTGCGCTGATTGTTGTCCGGAATAACACGGTAGGGATGACCTTCGCAACAGTTGCCTGTTGCATAGCCTTTCTCATTGAGCAGCCGAACGGCTTCTGCGATATGGCTGTCGCAGTCAAATGTTCTTATTCTTGATTTCACCTGTCCGTCACGAGAATGCTCCCGGTAGGTGATCCGCATCTGTACATAGTACGAATTCCACAAATGTTCCATCATCACAATCCTTGCTCCTTCCCATTACACCGCCATTGCGGGTTCCGGCTGCTGCTCTGCAGCAGAGCCGCCAGCTTTTTCATTACATCAAGCGGAAGCCCGCCCTGCATTCTGGGAGCTTCCTGATAACAGGCAGCCTGTGCCTTTGCCACATCTGCCGCAAAATTCGGAGAATGAGCCGTTTCCATCAACCGGGCACTGTTGTAAGCGTCCCACGAAGCATCGTGCAGGCAGCCTTCCGGCTCCAGCCCTGCCCGGTGCATGGCGTTGCTGAGGGAGAGGATGTTTTTCTCTCCCAGCATCTGCCGGAAGTCCTCCTGAAAATCGTGCCACTGCACCATCTCGTCCAGAAAAACGCTGTCGATGCCCTTAAAGCCGCATTCCTTGCGCAGCTGGCACAGGTCGCTGGTGCTCCATGCGTAGATCTCGCAGCCGTCCGAACCGCACCATGCTTCCAGCGCATCCAGTGCTTCGGGCAGAGAGACTGCATCACTCACGGCACCGTTGCTGATGCCGGTGAGCTTGTAGATCTTGCGCTCGATCACACCGTTGTACTGGGGCCGCACGAAAATGCGGAAGCGGTCCAGCGGGTGAAACGTATCGTCCATCCGCACTGCGCCGATCTCGATGACCTCATTCCGGAGATCTTTCTTATGTACCAGACGTGCATCGGTGGTGTTCATTTCCAGATCAATGAAGATGCTCATTTGCAGTACCCCTTTTCGCTTCCCACAGTTTTCGGTTGATTTTCTGACATGATTCTACGCTTTTATCTGTCCGATAACGTTCTTCTATGGACTGGTCTCAGCTTTCCTCGGCAATTTCCTGCATCTGGGCAAACAGGTCATAGTACTTCGACCCTTTTGCGTCTCCAGATCCTCGTACTCCTCCAGGACCTGCATCTGCTGGTAATACTCCGTCGGTTTCGACTCGTCCATCATCGCACTGCGGTCCGTCACGATGAAGCCGGCAAAGTCCGCATCGCTGTAACACAGCCAGCGGGTAGGCTGACCATCTTCTGCAACTTCAAACTCCACTTCGGTCACATAAGTGCAGCACGCCAGAAAATCCTTCTTCTTTTTGGATAACACCTGAATCATAGTATTCTCTCCGTTCTCTTTCGTCCTCCGCAGATGATCGGCTCTGCTGAGGAACGATTGCATTGATGTCAAAGGAAACAAAAAAAAGACCTGCAAGACTTTTTGTCTTACAGGCCCAAGTTTGTACACCAATGAATCCACTTGTCCTGAAGACAACTGGATTCTACCACAAAAGGGTATACTTCGTCAATATACAATTTTCCATTATTAACTATTGAAATAATAACACATTTAATTACGCTTGTCAAGCCTTCTTTTTCAAAATTTTCGGTTAATAGCAATTTTCGCATCTCGTCGCACCATCGTTATTTATTAAAAATTCACTTAATGTCCCCACTATAAAGGAGATCTCGTTCCGTCATTTTATACAAAATTCAATCTACTCGCGCTCCACATAATTGTGCGAACAGCCATTTTTTCTGTCCGCCGCACCGGCGCCGCGCAAAAAGCTACAGCTGTGCGTCATTTTGCGTTTTTTGGATATAATCTTAGAAAACTAAATTCTTCAGTCATCCGTTATCTGGTGAACTTCATGCAGGATTGTTTTCAGTTCTTTATATAACTGTTCGGCTCGCTCAGGCAACGAGCCATCAGTCAGTCTCAAAGAATCAACTTCTCTTTCTGCGTATCCTTGCCAATATGGACTAAGCAACCCTTTCTTTGCGTCCTCGATACAATCTTCAATTTCCGTGTAGCTTATTTCATTATAGTCGATCATTTTCCCCCAGCCCTTCCAAAGCATCCAATCGGCTTGATAAATATTCTATCATGCATAGTTGATTATTTCAATTAAAAATTATAGATTCAACCACTCATTTTTGACTATCCTCTAGACTACAATAGAGTAAAGAAGGATGGTGGTTGCTCATGTACGAAGAACAGTTTTCCAAGCGGCTCGCTGAACTGCGCACGAAAAAGGGAGTATCTGCGAGAGACATGAGTCTTTCCATTGGGCAAAATCCCGGATATATTCGTGCAATCGAATGTGGAACTACCTTTCCTACCATGTCGAACTTCTTTTATATATGTGAGTACCTCAACGTAACTCCACAGGAATTTTTCAATTTCAGTGAGGAACCTTCCAATGGAATGAATGCTCTTACCGATCAACTCCAGCAATTCGATTCCGAGCAGATAAATGCACTTGCTGCATTTATCAAAACCATCGTAAAAAAGTAATTTCATTCAGCTCTTGCGGTTGCATGATAAAATACAGCACAGCATTTGACTTCACCGTATAGAGCGGATGAAGCTAGAATGCTGTGCTTTTTTGTTGGAGGCATTATCATGTTGCAGTCTACATCGGAATCCGAAGAACGCAATTTTGATGATATTCAGCGTGCGCTTGACATTGAACACACTGTGAAGGCTTTGGAAGCTCAACTATGCTATGACCAACATTCGCCAGAAGAAGTTGCCCGACAGATTCTAAAGGCAGCGTGCAAATTCTACGATGCCGATTGGTGTGGTCTTATCCAAGTTGATTTGGACTTGAAAATCTGGACACCGTTCTGGTGGTATTCCTTCAATGGTAACAATCATGGAGATTAGCGTTTATCTGGAGATTGCCAAAGGATAAATAGAAGCAGTATTATGATGAGCAGCTTGCCGCAGAAAAACAGCGCACCGAGCGGGTGACCAAGCGCATTTTGACCGAGGAAGAAATGTCGGCTCTGTCCGATCGCTGATGCAGGTCACCAAGGGCATGACCATCACAGTGCGGTATTTCAAAGAGGATACCGCCCACCCGGAGATTCCCGCAGTGGGCAACTACATCACGCTGACCGGAAAAGCGGACCGCATCGACCCAGTGTTCCGCACCTTGCAGGTGGGCGAAACCGTAGTGCCCTTTGAAGATCTGGTTGAGATCAGTGGGGAAAGCATCATGGAGATTGACCAATATCTCGGCATTACAGAGGATTAAGCACAAAAAAGACCACCAGCCGGAAACGCTGGTGGTCTTGCTTACTTATGACGTATCGTCGGCAGCTGCTTGACTTTGTTTCCGACTTTTTTGCGTTCCAGCGAGAACACCATGTCTGGAGTGCGCTCAAAAATCCTATGTCACGCCGCCAGCTCGTGCCACATTTGCAGTGGAACAGGCCAATGAACTGCTGCTTCATTTTACGTCCGCAGTTCGAACAGATATGTTTACTTGCCCCCCATATTGCATTACTGGAGTTTTGCAAGGATTTCCTCAGCCGTCATACCGCTGGCCAGCAGCTTCTTCAGCACATCTTCTGCTTCGCCTTTCTTTGCTTCTTCCATTGCCTTTGCTTCGGCGGCAGCTTTTTTGTTTTCGGCTTTGGTAAGTTCCTTGGTGACGGCTTTCAATTCTGCTTTCTTGGCTTTCATCTGTGTTTTCAGATCATCGAGATTTGCAGTCAGCGCAGCAACCTCAGATTCGATTTTTTCCTTTTCGGCGGTCTTTTCTGCAACGACGGCTGCATAATCAACGTTGGCATTTACAATACGGGTCTTATTCTTGCTTCCCTTGGGTCTTGCCATAATAATTTCCTCCCATACAGTGAAATAATTTGATACTTACAAGTATATTCCAAATAGTCAGAATTGCAATAGGTAACCTGAGCTGTTTTCAACTGCTACTGTGCCACATCAGAAGGTAGGGCTTCATAATGGCAAGATACTTATCGCGTGCAGAACTTTCGTGCATATGCTTCTTGAGAATCCATCTAGTGAATACCGACACCTCCATGATCTTTTCTATCCAATTTGTGGAAGAATCATTTTTCTCACTAAATGACCCCAAATAATGTGACGAACTCTCAACCTCTATTAT
>ENA-OQAS01000129-OQAS01000129.1-human-gut-metagenome-genome-assembly--contig:-NODE-129-length-38220-cov-5.679836_pt1 | contig 38220 bp, 38 predicted proteins | sample MGYA00242733_ERZ504523 | MGnify/ENA primary metagenome ERZ504523 (study PRJEB26092, sample SAMD00036239) | human gut metagenome | host: Homo sapiens | study: EMG produced TPA metagenomics assembly of...
CTGCCCGCGTGGACGCGCCGGCGAGCTGCGCACGTTCTTCCAGGTGAGCCTGCCCCTGCTCGCGCCCGGCATCGTGACCACGGCCCTGTTCTCGATCGTGGCGACGTGGAACAACTACTTCCTGCCGTTGATCATGCTCAAGGATTCGAACTGGTATCCGCTCACGATCGGTCTGAACCAGTGGAAGGACCAGGCGAGCACCGCGGGCGGCCAGGCGATCCAGAATCTGGTGATCACGGGCTCGCTGATCACGATCGTCCCGCTGGTCATCGCGTTCCTGTGCCTGCAGAAGTACTGGCAGTCCGGTCTCGCCGCAGGCGCCGTCAAGGATGATCGCAACGGTCGCATGCTGAAATTTCGGTAAAGCGCATACCGATTTTTCGGCAATCGTCCGAAAAGAACAAAAAATAAGACCTCGGGGGTGTCATCGTGGACGTCCCCGGGGCCATCTCAAATATCTTAGTAAATATATATACTAGATTTTATAAAAAGATTTTACGAGAGCTTTCGAAGGGAAGCTGTCGAGCTGGCATCCTCAGCGTTATAGCGGATGCCATACGCACACAAAGGAGTAATCCATGCATCGCACGTTCAAATGGCCGGAACTGCTGACCGACAACGGCAAAGGCATCGCATACGGCGGTGATTACAATCCCGACCAGTGGCCGGAAGACGTGTGGGACGAAGACGTCCGCCTCATGAAGCAGGCCGGCGTCAACACCGTGGCCGTGGCCATTTTCAGCTGGGATCGCATTCAGCCGGAAGAAAACCGTTGGGATTTCGGCTGGCTTGACCGCATCATCGACAAGCTCGGCAAAGCCGGCATCGCGGTCGATCTGGCCTCCGCAACCGCCACCGCGCCGCTGTGGCTGTACGAAAAGCACCCGGAAGTGCTGCCGCAAGACAAATTCGGCCATCCCTCAACGCGGGATCGCGCCAATCCTGGAGCCCGACAAGCCCGGTGTTCAAGGAATACGCGCTCACCCTGTGCCGCAAACTGGCCGAACGCTACGGCACCAACCCGTACGTCACCGCATGGCATATGGGCAACGAATACGGCTGGAACAACCGTTACGATTACTCCGACAACGCGCTCAATGCCTTCCGCCTGTGGTGCGAACGCAAATACGGTACCATCGAAAACCTCAACAAGGCGTGGGGCACCACCTTCTGGGGTCAGGAAATGAACGGTTTCCACGAAGTGCTCATCCCGCGTTTCATGGGCGCCGACTCCATGGTGAACCCCGGTCAAAAGCTTGATTTCGAGCGTTCGGCAACGATATGCTGCTCGACTTCTACAAGGCCGAACGCGACGCCATCGCCGAAATCTGCCCCGACAAGCCGTTCACCACGAACTTCATGGTCTCCACCGACCAGTGCTGCATGGACTACGCCGACTGGGCCGAGGAAGTCGATTTCGTGTCGAACGACCATTACTTCCATGAGGGCGAATCGCATATCGACGAACTGTTCTGCTCCGACGCTTTGATGGATTCCCTCGCGCTCGGCAAGCCGTGGTATGTGATGGAACATTCCACTTCGGCCGTGCAGTGGAAGCCGCTCAACGCACGCAAGCGCAAGGGTGAAACCGTGCGTGACTCCATTGCGCATGTGGCCATGGGTGCCGACGCCATCAACTTCTTCCAGTGGCGTGCCTCCGCATTCGGAGCCGAATCCTTCCACTCCGCACTCGTGCCCCACGCAGCGAAGACACCAAACTGTTCCGCCAAGTGTGCGAACTGGGCGCAGCGCTGAAAACCCTCGGCGACGCTGGCGTGCAGGGTACCGAACTGGAACAGTCCGATACGGCGATCCTGTTCAGCGCGGAATCCGAATGGGCCACACGCTCCGAAACCCTGCCGAGCATGAAGCTCAACCATTGGCATGACGTGCGCGACTGGTACCGTGCGTTCCTCACGCCGCACCCCGTGCCGACATTGTGCCGCTGAAATACGATTGGAGCGCATACAAGACCGTCGTACTGCGACCGTGATCATGCTCAGCGCCGAAGATACGCAGCGTTTGGCCGATTTCGCAGCTGCCGGCGGCCGTGTGGTCATCGGTTACGCAACCGGACTAATCGACGAAAACTTCCACACCTGGCTCGGCGGATACCCGGGAGCCGGAGACGGCCTGCTGCGCGAAATGCTGGGTATTCGCGGCGAGGAATTCAACATTCTCGGCGCGGAAGCCGAAGGCGAACCGTCCGAAATTCGTTTGAGCTCCGGTGCGGTCACCCGCCTGTGGCAGAACGATGTGAACGTCGACGGCGAACGCGCGCAGGTATTGGCCACCTACGAAGGTGAAGAAGCCGACGAATGGGAACTCGGCGGCACCGCCGCAATCACCCGCAATCCGTACGGTTCCGGCGAAACATACTTCGTCGGCTGCGATCTCAACGTCGCCGATCTTACGGAATTCGTGCGCGAGAATATCGTGGAAGATTCCGCAAATGTCGCCAATCCGACCGATTCCGACGTACTGCACACCGTGCGCAAGTCCGCCGACGCAACCTTCGATTTCTATCTGCGCGCGGCAAGAAAGAAATCGCATTGCAGGGCATTGAAGGCGAACCAATCTACCTGTTCCAAGCGGAAGCAGAGGAACAGACGGGCAGCTACACCGTGCATCGCAACGGCGTACTCGTCGTAAAGCGCGCATAATTCCGCATAATTTCGCGCAATTTCGCGCAATTGATTGCGTAACACAACAATCTCACACAACCTGAGCCCGCCATTCTGAAACTCAAGAATGGCGGGCTTGCCATAACTGGTAAACTTTTTACCGGCATATTCAACAATCACGGAGACGAACATGGGCGAGTCAAAGCCGGAGCCGAAGCCGGACAAAAAACGCGTCACCCTACGAGACGTGGCCGAAGAGGCAGGCGTTTCACTCAAAACCGCATCCAACGTGATCAACCATTCCGGCCGTATGACCGACTCCACGCGAGAAAAAGTCCAGGAAGTCATCGACCGACTCGGATACCGCGTGAACGTGTCCGCGCGCAATCTCAACCGCGGCAAAACCGGTTTCATCACACTCGCCGTACCAACATTGACCGCCCCATACCTGTCGGAGCTCGCCAACCGCGTAATCGACGCGGCCCGCGGCTACGGCTACTCCGTATACGTCACCACCTACGCCGAAGGATCCGCACAAGGAGCGCAATCACTCCTGCGCAACTTCAACACCACCGTCTCGGACGGCATGATCCTGTCGATCTCCGAAGTCGAAAACCTTGAAGCGGCGGACTTGGACGTGGACTATCCGCTCGTATGCGTGGGCGCGCGTTCCACACACGGCAAAGCCGACCACGTTACCCCCGACGATATTCAGGAAGCCCGACTCGCAGCCGAATACCTGTTCGACCATGGCGCAACCCGGCTCGCGGTGGTCGGATCGCGAACCGAACCGGAGCATATCGATTCCGTGCGTGAAGCGGTGGAAGGCAATGCGCAACTGCGACTTCGCGGCGTGCTCGAAGCGTGCGCCGCGCGGGGAGCGGCATTCGATTCCCGACTGGTAATGAGCACTGGGCGGGATTGGACGATTGGTTCCGGCGCTCGCATTACGCAGCAGCTTATTGATTCCGGGATTCCATTCGACGGTATTGTGGCGTTCAATGACCAGCTTGCGTTGGGTGCGCTGTTCACTTTGGCTGCGAACGGCATTTCCGTGCCTGAACAGATGCAGGTGATCGGCTTCGACAATATTGAAGAAGCCGCATATTTCCAGCCTCCGCTGACCACCATGGATTCTTGTCTCGACTGGATTGCGACGACTGCGGTCAGCCGCATTCTCGACCGGATCGACGGCACGCGTGTGCTGGAGCCGAGTTACATCACCACCCAGTCGCACGTGATCGCCCGCGCCACCACGCGCGTGTAGCTCGCCGTTGGTTTCGTGCCGTCGCCCTTCGAGCCATCGGTTTCGTACCGTTGTCCTTCGTGCCGTTGATTTCGCGCTATCGCCCTTTGTGCTGTTGATTTCGTATCGTTGGCTTCGCGACGCAGCTCGCGATGTTTGTGCAGACCCGAATCAACCTCGGTGTTCCGGCAATTCCTGCGCGGGCAGCTGCGCCGGTCGACTGGCGGACACCGAAATGGGACCCACATCAGGAACGACCGGAGAGCGTGAGAATTACAAGAATCACGTTAAGTGCGACAATCAGCGAAACAACTACCATATTGATCGCGAATTTCACCGGACCATCCACATAATCGCCCATTAAAGAACGGTCGTGCGTGTATTTCATTAACGGAATAATCGCAAATGGAATGCCGATCGACAGTACAACTTGCCCTATGATCAGCGCTTCCGTCGGATTCTTAGCAAACCACAACACCACCAACGCCGGTACGAGCGTCACCACGCGGCATGCCCACATCGGCGCTTTGATCCGCAACAGTCCATGCATGATTTCGGCGCCCGCATATGTGCCGACCGACGTGGAACTCAGGCTGGAAGCCAGCAATCCGACCGAGAAAATCGTGCCGATCACCGGACCTAGCACATGCTGAATGGCCTGTTGCGCACCCTCGATCGTATCCGTGCCGGTCATGCCATGCAATGAATTCGCCGCAAGAATCAATAGTGCAAGATTCACCGATCCAGCAAGTAATAATGCCCAGAACACGTCTATTTTGCTTCCGTGTAGCAGGGTCTTTACGCTCGGTTTGGGCTCTCCTGGCACGTAATGGTCGTTCACCAGCGTGGAATGCAGGTAAATCGCGTGCGGCATCACCGTGGCGCCCAGCATAGAAGTTGCCATCAATACCGTTTCGGTTCCTTTGAAATGCGGAACAAGACCTTGCAAAACTTGCGCAGGATTTGGTGGATCAATAAAAAGGCCTGCAATAAATCCAAAAGTAATCACCAGCAGCAATGCAATAATCAGCTTTTCAAAAATATGATGCGTGGCACTCTTTTGAAAAATAAGCAAGACCGTAGAAATAATGCCGATTATGCACCCACCAATAAAAAGCGGAAGTCCAAATAATAATTTCAGTGCGATTGCGCCGCCAATTACTTCCGCAAGATCAGTCGCTATTGCAATGACTTCCGCTTGCATGAAAAACATGAATCGACCGCCGTCACCAAGTCGTTCTCCCAGGATTTCGGGAAGACTTTTTCCGGTGACGATACCAAGTTTTGCGGACTGATATTGAATGAGCACGCTCATACAATTGGTGAGTACCAGCACCCACACCAGCAGATATCCGTACCTCGCGCCGGATGTGATATTCGCCGCCACATTGCCGGGATCCACGTAGGCGACGGCCGCCACAAAAGCAGGTCCAAGCATGCCGGCAAGCGCGTGCCGTGGCGGGAAGAGAAATCGTGATTCGCCCGTGCCGTTTCCCAGCATTCCACGCCATCCGTCGCACCTGCATTGACCATGCCTCCCATGCCGTCCATATCGTTCGCGTCGTCTGTACTGTTCATGTTCGTCGCCCTCTTATCCGAGCAATGTTATAGCGCACGAGACTGCGCGGTTATGTTACGTACGCGCATATCATCTGTGGGCATATGCGCGACTCATGCAACGGCGCGTCCGAACCGTTCCAAGACGCAATGCGAGGCATGTGCCACGAAATATGGCCGAATTGCGGCGACCTGCGGCTAAGCTGGAACAAGCATAAGAACGGTTGAGAATAATCGCCTGAAACACAGCCTTCGAAAGGACAACGCATGGCAACTTTCCATACCCCCATGGTCACATTGAACGACGGCAATCTGATTCCGCAAATCGGCTTGGGCGTGCTGCGTATCGACGATGAGGGCGTTACCTCCGTAGTGGAGAGTGCGCTGGAAGCCGGCTACCGTCATATCGACGGCGCGGCGGGGTACAACAATGAGGCCGGCGTGGGTCGCGCGCTGAACAATGCGGGATTCACGGAAGGTGAGCAGCGCAAAAACCTGTGGGTTACGACGAAACTGCGCGATTCCGAGCAGGGGTATGACAGCGCACGCAAGGCGTTCGACCGCCAGCTTGGCTTGCTGCAGCTCGATTATGTCGACATGTACATGCTGCATTGGCCCACCCCGTTCGACTGGCGTTCCAGCGAAACGTGGAAGGCGTTCCAGGAATTCCGCGCGGAGGGGCGCGTGCGCACGCTGGTGTGTGCAATTTCCTGCCCGAGCATCTCGACCGCTTGCATGAGGAGACCGGCGAATATCCTGCCGTCAACCAGATTGAGCTGCATCCGACCTGGCAGCAGCGCGAGGTCGTGGACTATTGCAAGGCGCACGGCATTGCCGTGGAAGCATATTCGCCGATGGCTCGCGGTGCTGATTTGAACGCCGGAAATGGTGCGATTGAGCGCATCGCAGCGGAGCATGGGGTTACCCCTGCGCAGGTGATTCTGCGTTGGCATATCGAAAATGGCACGATCATCATCCCAAGTCGGTGCATGCGGATCGGCAGAAGCAGAATCTCGATTTGTTTGGATTCGTGCTCACCCCTGAAGAACATGCCGCGGTCGACGCGCTTGACGGTCCGACGCGCGCCGGACATGATCCGATGACGTTCACGTACGCCTGATACTCCGTAATTCCGTAATTTCGTATTATTTTTAATAATTATGCCTCGAAAGAATAATCGTAATTCTTATAATTATCGGAATATTGAACGCGACGTGCGTGATATCCAGCGGGCCGGCAAACGGTTCAAAAAAAGTTGGATCAACGCCGACGGTCCGCTGGAACGTATTCTTATTTTGCTGGTAGTCGTTGCGGTAATCGGCGTCACTATCGGCATGCTGCTGCCGAAAGTCAATCCGACCGTAGGCGAAATCACCGGCGAGTACACGGCAACCGGCACAGCTGCGGAAACGTTGGAAAAACTTACCATCGACGACAATCCCACCAAGGCCGGATATGATCGCGATGCGTTCGGATTCCGCGAAACCGACGACGATGGCAACGGTTGCGACGTGCGCGAAGACGTGCTCGCGCGCGATCTGACGGACGTGCAATATAAGAACGGCCGTAGCTGCCAGGTTGCGTCGGGCACGCTTGACGATCCGTATACCGGTCAGACCATCCAATTCGTACGTGGAGTGAAAACGTCTTCGGCGGTGCAGATCGATCATGTGGTCGCGTTGGAAAATGCGTGGCAGTCGGGCGCGAACACGTGGGATCATGCGAAGCTGTACCAATTCGGCAACGACATGTACAATCTGCTGGCCGTGGATGGGCCCGCGAATCAGCAGAAGGGTTCCGCTTCGGCCGCATACTGGCTGCGACGAACAGTGAATACCGTTGCGATTACGTGGCCCGGCAGATTGGCGTGAAAGACAAGTACGGGCTGACTGTCACTTCGCAGGAAAAGCGGGCGATGCTTTCCGTATTGCACGGTTGCCCAGCGCAGGAATTGCCGGAAAGCTGAAGCTGCTCATTTAGGCGCGGATATTTGCGGGTGCTGGCTGGGAACGGTCGTAGTTGTAGACGGTGAACGTTCCTTTGTTGAATCGTTTGGTTTCGTACAGCGCCAAGTCGGCCTGTGCGACGCATTGGTCGAAATCCACGCTTCCGATCGCGTCTCCATCGGCGCTCCCCGTGCCAAGGCTGGCACCGTCAGCGGCTGCAATGCGGCACACGCCTACGCTGCAATGCACGTCTTGCCCGTGCTGTTCCGAGGTGCGTGCCAACTGTTGGAAGAACATGCCCAGCGTGGTTTCGAGCACCTGTTCGCTGGCGGTGTTTCGGATGAGTGCTATGAATTCGTCGCCGCCGTATCGGCAGATGATGTCATCTTGCCGGTAGATGTGCCGAAGTTGGGATGCGACCTCGCGGATCCAGAAATCGCCGACCGTGTGTCCGTATGTGTCGTTGATGGTTTTGAAATCGTCGATGTCGACGAACATCAGCATCGCTTCGTCGTGCGAATCCATGCGGTCGAAGTATTTGCGCATGTGTTTCCATCCCGCTTCCTTGTTCAGCAAACCGGTCATGCCGTCATGTTCGGCTTCGTACCGTGCTTTTTCGTAGGCGGCCTGTTGCGAGTGGAATCGCATGTTCATTTCCACGGTGTCCATGACGAACATGATCTGTGTGGAAATCACGATCGCCAAACATTGCAATGAAAAACTGTATGCCAGTGCTTGGTAGATGGTCGCCAATACTGGTAGCACGAAGAACGACATCATGGAAAGGAAAATAATGCGATCAAGGTTCTTGCGATATGAGATCAGCATGAAGAGGCATAATGCGATTCCCAAGACCGCAATTGCCTGCGAAAGAAGATAGAAATTACCGCGATGGTAAAGATTGTGGTCATCGAAATAGTAGAAAAGGCCAGTGAATTGTGTGATGATAAGTAAGAGAATTCCAATTACGGATAATGCGTAGACAGCACGCAATGCGGCTGGTTTGCGATGCTGATGTTTGCTCACTGTCAACCAAACATAGGTTGCGAAGAAACTCATGAAAATATAGTTGATGCAGAATACTGAGAAATTGCTTATGCGAACCATATAGTATGCGGTTTCGTCTGCATCTACGCGAAAATACCAGCTGAGCGCGTCGGTTCCAAGAAGAAGCATGCAGGCGATCTGCATGAGTATTTTGATGCGAGTTCGTCTGGTTTTGTGTGGTGTTGCAATGAAAATTCCGCCTGCGCAAATCAGGCATATGAAAATACCCCACAACTCCATGCAGATGTGGAACATGGCCCTGACTGTCATTATCCTCCACCCACCCCCCTCGACGCTGCCTGCGTCGAAAACTTGCCTACCTCTTTCGTGTGCCATGATACCTCTAAATAGGGGAGCGTTACCCCGAAATGACAAAAACGGGAATCCGCAGGCGAATATCCATGCCTCTGTCATACGGGCTATCATATAGTTTGTGCGTTTGAATGTGGAGAAGGTGATTGATGTCAGCAAGGCGGAGCATGTCCCGAGCGCTTAGTCGAGAGGAATCGTATCAGACGGTCATTTAACGCGCACGGCGTTTATTTCCATTGCGATTCTTACATTTATTACGTTCGTCGGTAATTTCACGCAATTGCAGTTGAGCGCCGCGTTGCCGACGATCGTCAGTGATTTTGGTATTTCCGTTACGACCGGTCAGTGGCTGACGTCGATTTTCCAGCTGGTCATGGGCGTGATGGTGCCGCTTACGGCATACCTTACGAGACGTTTTTCGACGCGCGAAATCGTGCTTGTTTCCATGGTTGTGTTCACGATCGGCTCGCTGTTCGCTTGGCTTGGTCCAACTTTTTTGATGGTGCTGATCGGGCGTTGCTTGAGGCGGTTGGCACGGGTGTGATGTGGCCGGTGTTGCAGATCACGGTGTTTTCGATTTATCCGCTGTCTCGCCGTGGTTTCGCAATGGGTACGGTTGGCATGGCGATGAGCGTGGCTCCGGCGATCGGCCCGACGCTTGGCGGTGTGCAGACGGACTTGAACGGTTGGCGTTCAATTTTCCTCACGTTGACCATTATCGGCGTGATTTCGCTGCTTCTTGCCTATTTTGGATTGCATAATTTCGGTGAGAACGATAAAACCGCGAAGGCTGACTTTTTTTCCGTTGGACTGTCTATTTTCGGTTTCGGCGGGCTAATGTTCGGCTTTACGAATATTGAATCGTATTCGTTTGTAAATCCTATGGTTTGGCTGCCAATGGTGATTGGCGTTGTGGGAATTATTTGGTTTGTGCTCCGCCAGATTCATGGCGCGCGCAGGCAGATTGAAAATCCTGAAGCGCAGCCGCCACTGTTGAATTTGAGCGTGTTGAAGAATCGTAGTTTTACTGTTGGCACGATCACGGCCGCGCTCTCGTTCTTCGCGTTCAGTTCGATTATGGTGATCATGCCCCTGTACATTCAGGATTGCCGTGGCTATTCTGCTGCGATTAGCGGCCTGGTGATGCTTCCGGGTGCTTTGGGCCAGTGCATTTCGCAGTTTTTCGGTGGTAAGGTGCTTGACCGTTTCGGCGCACGTCCGGTGGCGTTGATCGGCACGATTACCTTGTGTTTCGGCACGGTCATGATGAGTTTGATTTCCATGACTTCGTGGATTTGGTGGGTGTCGATTTGGCAGTTTGTGCGCCAGATCGGCATGGGTTTCGTGTTGATGCCGATTACCACATGGTCGCTGAATTGTTTGGAACCGGAAGAGGTGAGCGCCGGATCCGCGGTGACGAATACGGTTCGTCAGATTGCGGGCGCGATTGGCGCTCCGGTGTTGGTGATTTTGATGGAGACGTTCACGTCTCTTCGTTGGACTGCGCTCGGTGGCACAAAAGCCGTGTATGCGGCTGCCAATGTGTTCGGCATTCAGTGGGCGCTTCGTATCAGTGCGGCAATCTGCTTCGTGATGGTGCTGATGGTGTTCTTCGGCGTGCGCGGCCAGGGTGCCGGTTCCACGCATGAAACCGTGCAACGCGCCCTCAACCGTAGGCGTGCCGCCTGACCGTGCATGCTGCGACGGCTACTCTTCTTCGTTGGGCTTGTATTCCACTACGCTGAGGGCCACCACGCCTGCGCTGGTGTGCACGAACACATTGGCGCTCCCGCTACGGCTTCCAAGCCTTCCACTAGGTGTGAGATCGGCTCGGAATCAAGCACCGGCAGCACTTGCGCCACACCGTCTGCGTCGGTGACGGTGAGCGTATCGTCCAAATATCCGGAGGCGAGCGTTTCGTCGATGGCGCTTTCGAATTCGGTCAGTTTGCTGATTTCCTCTTCGGCGGCCTTGTTTGCGGCCACTTCCACAGCTTGCGCCACTTCTTCTCGCATTGCCTCTTCGCTCATGACTACCTCTTTTTGCTAAGCGCCGTTTTGTAACCTATAGATTATCGGATGAACGTATCAGAACGATTCCAAATGCCGGAAAGTGTCCATATAGTGGCACTTTTGTGAAAGCATCACCCTCAATGCGCGCGGGAAACATATGCGGGGATGAACGCGGGTAGCGTTCACGAGAAGAGATGTTGTGAGAGATGTTGTGAAAAACGATGCGTAAGACTATCGGTTGCAACATGTGATTGCATACGATTGCGGATTGCGCGGAATAGGAAGTGAAACGGGAAGATGGAATGGGAGAGGAGTGCGCATGACTCGACTTGGCGATGTCCAACGAAGTGAGACGCGTCGTGAAACGCGCGCTTCACTGCTTACGGCGTTGCTGTGGTTCGCATCCGCCGTCATCGTGTTCGCGATGCTTCTGCGCATGCTGCCGAACAGTCTCGATGGCAAACGGTACGTGCCTTTGATTGTCGCACTCATGCCTTGGCTTGGCTTGCTTTCCGTGATTATCGCAATTATTGCAACAGTTTTTCGCACTGTCGGCAAACGAAAACTTTAGTCGCGTTAAGCGTATTGTGTGTGATCATCCAGATTATTTGGCATTGGGGGTATGTCGTTCCGACCAATGATCGTGCCATACAACCTTCTGCAACAGTGCGTGTCATGACGTTCAATACGAAGCAAGGTTGTGCCGATGCGCAGCAAATCGTGCGAACAATCCAAAGCGAGCATGTTGAAATTCTTGCAATGCAGGAAGTTTCATCAGGATTATTAGATCGGTTGCATGATGCTGGAATTGAGGATTATCTTCCGTATTCCGTTTCCGCGCAACTCACTTGGCACGACAATGGCGGTGTGAACGTACTGTATAGTGTGCATCCTCTGCAGGAAACAACGCAGGATCTCATTCCTATTGAATCCAGTAGTATTCCTGCCGCGACAGTTGATTTCAATGGCAGAAAAGTACGATTTGGGTCGGTTCATCCGTTTTCTCCACGACCAAGCAATCAGGGATTATGGAATAAAAGTTTGGATTCCATAGCGCAATTACAGCATTACGATAATGGGGAATCGTATGTGCTGATGGGGGATTTTAATTCCACGTGGGATCATGCAAGCTTCAGATATTTGTTGGGCGATCGCTTTACGGATGCGGGGGAGAGTGCCGGCGAGGGATTGCATATGACGTATCCTTCGGTATTCCCTATCGCTGAAATCGACCATATCATCTACGACAAGGGTGTGTACGCCAGAAATTTGGAAACCAAGCGGATTCAAGGTTCCGACCACAAGGCATTATTGGCGACGTTGGAATTTCAGTAATGCTGCCGTCGCGGGTCATGCTTGAGTTGTAGCAATACTGGTTTGCAGGTCACGTTTAGGTTGCATCAGTTCTTGCGTTACCGGCAACAGTTGAGCAGTAATACCGCCGTTATTGCCCCGTTTTTGCTCCGTAGGTTTCATCGACTCCCCCTACTATTACACTGGGGAATCCGAAGTGCTTGCAAACAATTAGGGAGCGAAACGGAATATGAACGGCGCGTCTGATCAGCCTGAAGAATTCGGCGTCCAGCCTGAGCAAGGCCGTCAGGAGGAGCCGCAGTCTAATGCCGATTCAACCTCCGACGCAACCGCCAGTCCAGAAGATTCCACTTCCAGCGCCCCGCATTCCCGCCGCGTGCGCCGCCGTATGAGCGCCGAGCATATTCGCCAAATCAAGCGCAAACGTCGCCGTCGCAAGATCCTAATCGGCGTACTCGTGATAGTCGCAGCCCTCGCCGTTTTCGCCGGCGCATTCGTATGGTCTGCGCTGCACGTGAAAAACGAGCTGCAGCAGGCGGTGTCGGGCGTGCAAGGCTTGCAGCAGACCATCTCCGAAGCGGACACGTCCAAGCTTGAGAAGCAGACAACCGCGTTCTCCGATCACGTACGCAAGGCCTACAAGCAAACCTCTTCGCCGCTGTGGCAGGTGGCGTCGGTCGTGCCGTATGTGGGCAATGACATTTCCGCCGTACGCACCACGGTGGCCGCCATGGAGAATATTTCGTCGCAGGCGTTGCCGCAACTGGTGAAAGTCGCCGAAAATGTTGATCTGAACAGTATTCACGTGGAAAACGGCACGATCGAAATTTCCGGATTGGAAGCGTCTCAGCAGCCGCTCCAAATCGCGGACGATACGATCGACAAGGCCACGCGGGAAGTGAAAACCGTGAAAACCCCGCATATCGCGCAGGTCGCGGACGCCCTGAAAACCGCGGAAACGTATTGCGAAAAACTTGACAGCATGGTGCATTCCTTGAATTCCATCGTGCAGGTGCTGCCCAGCATGTTGGGTACGGAAAGCCATGCGAATGATGCTCCGCGCAATTATTTGATTCTTGCGCAAACGAATGCGGAGGCGCGCCCGTCCGGCGGCCTTACGGGATCGCTCGGCCTGGTCACGGTGCAGGGTGGTCACGTGAACTTGCAGCCGTTCGTTTCCGATTCGGAAATTCAGAATGCCGACGAGCCGGTTGTGGATTTGACCGCCGAGGAACGTTTGCTGTTCACCGACAAGCTTGGCAAGGATATTCGCGACGTGAATTTCACTCCTGATTTTCCGCGTACCGGCGAGATTGTGAGCGCCATGTGGAATCGCCAGTATGGCGTTGCGGTTGATGGTGTGATCGCCATTGATCCGCTGTTCCTGCAGAACATGCTGGCGGTGACCGGTGGCGTTGTCATGCCTGACGGTTCGACGTTGGATGGCACTAATACCGCCCAAACGTTGCTGCATGACGTGTATGCGCGCATGGCTCCGCAGGAGACGGACGAGTATTTCGCGGTTGCCGCGCAGGCCGCGTTCGACCATATCATGCAGAATGCGGGCGATTTCAAATCGTATGTCAAGGCGCTTGCCACGTCTGTTGAGCAGGGACACGTGATGGTGTGGAGCGCGCATGAGGATGAGCAGAATCTGATTGCCGATTCCGCTATTTCCGGCAAATTGATTACGGAAGGTGCGAAACCGCAGGTCGGCGTGTATATTTCCGACGAAACCGAGTCGAAAATGGACTGGTATTTGCATCGCGAAGTGACCACTGAATTCCAGAAGGTCGCGCGAAACGGCGCGAACCAGTATACGGTGCATATCAAGTTGCAGAACACCATAACGGCGGAAGAAGCGGCTTCCGAAGCTGACTATGTGACCGGTGCCGGAAATATCGTTCCGAAAGGCCAGATCAAGACGGCATTGTTCATTTACGCGCCTGCGAACGGTCGTTTGGTGGATTGGGAATTCCAGAATGCCGACGATTACAAGGGTGTGACTTTGCACGATGGCCTGACCGTGGGCGTGGGCGATGTGACCTTGCAGCCCGGCGAATCCTATGAGATCACCGTGCATGTGCAGTCCGCTCCAGATACGGATGAGCCGCTCACCCTCCGCCAGACCCCGCTGATTGAAGGCCGCTAGACAGTTCCGTAGGTAACCTAAGCAGCTAAGCAAGCGGCTCTAGACAAGCCATCTTGCAACAGGGGAGTATGGGGGAATATGTGGGTATATGCGCATGTACCTCACGTTCACGGAACGGACGTCAACTTTTCATCCGTTCTTGCCGCGCGTTCGCGGTATCGCGTCAAAAGCAAGTTTCCAATAGTCATTTAACCGCAAAAGCGAGTTGGAGATCTACTCTGTTAACAGGGCTTATGATACTATCTCTTCATGGAGGGAAGCCCCCTTCTTTTCGGGTGGGGGTAGTTAGTAGAGGGAGGAGTCATGCAAGGCGGTTTCCGCAGCTCTGAGCAGGGTTCGGATCAAGTAGTGAGAACCCAGGAAATCCATATCGTCTCTTCTAACTCTCGTCACCAGGATCAGAAGCAGGAGCGACATCAGTCTCAAGACAACAGCCTCAGTTTGAGCCGATGATGTTTTCGAACACGCCATTTTCCGTTGGTGAAGATGGAAAGCGCAAGGGCAGGCGGAATCAGGTTGTGCCCGCATGGCGTTATTCTTTTGTCGTCTGCTTGGTGATGGTCGATCTTGCGGTCATGCTGATTTCGCTATCCATCAGTCTTTGGGCCAACGATGCCGCATATAATGCCATCAATGGGGCCATGCCGTTCTGGCTGTTCCTTATCTGCTTCAGCCTCATCTGGGTGTTGAGCCTCACCTTTGCCGGAACGTATCATCGTCATGTGATGGCGGAAGGCTACGAGCTGTATGCGAAAATCATCAACGCGTCGCTGCTCACCATCATCACTTACTGCTCGCTTGCTTTTATTTTCAATCTTTCCTTGCCGAGAACCGCGCTTATCGTCGCCCCGATCATTGCATTCTTCCTAGAAGTCATCGCCCGTTGGCAGATGCGTCAGTGGCAGCATCGCAGCCGTCAGAAGGGCGCCTGTAAGTATAAGACCGTGGTGATTGGTTCTTCCGACGGTATCAATTGTGCGTTGCGCACCATGCGGGACTACTCCAATTGGGGGTATTCGCCGATTGCCGTGTGTCCGATCGAAGCTGACGACAATGAGAAAGACGTTTATGTGGTCACGTCGTTCGAGCCTGATCCTTCCATTGAAGGTGCCGACAAGCTGAAGGTGATTCCGTTCAATGCCGCTTTCCCGCGTACGTGCGAAAGCTTGGGTGCGCAGGAAGTGTATGTTGCCGACGTGCTGTCCCGCGATTCCGAAATGCTGCATGGCATTTCCCTTGCGGTCGAGTCGCTTGGCATGGAGCTTGCGTTGGCTGTTTCCTTGGCTGACGTGAGCGGCCACCGCCTGTACTTGCGTAATACGGCCGAACAGCCGGTATTGCTGGCAAGTTTGCCGCAGTATACGAATACGACGTACGTGATTAAACGCCTGCTGGATATCGTCGGTTCGGCTTTCGCGCTGCTGATTTCCTCGCCGCTGATGCTGGGCACGGCGATTGCCATCAAGCTTGATGACGGTGGTCCGATTTTCTTCTCGCAGCAGCGTATCGGTTTGCATGGCAAGCCATTTACCATGTATAAATTCCGTTCCATGGTCACCAATGCGGAAGAATTGAAGAAGAAGCTTGCCGAAGAAAATGGACAGACCGATCGTTTCATTTTCAAAATGAAGGATGATCCGAGAATTACGAAGGTCGGTCGTTTTATTCGTAAGACTTCGTTGGATGAATTCCCACAGTTCTTCAACGTTTTGAAGGGCGACATGTCTTTGGTTGGTCCTCGCCCGGCATTGCCGGAAGAGGTTGCCCGCTACGGTTCCCTTTATTCCACGCGACTGCTGGTTAAGCCTGGTATTACCGGTCCGTGGCAGGTTTCTGGCCGTTCGGATCTTTCGCAGGAGCAGAGCGAATATTTGGACGTTTCCTATATTGAAAATTGGTCTATTGCAGGCGATCTTGCGATTCTCGCAAAAACCGTGCTCGTGGTCTTCCGTGGCACCGGATCTTACTAAATTCCGCAGTACTTTTCGCACGAATCGTCGTGCAAATCAGAGCGCTCCCTCCCGGAGCGCTCTTTTGCTTTCCCACGTGGTGCAGATGGGAAATGTGTTTTTGTGTGGTTGCGACCTCGCTTGTTTGATTGTGGGCTCGCTTGTTTCTTGATGGGAAACAATTATTCGTCATATGTATATTTTTGCAGTTATTGGGATACATTTATTCGTGTGAGGAATATTGTGATACTCATGTGAAACAGTTTTAACTTATGTGATGAGGTCCACTATAACTAAAGATTGTCTTTTGATATATCTCATATGAGATTTGGATTTTCAAAATAGGTAATTTGCTTTCCTTTGCGCATTGTGAGATAATTAATGCAACGTGGCGCCATGATTTCTGTAACGTTATCCCTCACAGCTGAGGGTGGTCCCACGCACTTCGGTGCGGATTGAAATATGCAACAGAACCTATAAAAGGAAATAATCATGCGTAGTCATGAGAAGCGGGTGAATGTGTGCCCGCGAACGCAAGGTAAGTATTTGGTTTCGGTGGTGCTGACCGCTGTTTTCGCGATCGCGTCGCTGTTTGGAACGCTGCTGTTCTCTGCAGATGCAGTTGCCGATGCCGCCGAATCTCAGGCGGTCGCGCAAGTGGGCAACGCAACCTACGCGAGCGTACAGGAGGCGATCGGCCATACGTCGATGAAGAACGCGACGGTCACATTGCTAGCCGACGTGACGGAAAGCGTTACGATTACGCCACCGAAAGGCGTACGAAACGTAACGTTTGACCTGAACGGGCATACGCTGCAAGCCACTGAATCCGGTGGAGCTGCTGGGTTTGCTACGATCACTGTGCCTGCGAACATGCAGCTCACCATTGTCGGCCCGGGAACGGTTGCGGGCGGAACACAGCCTGCAGTCGATTGCCGTGGCGCATTGCGCGTGGAAAGTGGCATGTTCACTTCGGATGCAACGTTGATGCGGTTCGCCGAAACGAATGAGACTTCCGCGCAAGGCAGTTTTTCGGGCGGAACATTCACCGCGCCGACGCTTTTCAACCTGCTGGATGACGCTAAAAATCTTGGCTATGTGACCGTTCGCGGCGGCGAATACCGGGGTATGATTCCAGCTGGACTGAACACGCTCGTCTTGTTGAGCGGCTCGTTCTCCGACTCGTCGAATCTTGCGCCGTACTTGGCTGACTCGCTTGGGCTGATTCCAGACGGCACTAGCGGTGACGGTACGGGTGATGGAATGTTCCATGTCGGCGATCTGGCGATCTCCAGCAAGCAGACTTTGGTTGAATTGGATCCCGCGAGCGGCCTTCAGCAGCTGAGTGCCGACGACCTACTAGAGTTGACGGAAACACAACTGAACGGCATCGCCGACTACCGTCTTGTGGTGGATAGTGACCAGTTGCAGGCGTTGAACGATCAGATCGATCGCGCAATGCAGGCGGTTGAGAAGAGGAAAACCTTCGAAGCCGTGAGCCAGAACATCACCATCACCGCCGTGCGCAATGGTGCGGATGATGTTATAGATACAAACTCGAGTGGGGGAGCGGACCCACAGTTGCGCACCTCCGACCATGATGGCATAAGCACTCAAGTGACGGTAACCATCAAAGCCGTCGCCGAGCCAGAAGAACCAGAAGAACCTGGCAAACCCAGCAATCCAGAAAAGCCAGAGAAGCCGGAAATGCCTCGCTCCGGATCCGCAGTCCAGGCGCTCGCCATCATCTCGCTGCTGCTGGTGATCGCTTCCGCAATCTGCGCATACGCAACGGTCCATCTGCAGTCGTCGCGTCTGCACAACTAGTATTTTCCGCCCTTTTCTTGAGCTGTGCAGACGGGAAATCCGACTTGTGCAGACGCAAAACTGCAAGCAATGCAGACGTAAAACCGCACTTCCGATCATCGGATCCGAATTTCTTCAATCCGATGATCGGAGTGTTGCTCTTGCAGTGTTGCATCCTTCTAATTGGTGAATAGACTGATGAATTTCTTGTTGTGGGTGGTTAGGTGAGTGGAGTGTCTTGGATTTGATTTCGTTGATTCCTGAAGCTGAATTGAATTGTAAATAACGTAGTTCGGGGATGAATACAGATAACGTCCGAATTCTTGCGCGCTTTGGGTTTTCGATCCTGACGTGAAAAGCATGGCCCCGCGTCCTGCGTACGGTTCTTTCATTCGCCAAAACGAAAAACCGCGATTGGAAACCAGGAGACGGAACCATGCCCGAGAACACCGTGCGGATCGACCGGCACATGCCCGGGATCTGGCTCGACCGGCTCGTCACGCAGAAGGTCACCGAGACACTCAACGCGATGCTCGACACGGAGGCCGGTGAGCTTGTCAGGGCGTCTAGATACGAGCGTTCCGGCGGCCGGAAGACGTATCGTGCACCGGAACCCCGACATGTTCCGGCTTGGCGGCACGCTGGAGGAAGCGAGCTGGTCATCGTTCCCTGGACGGCCATGACCAAAAGTGCGCAACCTTTCGGGCACTACCGGGTTTATGGGCGTTTTTTGCCTATGGCCCACCACATCCAGCGTTGTACGAAAAGGTTCGCGATGGTAAGTATCACGAGCGCAAGGGCGGTGGCCGCGAGGCCCGCGAGAAGCTGTGAAAACCACGGTGTGGACGCCACGTCAATGCCGATGACGCGGAAAAGCCCGATCTTCACGAGATTGAGTGTCAATGCGTTCAGCGCGTAATAGACGAGGCTGTAGCGGCGATATAGGCCAGCATCCGGCATGACCCCACCGCGATGCACAGCCAGATGACGGCGAACGTGCCAAGGAATGCCGCCGCGACCGATGTGGCCAGCAGCGCCGGACCATCCGGTACGATTCCGACCACGGCCGGTACCGCCAACGTCAGGAACACTACGGCCGCGCAAGCTGACGATACGCCCGCTCTCCCGCGCGGAATGGCTTTGAGCCATTCCTTCAGCACGTATCCGACGCACATGTAGCCAGCTGCCTTGACCCCGGCCGCAATCTGGAAGGGTAGTGCAGGCCATCCGGTCTGGGACGAGACGAATGTCGACAGGATGACGAACGCCATTCCAATAGCGGCAAGCACGCGTCCGTCATCGGTCAGGCTGGTCAGCCCGTACATCAGGCATTCGCCCACGAAGAACGCCATGAGGAACCACAGTCCATTGCCCATGATGAGCACGTCGAGGAACTGGTGCGTAATACCGTAGTCGTGGCTTGTCTGGAAGGTCGCGCGCATGGATGGTATGAGCAGTATCGCGAACGGTTTCGCGAGGAAGTACAGGGAGAACACGTAATACGGCACCAGCAACGTCTTGGCCTTGCGCGCCAGGAACGCCTTGAACCCGCCCCTCCTACTGAACGTGAGCCCCCCAGTAGGAAGAACAAGGGCATATGGAACAGGTATATCGCGTCGATGGGCACGTCCAATGCGGGCAGCCACACGCTTTCGCCGTCACCGTTCCTGAGGTGTCCGAAACTGACCAGTACGATGCCGACACCCTTGGCCACGTCGATCCACTCGATACGCTTGGAACCACTCATTCCGCATCCTGTTCCGCTAAGTTCCTGAATTTCATGAATGCGCCGAAGCGCACGATGAAGGTCGTGATGTTGGTGCTGGAGAACACCACACACACCGTCAGCGGTGTGATGTTCCCGGTCAGCCACAGAACCGCGCAGGCCGTAAGATTCACAATCGCGCTGACCATAATCGCCGCGTTCGCCCAGGTCGCCTTCCCGATCGGCGAGAGCGCTGGATAGCCGAACATGAAACTGAAATATCCGAAGAACACGCCGACCATCAGTATCCGCAGGAACCCGCCAGCGCTGGCGTACTGTCCGCCGAGAATCAGCACGCACAACGGCGTCGCCAGCACTTCCACCAGCCCACACGCGAGGAACCAAAGGATGCCGCCCCGCAACACTATGCGGTAGAACAGCCTATAGTCCTTCTTGTTGACCATCGACGGGTAGAGTGCGTCGCCAAGCGGCGGAATCATCTGCTCTCCGGCGGACGACAGCTTGGTCGCGCCGGAGTACAGGCCCATCTCCACGGATTCGGGGCTGTAGCGCATGCCAAGAAGATGGATCCCAATGATCCGTTGACGCTCACGGATATGCGGGATATGAAGAACCAGAAGCTGTCTTTCAACGCTTCCAGCATTTCCCTCATGGTGGTGCCGGTCGCCTTCAAACCGTCGCGTTTGAGCAGGGAGAACGCCCACAGGAGCGCGATGGTATCAAATACGATCATCGAGACGGGATAGATGATCAGGTGTCGTCGCCCTTCACGAACAACAGCGTCGCCACCAGGATTCCGGATTTTGCGGACACCGCGCGGATGGTAATGTCCTTCATGCGTTCGATGCCTCTGAAGTAGGCGTCCGGAAGCAGTGCTTTGGCGATCGAGTCCACGAAGAACAGCAGTATGATTACGAAATGGCCGCGGAGCATGTCCACGAACATCGCGCATGCCAGGAACACGGCCGATGCGCCACATGCCAGTAGCAGCTTGGTGCACGTCATCGTCGAGATGGTTCGGGACATTTTGGCCTTGTCGTCGCGATGCACGGAGATGGTCGCGGTGGTCGACAGCTGGAAACCGTACTCCACCACCATCTGGAACACCAGGCAGAACGACGTCGCGAATCCGATCACGCCGAACTTCTCCACGCTGAGCACGCGTGACAGGTACGGCAGGAGTAATAGTCCGATCAGATAGTTTGAAAACGTGAGCGCGTATAGGAACAACGCATTCTTAAAAATACGCGAATGTGATTTGTTATTCGTAGCCTTCATTGTCTTTCGGTTAACTCATCTAGCTAATGTTTTAGATTCGTGCATAAGAAATCAGCAGTTCCTATTTGATGACTGTCGTGATTTGATTTCCTGTATAACGAACAGATGCGCATGTGCGAGTTTCCTCAAGGAAGTTACCGACTTCAATATACATGACTGGCACTTCGTTATCAGGGAGATTCAGAAGTTTGCGGGTATCCTTATCTGCTTTTGCCGTGAACATGGTGTTCAGAGGGCAGGAAGCAAGTCCTAAGGATTCAAGCGACAAAAGAAGGGACATACCAAAAAGTCCGCCGTCAGTGAACCCCTCATTCCGTTCATAGGATGTGATGAACGATCGCAGGTCGGAAGTAATGAGAATAAGGGCAGGGGGTGCCGCATATCCTCCCACTCCTCCTTGGATAGCCAAAGCCTTAGTGATGATTTCAGGGTTTAGGATCAGATGAACTCGAGTTGGTTGTCTGTTGCAGACGGACGGTGTCCTCATAGCCATGTCAGTGGCTTGCTCGATGAGATTAACATCTACTGGCTCATCGGAAAACTCTCGTACCGAATGACGGTGTTCATTAAGTTGAGCGTAAGGTAGGAGCGAGTTATTAGCTTTTGTTGACCGTCGGATGACGATGCTTCCTCCGCGTGATGGATCTGCGGACTTAATATGATTCCATTGCTCGTTGGTGAAAAGACTTTTTTGCCATGAGATATCCTTGCCCGCGCGAATATGGCGTTCCATGTACTCGTGTAGTGCTGACATCGACTCTTGAAATACGGTGTTTTCCTCATAGTTGCTGTCGGCTAGCTCTAAGCTCTTGAGCATGGCTGGAAGTTCGAGAAACACTTTGCGTCCAAAGCCATATCGAAAATCGTTATGGCTGAGTCCTTTTTCTATCTGATGGCTCAGGAACATGATTCGTGTTTCCAACTGTGTGAGCTCGGTAGAGGCAACACGGGAGTAGTTTCGGTTATATCGATGTGCCTGAAGAATGGAGTCTTTGTAAAGATGAAGCGTTTGCCGTAGATTTCGTATTGCTGACGCTATACGACGCGGGACGCACGCGTGAAACACTGCCCTGAGCTTCTCACTCATTTGAATCCTCCAATTAAGTGTGAGTGATGAATAATCATTGTTTGTTTGCGAGTACTGCTTGCTGCATGTTGGTGAGGTATTCGTCGACTCTCGTGCGCTCTGCGTCGAGTATTCGTTCGACCTTGGCGAAGTCACATGCCGATTAATCACGTCGAAGTCGTCATATCCGTCTACATGGCGCTGCTCGGAGTCCACGAGCTTCAGGAACTCGGAAAGCTTCCGGAATACTGGCCCGGTAGATGCAAATTGGCTCGGTTCCCATGTTCATGGAGAATGCGGTCGCGTGGAATGAGTCAGTCAGCACGTATTTCGCGTTGTCTACAAGGGAAACGAAATCGAGGATTTCAGGCACTACGAGGCTTTTACCGTTTCGGAATACTTGGTCCACGCGGGTGCAGAATCGGTAGATAGGCAGGCCTGTTCTGCGTGACAGTTCATCCGCGTATCCGTCGAACTCTTTGCTGCGGTTCAGGTTGTAGATAAGGATGTAGTCGCCTTTAACCCGCGGTTTCGTGGCGATGGAACGCCAGAACGATGCCGGCATCGCCAGCGTGGGGTCGACGATTTGCACAGCGTTGTGGTATCCGTACTGATCGTTTAGGATATCAACGCCGCTCTGTTCTCGTACGGAGATCATGTCGAAACGATCAATGTACTTCTTCGACTGGTTGACTTCGTTCTCGTCGAGATGGCTTCGGCCGAAGCTGGACGCATATGCGTACTTGGGTTTCCCGTCAGGGGCAAAGTCTAGATAGAAGCATGGAATAACTCCCTTGTTCCATCCGAAATTCCACACTTGGTCACTGCCGGAAACGTACACGTCAGCGAAATCGTTGAAGTTTTTGAAATCCGATTCGCTGAGATACGTCTTTTCCGTGAGGTTCAGATATTTGCTGCGGAAGCCGTCGAACACTTTCTTCCATAGCAAGTAGGTTGGCAGGAACGCCAGGGCCTTTACCGGATTGCCTTTGGCGAAGGAGTCGACCAGGCCTTTGCCATACGTATCGGGACGTCGATAGTCGATGAGAACGACGTTGTCGAAATACTGCTTCAGCTTCTCCTGCGTGGCGTATGCCTGAAGCTGTGTGCCGTAGTTGTCGATTGATGGAGCGTGATCACCGCCGCTGTTGTCATGATTGTTCCTTTCCTGTCGTGTCGGGTGTCCCGGTCGGACCGGCCACGGTCCTGTTTCGTTTGGCCTCGTAGTAGCGACTCCAGATGGCGCGATAGCACCAGAAGCCGGGAAGCAGGGCGAGAATGCCGAGCTTGTCGCGTTTCGACGCCCTGCGGTCGCACAGCACGGTTGGTGCGAGCGGGAGGACCTCTCGGCGCAGCTGCGCGCGAGGTCCTTGTCATGATGACCAGTGTTGACCATCTGGGAAAGCGTGGAGAGACGCACGTACGCCCGCTTCTCAGCTGCGGCCGTTTTAAGGTCGGGATAGTGCTCGCACACCCATGCGGCCATCCGGTCGCCGGCGAGCACGAGGTCCAGCTTGCTGTCCTTCCAGGTGGTGCCGTTCGCGATGGACGTGTAGCGCTGCGCGTAGTGGTATTGGGGCGTCATGTCCGCCGCGACCCTGTCGCATTCCTGCGTGATTAGGTATGTAGTGGCGGTGTCCTCATACAAGAGCCCCTCCGGATACCGTATCTGCCTGAACAGGTCGAGCCGGTACAGCTTATTCCATGCGGTCACGTCCCACAGGCCGTTGCGACACAGGCTCTCAACTGCTTGCGCACGGTCGAGCGTCGTGCGCGTGTGGGCGGGGTCCTTGTCGTCCTCGTTGTCCGGCGCGTAGGAGATGAAATGGCCGCACTGCGCCGCGTCCGCGCCGGACTCCTCCAGCGTCTCGAGCATGGACTCGACGTATCCGGGCTCGACCCAGTCGTCGGAGTCCACGAACGCTATGTATCGTCCGCGCGAGGGTTCTTCGATTGAGAACACGTGGTCGATTCCCGTGTTACGGGCAGCTGAGAGCCCGCCATTCGTCCTATGGAGACTGGTGACGCGCGGGTCTTGTTCTGCGTATCGGTCGCATATTGCGGGGCAGTCGTCTGTGGACCCGTCGTCGACCAGGACGATTCGTACATCCTCGTATGTCTGTGCGAGCAGTGAGTCAACGCATCGGGACAGCAGGTCAGCGACGTTGTAGACCGGCACCACGATGTTGACGGGTGATTTATCTTTCATCATGATTCTTCTTTTATCTCTTTTTTCCCAAGGAGAATCGCAATTCCAAAAATAAAAAGACTTACGAAGAATTTTGTATTTCCAAGCTGGAAAATCATAAAAGAGCCTACGATGGTTCGCAATATAAGCAGGTAGAATATGAACCATGTGTCATTAGTTCTAGTTCTTTGTTTTTTATATACATATCCTGATATGAAGCCATAAAGCAATGAAAAAAGAACTATTCCAATAATTCGAAAATCGAGATAAAAGAAATAAAACAGGGAGCAGAAAGCATTGTAGGATCCTGTTGGGAATAAGGTTGACGTCCAGGTTTCTTGTGGTAATCCGACGTAATAGATTAAATTATCCAAAAACGACGTTTTGGCTCCAAAAAAGCTGATAACAGACGCAAGAACGTAGAATAGGGGGTAAAATGTCGCCGCGCCAAAAGATTCAAAATTATTTACATCAACAATTGAGGTGTAATATGAAAAAAGACCTACAGGTAATGTAAAATAGGCATATATCGCCTGCAAGAAATTCTGACTTGTCCTAAGTGATGTTAGGACAAATAGCATTACAATTCCTACAATTGTAGCATTTTTTATGATTTTCTTTGTTTTGCTGGAAATAGTTTTTCTATAATAGAAAAGCTGCTATCAGTTGTGAGACTATATATATTATTTGAATACGACCACCACTGGAAATAACATCTGCAAGAGCACACAAAAAAACAATGAGGCTAAATTTTTTGTGCTGTTTTTTGAAAAGGAAGACGATTGCAATAGGTATGAGCACTGTCATTGCTGGACCACAAAAGTAAGTGACAAACAATCCAACGATTGGATTCGAAAATGCCTGTTCGTCATTGTATCCTAAACGACTGCCACGCACTTCCATGTAGGAAGCGCCGCTTCTGAATGCGTTTAGTGAGTAAAAGAGAGATAGTGCACTACCTATGCAAGCTAGCGCTAATATTATTTCAAGAAATGTGAAGCATAGCTGCTGTTGATTGCCGTCGCTCGTTTGAAGATTTTTTCCGCGCAAGTGGGCATACCGTGTTTGCTTGGTAGTCTGTTTGTTTACAAGTGTCGAAGAAAAGGCACCTAAAGAAAAAGCCACGCTGCCGCAGGTAATATAGCCAATTGTCTTTTCTGAATAACCAGTAAATCCATAGAGTCGCAATGATGCGAGGGTACATATGAACAGCCATAAAGAGGTGAAAACGATCACAGGACTTGATATATCTTTGTGGGCAAAATAGTCCAAATATATAGTGAAGACTGAAATAATAAAAAACAAAATGAACAAGGATCTTTGATTCCTTTCTGATTTGCCGATATAAATCAGAAGCTCTTCGCGTATTTCCTGCCGGCGAACTTGGCCATGAGGAAGCCCTTGCCCTTTTTTCCCCAGTCGGTCGGTTCCGGGCTGGTAAGAGGCAATTCGACGACATCCTGTCCGTTTGTTTTGAGCCACACGTCCAGCAGGAGCTCGCTGACCTGCCGGGATAACGTTTCTCGAATGGGGTGTATGCCGAGGCGTCGATCTGGGAGCCAATTCGTCGATCAGAGGGAAGAGCCATGCGCAGTACGCGTCGAACAGGTCGGCGCGCATGACGAGCATGTTGAACATGTGACCGCTGGTCGAGGCCATGCACCTGTCGAACATGGGAACGTATTCGGGAGCCTTCGACATGAGGATGTCCCTCATAACGTCCAGATGGGATCCATCGAGCGTGTGCGCATAGTGCGAGTGCATCGTCTCGATATAGTAGTTCCGACTACGGGGCACGACTGCGCCGGTCTTTTTCAGCGCTTCCCTAATCTCCTTACCGGATGCGATTCGAACGAATCGGTCTTTTCGCAGTCGGTTCGCGAGACTGGGGGACGCAAACAGCCTGCGGTAGTGCACGAGGCCTTTGTAGTCGGCGTCGCAGTTCTTCCACATCCAGTACAGGGCCGTCAGTTCGGAATAGCTTGCGTTGAGGCGCGAGATGTTATCTCCCTCGTCGTCTCCCTGGATGCCGGGCAGCACGTCCGGGTGCAGGGCCGCGCCGACGTGGAGCGGCAGGTACGCCGGGTCTCGGGCGTGCGGTACGGCTTGTGCATTGCGACTGCTATGCGGATCGACTCGCTCAAATCCCACGGACCTCCGTAACGGTCTCGGAAAGCGGAGTACGGACGACGTTCCCGCCAAACCCGACATAACGGCCGTTATCGGCTCTTTTCGCTCATTCAGAAACGTCCGGAAAACCGACTGAATCAGATTCAAACACAGTTTTTAAGTCACGAGCAAGCAAAGCGTTCATGGAAAACCTGTGAAGAATACCCCCAAAGTAGGTGACGGGGGCTGGGTGTGTCTGAGGGGGATGCAGAAATCGACTTGGCAGGTGATGAACGGGATCGGGTAACTCCTGCGCGGTTTGGGTTGCTCTTGAGAGACACCAATTCGGGGTTCATTTAGAGGGAAAGGACGGGACTCGCATGCCGACCACAGGTCGATCGATTGCAAAAAGAGCCGATAACGGCCGTTACGTCGGTTTGGTTAGTGGTCAGACTATGCAATCCTCTGCCCTGCATAACGCTTGTGGCACGATTCCGGCACTCTGAATAACTAAGGGGTGACCGGTGATGGTTAATATCGCGATGATAGGTCATAAGCGCATTCCTTCGCGTGAAGGCGGCATTGAGATCGTTGTAGATGAACTAGCTACGCGTATGGCCGCAAAGGGGCATAAGGTCATCGCATACAATCGCAAGGGACATAATGTTGCGGGCGCCGAATTTGACGGAAACGTTCATTCTGCAAATAAGCCTTTGTATATAACGGCGTGCGTGTTGTTCCAGTGCCAACTTTCGAAGCGAAAGGTTTGGCGGCGTTGACCTCCTCATTCTTTGCGACGCTGAAAGCCATTGCGGCCAAACCGGACGTGATCCACTATCATGCCGAAGGTCCCTGCGTCATGCTGCGTCTGGCGCATTGGGCGGGCATTCGCACGGTAGCGACCATTCACGGTCTTGACTGGCAGCGTGCCAAATGGGGCAAGTTCGCCTCCGCATATCTCAAGTTCGGAGAACGTACCGCAGTGAAATGCGCGGATGAAATCATAGTGCTCAGCGAAAGCATGCGGCAGTATTTTCAAGAAAAATATGGTCGCGGTACACATTTCATTCCCAATGGCATTGAATATGGTGAGCCGGTTTCGGCGCAGGAAATTACCGAAAAATATGGTCTTCACAAGAACGACTATGTACTGTTTCTCGGGCGTATTGTTCCCGAGAAAGGCGTGCATTATCTTATCGAGGCGTTCAGCAAGCTGAATACGAACAAAAAGCTTGTCATCGCTGGAGGCGCTTCCGACTCCAACGAGTATTACCAGCATATTCAGCAGATGGCTAATCAGGATTCTCGTGTTATTTTGACCGGATTCATACAAGGGCAGGCACTCAAAGAGCTCTATAGCAATGCTTATATTTATGTGCTCCCAAGCGACTTGGAGGCATGCCGATGAGTCTGCTGGAAGCCATGAGTTACGGTAACTGTTGCCTTACGTCCGACATTCCAGAATGTGCGGAAGTAGTGGAAGGGCACGCAGCGACATTCCAGCATGGTTCTGTTGAATCCCTGCGGAAAGAACTTCAGGAATTGCTTGAAAACGATGATCTTGTACAACGCTACAAGGCAAATGCTGCAGATTACATCGTCAGCAAATATAACTGGGATTCCGTCACCGATCAAACACTGAACCTGTATGGGGGAGAGTGAGCATGCGAATTCTCCTAGTGAACAAATATTTCTATCGTAAAGGTGGTGCGGAAACCTATTTCTTCGCATTGTCGGAAGGCTTACGTGCGCTCGGCCACGATGTCGCGTTCTTCTCCATGCAGCACCCGAATAACGAGTCAAGTTATTGGAGTAAATATTTTGTTTCCGAAAAGGATTATGTGGGGGATATTTCCGCTTTCAAGAAGGTTCAGGAAGCTTCCACACTGATTTACTCTTTTGAAGCGAGACGCAAGTTCGAGGCGTTGCTAGAGGAATTCAAGCCAGATGTGATCCACATGAACAATGTGCATCGCCAGCTGACGCTTTCGATTCTTGATGCACCGTATTTGAAGAAACATCATGTGCCGGTGGTGTATACGGCGCATGACTATATTCTGCTATGCCCGGCCTATACGATGGTGAATGGCAGGGGAGAGGTCTGCGACGCTTGCTTGGACAAACATTTCATACATGCTACGAAGAACGTGTGTGTGAAAGGTTCCCGTGCCAAGAGCGCGCTCGCTTCCATGGAAGCAGAGTTTCTGAAACTGCATCATAGCTATGACAAAATCGATTTGATTATTGCTCCGTCTGAGTTCATGAAAAGCAAGCTTGAAGAAGGCGGTTTTGCTGGCAAAGTGGTTGCTTTACAGAATTTCCTGACCGATTCACAGATGGAAATGGCTCGTAAGGTTTCGAATACGCATAAATTCGAGGATGCTGTTGACGGAAAACGACCATACTTCCTGTTCTTCGGGCGACTTTCCAAAGAAAAAGGAATCTTGACGCTGGTTCGAGCTTTTTTGAAGGCTGCTGGACTAGCAGCTTCTCATGGTTCTGCCGATCGTAACGGTGCTGTATGCTGCGCGACCGAGAGTTTTAAATCTGCGCACGATGAAACCTTCCTTCCTTCAAATTGGGATCTCCATATTGTTGGCGATGGACCAGAGCGTTTTGAGATAGAGCGTCTTGTCGCCGATGCAGGGTCTGAAGCCGCATCACGCATTCAGCTTCTGGGCTACAAGTCTGGCGAAGATTTGCAACGCGAGGTTGGTAACGCCAGGTTTAGCGTGCTGAGCTCCGAATGGCGTGAGAACATGCCGTACTCCGGCTTGGAATCCCTGGCCGCTCAGACGCCGATCATCGGTGCATGCATCGGCGGCATCCCCGAGCTGGTGGTTGAAGGTGAAACCGGGTTTGCGTTCAAGTCGGGCAATGTGGATGATTTGACTAAAACCTTCCTCAAAGCCTCGCTCGTGAACGAAATCAACTATCAATCCATGCAGCAGGCCTGCGCCAAATACGTGGATAAGCGTTGTCTGCAGGATCGATATATCAAACAGCTGCTTGATATCTATGAGGCAGCGGCGAATGGAATAACACCAATGGGGAGGTGAGATACCGAATGAGTACGACATATGACTTACGACATTTACGCAGAATACAAGCAGTATTTGGTAGTCGACCACGGACCGCCAAAGGTTCCAAAGATATCTTCATCACGCTCACGGTGGCATTCTTTCTTCTTACGTTTGTGCTCAAGGCGCTCACTGATGGCATCTTTGTGACACTTGGTCAGAAAGGTGCCATTACGGATTCCAAATACCTCACCATGGGAGGGGCTATTTTCTTTGGCATATGCTACATGGGCAGGTCACATAAGTTCGGAATGTTTTGGAGGGAATTCAAGCAGCTTGTCATCGTGGTTCTTGCCTTTGTGCTGGTGACATGTGGACTTGTGCTTTATCGAGGAGAATTTGACAGTTGGCAGGTTCGTGACATTCTGAACCTGCTGACGCCCATGTTGTTCGCTTATGTAGTGCTGAACACCATTCCCTTCGAAGCGCTTCACAAATGCATGAAAGTGGTGTTGGTGTCATCGTTCATCGGTTATATCATCCAGTTATTGCTTCGTGGTGTGACTTGGGCTGATATTTGGGCTTCCAGTTTCGACAATTCCACCTCGGCGCTGGAATCTAACGATTTTTCGGCGCTAGCGATCATGTTGTGCTTCTACTTCTGCTACTACCGCAAGGACATGTCCTGCACTATCCTATCCGTGGTCTTTGCTGTTGCCACGTTCAAAAGATTAGCCATCATATTCGCCATTGTCATTTTGGTGCTTCCGAAAATCGTTGACCCCAATCGCCATTTGCCCAAGAGAAGTGGATTGTTCTTTAAGATACTGTTTTTCGCCTTGGCTATGGGATACATGTACTTGCTATGGCCCACTACAGCCGCTGTGCGTGTGTTTGGTCAAGATCTTGATGAGATGACCATGGGGCGTGCGGATTTTCTGCGTGTACTTATCGACAGTGGGTTCCAATCTTTTGGATATGGTTCGGTCGAAGCGACGCTTGGATACAGCCTCGAAATGTGCTTCATTCGCATCTCATTGGAACTTTCGCCTCTCGCAACATTGTTGTTCATCAATAACTATTGGAATCTGACGAGAGGAAATTTCTATTGTGTGTTGTTGATAGTCTTCCAGTTCCTTAATCTCACTACCGCTGACTCCATCAGTGCGATGTTCGCATGGGCGGTAGCTTACATTCTTATTGGCTCTATTCATTATCGATATCAGTTGGCTAATGCAATGAACATTGATGGTGTCATATACGTCCCCTCTAGAAGCCGGTAGTAAAGGAAAGTAAAATGCGTGTTTTTATCACTATTTGTACCAGTGATTCTTATGTTCCCGGTGTTCTTGCGCTCAATCGATCGTTGAAAGCCGTGGAGTCACGGTATCCATTGTATCTTCTGACAACATCTCAGCTATCTGATACCAGTCTGACTCAAATAAAGGGCGAGGGTATTGAGGTGCTATTTGATGCCCCTATAACGCCTGGAGCATACGTACGTCATCAGAATGAGATTAACGGATCTCCTAATTGGAATAATACTTTTTTCAAACTGCGCATATTTGGATTGACTCAATTCGATAAGCTCATATATCTTGACTCGGATATGATTGTTGCGGCAAACATTGACTACCTGTTTGACAAACCGCATATGTCTGCCGTGGCAGCGGGTCGCGGCTTCAATCCGACTTGGAGGCAACTCAATTCTGGCCTTATGGTCATCGAGCCCGATAGGCAGATGATGGATGATTTGCTTAAGTTGGTCACTGATGAGCCTGACCCAGGTATGCTGAACGGGCAGGGCATCGGTGACCAAGACATCATCAACTGGTATTACCGCACATGGCCTGAGAACGAGTGGCTGCATCTTCCCGAGACTTATAACCAGTTCGTCACCCTTATCCCCGAGTATCTTCGCAGCGGTCTGCTTGATTCCTTTGCAGATATCAAGGTCATCCATTTCGTTGGCAAAGTCAAGCCTTGGGCCTATAAGTCGCGAGAATACCTGCATGCGTTGGCTAGAGCAGTACGGTACCGCAGTCTCAAGGAGTTCCGAGCTATTTCATTGTTCAAGGAGTTGCTGGGATGAGTGAAGCGAGCATGACAGAGGACAAGAGAAGCATGCAACAGTTCGCAGGGGTTGCTGGGAACAGACACTATAACGATTTGGACGGGTTCCGTGCTATAGCTGCCATAGCAATCGTGGTCATGCACGTTCATGTTCGTGGCGAATACGTACATACATCAACTTGGTTGAGCACGCAGTGGAACCGTTGGGTACGTTCGTCACGCTCTTCTTCATCATCAGCGGCTTCGGCATGTGTTGCGGATACTACGACCGTGTGAAAAACGGTTCGATGGACATTGAGCGGTTCTACTCGCGTCGAATCGCTAAGATACTGCCGTTTTGCTCTTCTGGTATGCATTGACGTCGTAGCGGAAGGATTCAGCCCGAATGCGCTTTGGGAGGCATTTGCTGATGTGACGTTGATGTTCAATCTTCTTCCTGACCTCAATATTCAGGTCATCGGCGTTGGCTGGGCTTTGGGCGTCATTTTTCTCTTCTATTTCCTATTCCCGTTCTTTGTCTTTCTCATGAGCACCAAGCGTCGGGCCTGGGGCACATTCGTGGCATCCGTGGTGTTGAGCTTGTCCTGCGTCTTTCATTTCTTCAAGACCAACGGGAATATCGATGACCGCCGGTTCATCTACCAATTCATGTTCTTCGTCGCTGGTGGATTGTTGTTCCTGTACAGGCATCGCATAGAATCCTTGAACAGTGTTGGGCGGAGACTGGTTCTTCTTGTTGCTGTGGCGGTGCTGCCGTTGTTGTACGTCGATGTGCCTGCATGGGCATCCAATGTCAAGCAATTGGTGTTATGGATTCCGTGGATGGTCTTCGCCATAGCTAAGGACCACAAGGTGTTTAGCAATCCGCTGACGAAATTCTTGAGTGGCATCAGTATGGAAATCTATCTTTCGCATCTGTTCATCTTCCAAGTGATCAGGATATGTGGTTTGGCCTATGTGTCGTCCGATGGCACCGTCTCCTATGTCGTGGCATTGGCGCTGACTTTGGCAGGGGTTATGGCGTTCGCTTGCTGGCTCATCGATGCATCGCAGTAGCCAGTCGGTTTATCGCGACGAGTCGGCGTACTGGACAACCGCGGGGAAAGCATGGCGTTGCGAAGGAGACGTACGATGAAAGTGCTGTTTGTCAATCCGATCATTTACACACCGGAGAACGCGCATATTCCCCAAATCGATTCCATCGATGACACGATGAGTTATGACTTGTGCATGGCATTCCAACGGCATGGAGTGGACATCACCTTGGCTGCGGCCGAAGAATGGAAGCCTCGGAAGGAACGCGACTTCCCTTTTCCGATTCTATGGATGAAAAGCTCGTGGAAGCGGGTCTTTCCAATTCATCGAATACCGGTCAACTTGGGTTTGATCACCTATCTGCGTACGCATCGTTTCGACATGGTCATCACCAGTGAGGTGTTCTCCATGGACACGTTGCTCTGTGTATTGTTCGCCCGCGAAAAAACCGTGATCTGGCATGAGATGGCCAAACACAACAGAATGGGTGGGGGTATGCTGTCCCGCTTATGGTATGGCATCATTCCAAAGCTGTTCATGCGTCAGGTGCCTGTGGTGGCGCGCAGCGAACAGGCCCGTTGTTTCATTGCGCAGTATTGTCCCCATGTATGTGACACAGTCATCGAACATGGCGTCGATCTGAAGGTTTTTCCAGCCGCACAGAGGAAAACCAATACATTTTGCGTGGTGTCGCAGCTTATCAGACGCAAGCGTGTCGACCGGACGATTCGTGCTTTCGCCCAATACCTTGATTCCTTTGATATGCAGTGCGAATTGAAGATCATCGGTGATGGGGATGAACGCGTCAATCTTGAACGTTTAGTCAGGCAACTTGGTATCGAGCGTTCGGTGACTTTTTACGGGCAACTTGATCATCGGACGTTGCAACGTTATTTGGGAGAAGCCAAGGCCATGCTGGTGAGCACGGAGAAGGACAACAGCATGATTTCCATTGTGGAGTCTATTGCAAGCGCTACTCCTGTGATTACCACCTCAATACCGTTGAATGCGAGTTATATCAGATTAGAGCGGCTTGGCATAGTCAAAGACGGTTGGGATGCTGCGGAACTTGCACAAGTGGACAAGCACCTTGATGAGTTTGTTGGAAACTGCATGCGATACAGGGAAAGTATGTCCACTGATCATAAGGTGGAACAATTCCTTGATATTTATCAGAAAAGGATTTTAGTATGAATAAAATTGTGGCTGTTGATTGCTACTTATCTCATAATCTTGGCGACGATTTATTTTATTCACATTATTGAAACGCTATCCGAATGTTATGTTTAATGTGAATGCTGATTGCAGCTATGGATATCTTACTCATGATTTTAACAATGCTAATTTGGTGATAAGTGGTAGTAACTCTGATTCGGGTAGCTTGCTTTTGAAAATGAAACGTTATTGTTCAAATATTTGCGAGTACTTAACTGAGCTGCATAATGCTGACGCTTTAGTAACTATTGGTGGTTCACTATATATGGAGAATGAAAATAGAACACTGAGAGCTGTTGTTGCCGAAAAGCGTCGTTTTTTCAGAGATAAAAGAAACGCGCGAAAAGCAGCCAAATATTATGTTTTAGGTGCTAATTTTGGTCCTTTTTATTCAAAAAGATATTTGTCTTTTTATAAAAAATTCTTTTCCAATTATTGTCAAGATGTATGTTTTAGGGATAGGTATTCTGCGAGTTTATTTTCTGATGTTTCAAATGTTCGATATGCTCCGGATATCCTATTTAACGTAGAGTTACCTAAGGTTGTTCGTCGGAAAAAGCTTTTTATTTCTGTGGTGGACTTAAATCAAGTAAATAAATTTAAAAATCTATCTAAAAAAAGGCTGGCATATGATCAGCTGATTATGAAATATATTAGAAAATATGACCATCTTGGATATGACATTGTTCTATGCTCTTTTTCTCGTCCTGAGGGTGATGAATATGCAGTTCGTAGATTGATGCAATGTGCCAAATCGGAAAGAATCGCTGTACGGACGCTTTATTATTGGAATAATATACAAGAAGTTCTCACGGAACTTGCATCTTCTAATACGGTAATTGGAACAAGGTTTCATGCTGTTATCCTTGGTCTTCTTGCTGGAGCCGAAGTTCTACCAATTATGTACAGCAATAAGACAGGTTATGTCCTTGATGATTTGGGTTTTGATATGGCGCATGCATTGATCTTAAATCTGAGAATTGGATGCATTATGGCCATAAGCTACCAAATCCTATTGCGTGGAATGTCTCCTCATCTGTAGTGGCTTCTGCGGAGCAGTTTTCTGCTTTAGATACGTTTTTGGGAGAATAATAATGCAAAAAAAAGAGACTATCAAGAGATTGCTGATTAGTATAATAATTCCGGTTTTCAATACTGAGGAAAAATATCTTCGTAAGTGTTTAAAGCCTTTTCTCCAAAATTATGACCCACGTATTGAAATTATTCTTGTAGATGATGGGTCAGATGAGCCTACGCGCAAGATATTATGCGACTTAGCGTCGCAATGTCGTAATGAGATACATGTGATATATCAAGAGAATGGAGGACAGAACGCAGCTCGGAATGCAGGCATTGAAATTTCCCAAGCAGAATATATCGAGTTTCTTGATAGCGATGACTATATTGTTTGGGAAGAAGAAGTGAAAATTCTCGATACGTTAGAAAATCATAATCCGGATATTCTTGGAATAAATACCTCATATGTTACCATGGATGGCCATGTGATTGCTGAATGGAATTATTCAAAGAATGGTTCTGCATTTAATGTAGTTGACAAGTTCGAAATACTTGGGAAGTGTTCAGCTCTTTGGCAACAAATCGTCCGTAGATCTTTATTCCATAAAGCAGGCATTAAGCTTTTGCAAGGAATCTATATCGGAGAAGATATCGCTTCGATAATGCCTTTGGTTATGGCTGCTGATGAGGTGGCAACATTAGGTTCTGATGTATATCGATGTGTGTGCCGAATGACAAGTGTTACACATGATGTTCACCCGGATCGTTTATTGGATATTACTAAGGCATTTAATTTTATATTGAAGTGGATGAAATTAAATGGCTGTTTGAATCAATATTATACTATTGTTGAATACCAAGCAATTGAGCATGTACGTTTTGCTGGCATTGTGAGAGCTTTAGAGTGGGAAGGTACCACAGCAAATGCAATTGTCAAATTAATCCATTATATGGATGTTACATTTCCTGATTGGCGCTCGAATATTTTTTATATTCAGGATTCTGATATGCATGGATTAAAATATAAGCTTATTTTATCTGGGAAATATCGTACTTATTCTTTTTTTAGATGTGCTAAGCATTTTGCTTTTAAATTTGCAAAAACAATTAAATAATATTGTTTTTGCAGGAGATCTTCCATAATGCATCTAAATAAAAGGAAAGAATAATAAGGAGTTGCAAAGAAAAAGTATGGGTAAATACAAAGACCTCATGGTGAATACAGGTTTGTTTGCCTTCACGCAGATAGCAACGAAACTTATCACTTTTTTTCTGGTGCCATTATATACGGCCTATATGTCTACCGCGGATTTCGGTGTGACGGACATGAGCTCTACGGTGGTGAGCATGGTGTTGCCTCTGGCCACATTGTCGGTCTCCGATGGTGTACTGCGCTTTGCCATCGATGATAAGACTAATCGCGATCGCTATATTAGTCTTGGCTTGGTTGTGGTTCTTTTCAGTATTATTGTGGTGGCGGTTTTATCTCCAATGCTAAGCTTGTCATTTTTCGGAGGTTTGGATCGGTATCGCGGGTTGTTTATTGCCTCCTATGCGCTGTGTGCTCTTCAAACTTTTTTTAACATGCTGGCTCGTGCTTGAATAAAGTAAGGATAATTCCGATTTCAGCCATTGTCACTACTGCTCTCACTGCGATATGTGCTGTGGTATTCATTGCCCATATGGCTTAGGGGCATCTGGTTTTTTCTACTCTTTATTAGTCGGCAATATGGGTGGTGTGTTGTGTTTCTTCTTTGTCGGAGGTATGTTCCGACATTTTAAGTTGCACTTTGAGACCAAAGACATAGCAATTCTTAAGCGAATGCTTATATATTGCATTCCCATGGTTCCCAATGCGCTTTTCTGGTGGGTAAGTAGCAACATTAATCGTTTCTTCATCACTGGCATGATTGGTATAGGTGTCACAGGCTTGTTCGCGGCTGCACAGAAAATTCCTGGCTTACTAACCACCGCAGCTGGCATTTTTCAACAGGCATGGCAACTGTCTTCGTTTCAACAGTTCCGTAAAACAAATATCGCTAAGTTTTTCAGTACAGTATTCCGCATTTATCATGCCGGAATCTCCATTGTGGCTACGATAATTGCAGTGTGTTCTTCTTGGCTGGCATCCTTTCTGTTGCAGAAAGAGTTTTATCAGGCATGGACGCTTATCCCTATTATGGTTGTTGCGTTCTATTTCAATGTTCTTAATTCGTATTATGGAACCGTATATACTGCGACACTTAAGACGAAGAGTCTATTTACTACAACCATATGGGGTGCATTGTGTTGTGCCGGGGCTACATGGATGCTTATACCGTGCTTGGGCGTCGCTGGTGCTTGCATGGGGATGGTCTTATCCAATTTGTTAGTATTTGTGCTACGTGTTTTCTCTTCACGTACCATTCTTCGGTTTGAGGTCCAATGGTCATTGGTTATTGCGACAGCAGTGCTTTTGACGATTCAGGCTATGGTCATTTGGCTGCAAACTCCATATGGGAATATTGTTGCTATTGCTATTGCCGTGGTGATATGTGTGCTGCAGGTGTTTTCTGTTGCTAAATATATAGATGTCTTTATCGGCAGAATTAAGCATCATAGTAAGTAAGAGGATAAATACTATATAGTGCATTGGCCTATGACTTATGATTGATTTGTTATGTATTGGGCGTTTTTTTTTGATGGAAAATAATGGAATTATATACAAATGCATATGTGGGTAGGTGGTAGTGCGCAACCTTTCGGGCGCTACCCGTCGATCTCGGCGTACACGCGCTTGAGCTTGTCGCTCAATGTCCGGGACGCATGCGGTCGCCCCACAGCAACTGGCCGTGTCGTCTACCTGCCTGGTGGACGACACCGGCCGGGTACATGCCGATCAGCGCCTCCTCTACGCTTTCCCCGCGTCTGCGGTAGCGTTCGATTACCGCGGACTCGAACAGGGCGCCCTTCAATTTCGGCACCTTGAGCTCGAGCCTGCCGGCCTTGGCGGTCAGGCTCCGGTCGTAGTGGCCGGCCCGGTACGCCTTCCGTCCGCCGGAACGCTCGTATCTCGCGGCGTTGGCGATCTCGTCCGCCTGAAGCGTCGGGCATCGCGTTCAGCAGCTCGGTGACCTTCTCGCGCACCATGGCGTCGAGCTTGCTCTCGAACATGGCCTGGTCGAACTGTATGATTTCCTTGGACATGGCTCCGTGCCTCTTTCCAATCGCGGTTTTTCATTGTCTGGCGACTGAAAATCGTACCCGGCACGGCCCATGTCCTTTTCCATCAAGGCCGGAATCTGAAAATGTGCAAGAATTCGGACGTTATCTTCATGACTGCGATAGAACGTGTGGCTGAATGGCTGAATCAGTACGGGAATGCGGTCAATGCTGTGTCGACGATTATTGCAACTGTCATAGCGGTAGTGGGAATTGTTGTCTCCTGCAGATCTATTGGTGTCGCTAACAGAGCGAATAAAATAGCCCAGGTTCTTTCGATTATTCACGAGAGAAGGATCGGAAAGAAGAGGAACGTGCTCAGGCGGT
>ENA-OQAS01000130-OQAS01000130.1-human-gut-metagenome-genome-assembly--contig:-NODE-130-length-38082-cov-10.589619_pt1 | contig 38082 bp, 35 predicted proteins | sample MGYA00242733_ERZ504523 | MGnify/ENA primary metagenome ERZ504523 (study PRJEB26092, sample SAMD00036239) | human gut metagenome | host: Homo sapiens | study: EMG produced TPA metagenomics assembly of...
CCGTGCCCAGCCAGATGCCAACGCCGCCGCCGAACGAGCGGATGGCGTCGCCCGCCGCGATGCACAGCAGGGCCAGCAGAATCGACATGTCGATGCCGATGCGGCGTGCAAGGAACGTGACCAGCGGGCTGACCGCGGCGAAGGCGATCAGCGGAATCGCCGTCAATACGCCCTGCACGCCCTCACCCCACGCAAGGTCGGTTCCCATTTGGGCGAGGACCGGCCCGACGGCGGCGATGGCGGGCCGCAGATTCAGCGATACGAGGAAGATCAAAGCCACCCACAATCCGGTGGAGGACCGGTCGTACGCCAGCATGTTTCGTTTTGAATTCATTCCGTTCCCATTCCCGCTTCCACTTCCGTTTACCGCCGTTCCAACGGGACGTGCCGCGCCTAGATTTTCCCTATCAATCTTCAAGCTCATCGAGCGCATCGAAGCAATCGTTGATGCCTTCGATACGCGCGTGCACCTCGTCTTCGGTATCGACGAGGCATTTTCCGATTTCGTCCACCATCAGGGCGATCAGGGCGAACGCCGCGGTGAAGCTCGTCAGCACGTGGGAGTTCAGCACCACTTTGAAGAAGGCGACGTTACGGCCGATGACGGCGTTGCGCGCCGAAATGTCGCCAATCACCACCACGGTCAGGCCGCGCTCAAGCATCACGTCGATGAGCCGCGAGAAGAAGGGAAGACGCGGCCCACGCCGATGATGACGATTACGTCGCCTGCCGCATAATCAACCAGATCTTCGCCTATGGACTGGCCTGGATTCGGCAGAATATCAACGTTTCCGCGTAGCCGCATCAGCTGTTCGCGCATGTGCAGCGCCACGGGATAGCTGCTGCGGTACCCGACCACCGCCACATGCGGGGCCGTGGCCATGGCTTGGCATGCGGATGACAGTTGCGCGCGGTCGATGCCTTCAAACGTGCGTTTCAGGCTTTCCTCGTCACGGCGCAGATGGTCGGCGACCAAATCGTCGCACTGGGTGTGCCGTGAAAGCTCCGGAGAGCCAGGACGATGGACGCGACGCACGTCACGTCTGAATTCGCCCGCGTTCGCATAGCCGAGCTTGCGGTACAGGCGGCTGAGCGTCGGCTGCGAGATGCCGCTCAACTGCGACAGCTCCACGGAATTGCAGACCAACACATCGGTCAGATGGCCCAGAATGAACTGCGCGGCCTCACGTTCCGTCGCAGTCAGCGAATCGAAGGATTCCCGGATGCGCGCCACCAAGCCGAGGTCCGCGGCAGCATTGCCTTCCTCGTCCATGGCGTCCTTCGAAGCCCCATATTGTCTGAAAGCATAATTCCAGAAGTCACGCTCATCGCCCTTCCCTGCAGTACATTCTCACGCGGCGCATCCGCTCTCCTGACGATGCTACCCCTTGCTTTCCGGGTTTCACCAGGTTTGGCCGCCGACAACTGTCACGACGAATGAAGAATTTCAGATGCCGTAAGCACTGAAATGCATCCATCACAGGCAGTGGCGGCGCCTCTTGGCAACGCGACCCACCATCAGGAGATGACCGACCATGGCAAAAACAGCTTACCCCACACAATCAACATCGCATATCGGGCGGATTCGGCATAGAAGAAACGGTGCCAAACCAGCGAAATGGGCGACTAACGCGGCAACAAAATCCCCGACTGTTGCGAACACTGTTGAACGCGGCATCACGCCCGGCCGAATGCGAGGCGAACGCGGTGCGCAAGATCGTACGGCTGGTGGCACGCACCGGCTGCCGCACGCATATTCTGCACGTGTCCAGCGGTCTGAGCGTGGACGTGCTGCGGCGGGCGAAGGCCGAAGGACTGCCGGTCAGCGCGGAGACCTGTCCGCATTACCTCACGTTGGATTGCGACCATATTCCCGACAACGCCACCGCGGTCAAATGCTGTCCGCCGATTCGTGATCTGCATGAGCAGGACGCGCTATGGGCGGGGCTTGCAGACGGCACGTTGGATGGTGTCGTCACCGATCATTCCCCGGCCAGCGCGGATATGAAAGCCGGCACGCTCGCCACCGCGTGGGGTGGCGTTTCCAGTCTGCAGGTCGGATTCCGCGCGGTGTTGACGGGTGCGATGCGGCGCGGCTTGAGTTTGGCCGACGTCGTGCGGTGGATGTCGTGCAACACCGCACGGCTTGTGGGACTTGACGATCGTGGCGATATAACGCCGGTATTGCGGGCCGATTTGGCGATTATTCGCCCGTACGAACGGTTTGTTGTGGATGCTACCGCTTTGGAAAGCCGCAATCCGATCTGCGCCTGCGATGGCATGACGCTTAACGGCGTCGTCACGCGCACGTTTGTAGCGGGGCGGGACGCGCTCTCCGGAGTGCGGGAGGGGAATCTTATCGTTCGTCCGTGAATCGGAATCCGTAAATCAACCATTCAACAAAAATCCCCAACCCGCCGACGGCCGGATGTCATTCGATGTCGGCAGATTGGGGACGGACGAGAATCAGTCTCAGCCAGGTAGGCGGCCGGGTTCTGGGCGAACTTGTCGGCGCAACCGGGGTTGCAGAAGTAGTAGGTGACGCCGCCGTATTCGCGGGTGACCGCAGCGGTGGACGGGTCGATGGTCATGCCGCAGACCGGGTCCTTCGCAACGTTCGCCGCGGAATCGCCCATATTCGAAGCCATGCCGTGGCCGTCATGACCGCCGCAGCAGTGTCCGGCACCCATCGCGCCCATGTTCTCGGCTTCCTTCTTGGCCTTGTGATCGCTGAACAGTCCCATGATCGTTCCTTTCCGACTGTGCTGGTTGCCATTATTTTTGCTCGGATCGGGCTTGTGTACCCGATACGTCTTGTTTTTCGCCGCCTCCGCGTCCGGATCGAACAGGCGCAGCCGGCTTGCGTTCGTCACCACGCACAACGATGAGAACGCCATCGCGGCGCCGGCAATCATCGGATTCAGCAGCGTTCCGGTGAACGGATACAGCACGCCGGCCGCGATCGCGATGCCGATGCTGTTGTAGCCGAGCGCGAATCCGAGGTTCTGCGCGATGTTGCGCATGGCGGCATGCGTCAGGTCGAGCGCGTGCACGAGTCCCATCAGCGATCCGCCCATCAGTGTCACGTCGGCGGATTGGATGGCCACGTCGGTGCCGGTGCCGATGGCGAAACCGACGTCGGCTCGGGCGAGGGCGGGCGCGTCGTTGATGCCGTCGCCGACCATCGCCACCGTATAGCCTTGCGATTGGAGTTTTGCGATTTCGTCGGCCTTGCGTTCCGGCCGCACGCCGGCGATCACATGACGTTCGTCGATACCGACCTGGCTTGCGATGGCGCGTGCGGTGGTCGGATTGTCTCCCGTGAGCATGACGGCTTCGACGCCACGTTTGCGGAGCAGTTCGATGGCTTGGCGCGAGTCGGCTTTCGGCACGTCGGCGACGGCGACGATGCCGGCGAGATGGCCGTCGATGGCCGCTAGGATCGGCGTTTTGCCTTGCTGCGACAGGCGTTCCATGTCGGCGATGATGGCGTCGAGGTTCGTATCGTGGATGGTCTCGGAGGCAATTTCGGAGGTATCGGACGTAACGTCGGGCATGTTGACGTCAAGGTCGTCGATCAGGTCGGTGTTGCCGACGGCGACGGTGTGCGGCAGACCGCGGAAGGTGACGCGCGCGGTGACGCCACGGCCGGCAATCGCCTGAAAATCGGTGGTTTGCGCGAGTTCCGCAACGTCCGCGACGTCGGCTTTTTCCGCAGCTGCGGCAACGATCGCAGCAGCGAGCGGATGCTCGGAATCACGTTCGGCGGCGGCGACAATCGTCAGCAAATCATCGGGACGCCGATGCCACACGCCCAACGGCAGCACATCGGTAAGGGTGGGTTTGCCGGCGGTGATCGTGCCGGTCTTATCCAATACGACGGCATTGACTTTGCCGCATGTTTCCAACGCTTCGGCGGAACGGACCAGCACCCCCATGCGAGCCGCGCGGCCAGTCGAGACCGTCACCGACAACGGAGTCGCCAGTCCGAGCGCGCACGGGCAGGCGATCAGCAGCACCGATACCGCGGCGACCAGCGCGTGCGTGACACGCGGTTCGGGGCCGAACGCGAACCACAATGCGCACGACCATACGGCGACGAGCACCACGATCGGCACGAAAACGCCGGAGATACGGTCCGCCAATCGTTGCACGGGGGCTTTCGAGCTTTGTGCGGCGGCCACCATGCCGATGATCTGCGCGAGCACGGTGTCCTTGCCGACTTTCGTGGCGCGGTACCGCAGCGAGCCACCACCGTTGATGGTGACGCCCGTCACTTCGCTGCCCTCGGTTTTGGCGACCGGCATGGCTTCGCCGGTGATCATCGATTCGTCCACGGTGGAGCTGCCGGATATGACGATGCCGTCGACCGGCAGCTGCTCGCCGGGGCGGATGGCGATGATGTCGCGACGCGCACGTCATCGATGGCGATGCTGGTTTCCTTGCCGTCTCGCACCACGCGGGCGGTTTTCGGTTGCAGACCCGCCAATGCGCGCATGGCTTCACCGGTGCCTTTGCGGGCGCGCGCTTCGAGCAGCTGGCCGACAAGCATAAGCGTGACGACCACACCGACCGCTTCGAAATACGGTTCGCGCGCGTTCTCGGGCAGGACGTTCGGTGCGAAGGTGACCACGCAGGAGTAGGCGAATGCGGCCAGCGCGCCGAGGCTGACGAGCGCGTTCATCTCCGGCGAGCGGTGGGCGATCGCGGCGAAACCGCTGCGGAAAATCGGCAATGCCGCATAGCCGACGATTGCAGCATCAGCAGGAACTGCAGCCAGTTCGGCATCGGATACAGCATGAGCATGGTGGAGCCGAATACCGGAATCGTGCAGACGGCCGCCACGATAAGACGGGTGATGAGGCGCGAATTCCCGATTCCGATCCGCGCGATTTGCCCGAATCACCCGAACCGGACGTTGGACGGCGCCTTTTTGCGCGCATTGCACGCCTGTTTCCGCGGAACCGGCGGCGGCACCGACACTTGCATGCTTTCCCGGCAGTATGCGCAACGTGCCGTGCAGCATGTTCATACCGCATGCGAAGGGATACTCGCCCGGCTGGTCGGGATGAAGCGTCAGCGTGGTCGTGCGGAAGGCGGGCAACGCAAGATCGACCCCGAAATCGGAGAACACGACATGCGACGAGCATTCGCCGTCTTCCTTGCGATCGAAGATCAGCCGCAACGGCATGCCCGCTTCAGCTTCGATGACGGCTGGGTTATACCCGCCTTTGACTTCGACGACCGCTTCCTGCACGCCGTCGCGCAACGGCGCACGATACGCTTTGCGCGGTGCGAAGAAGAACCACAGCACGCCCGCCGTGACGAGCAGCGCCATAATAAGCGCGATTGCGATGTGCATATTCCAGCCGCCTTCCGTCCGTGATTGGCCTTCGATTTCGGCAAACACCATCACAATATACCCCTATAGTATATTGGCAAGAGGGACGAGCAACCTTCAGCCGTAGATAAAATTTTCAGCGCAGCGAGGAGGACGATATGAACGTCACACAACACGGTACGCAAGCGACCAGAAGAGGATCATCGCACGATTGAATCGCATCGAAGGCAGGTGCGCGGCATTCGGCAGATGACGGAAAACGGCGAATACTGCATCGACATTCTGACGCAGATTTCCGCAGCGGACAGCGCGCTGAAGTCGGTGGCGCTACTGCTGCTCGACGACCATCTGCACCATTGCGTCGCCAAAGCCGCGGCGGAGGGCGGTACCGTCGCCGACGAAAAGCTGGCGGAAGTCAGCGCCGCCATCGCACGCCTTGCCAAATAATCGGAACAGATCCGCCATAAAAACTGCCGACGGGAGACACATGCGCCCGTCGGCAGTTTGAAAAAGAATTACGGTTACAGGTCGAGGAACTGGTCGAGGCCGACGGTCAGCCCCGGATAGGTTCCGGTGGAGACCTTGCGCACGGCCAGCAGCACGCCCGGCATGAAGGAGATGCGGTCGAAGCTGTCGGCGCGGATGGTCAGCTGTTCGCCGGAGTTGCCGAACAGCACCTCCTCGTGGGCGTTGAGGCCACGCAGACGCACGGCGTGCACGTGGATGCCGTCCACCACCTGGCCGCGGGAGCCGCCATCGGTTTCGGTGCGTCCGGAACCGACCCAAGCCGGCCGCCTTGCGCGCTTCGGCGATGCCCTGCGCGGTGTGGAAAGCGGTGCCGGACGGGGCGTCCACCTTGGTCGGGTGGTGCAGTTCGATGACTTCCGCGGATTCGAAATACGGCGCCGCGACCTTTGCGAAATGGTCGGCGAGCACCGCGGAAATGGCGAAGTTCGGCGCGATGAACACGCTCTGGCCCTCACGCGGAGCTGCTGCGAGCGCGGCACGCACCTGGTCGAGCTTCTCTTCGGTCCAGCCGGTGGTGCCGACCACCACGTCGACGCCTGCTTGACGAGGGCGAGCACATTGCCCAGCGACACGCTCGGCACGGTGAATTCCACCACGACGTCGGTGTTTTCGGGGGTGATTGCGGCCAGGTCGTCGCCTGCGTCGAGCGCGAGCGCGAGTTCGGTGTCGGCGGCGGAATCGACGGCGTCGACCACATGCGAGCCATACGGCCCTTGGCGCCGACTACGGAAACCTTGATCATTGCAGCTCCTTGATGCTTTCGCGGACGCGCATGTTGCGCATGTCGTACGTTTGCCGTGCGCGCTTGCCGCGCGCATAATCGCATGCGTTTTCACACATGTTTTTGAATCACGCGCCCACGTCCATAACGTGTTCCACTTACGAATCTAAAGAGACGCTTCGACGCGGAGGCAGGCGGCTATGACGCTTGACGATCGAACGTCGGTCAGCCGCGGCGACGCGCCAGCAGCCAGCCGATCAGCGCGAACGGAATCGAACAGCCCACGAACACGGCGGGCAGGCTCAATCCCGCGCTTGGATTGAAATGGTCGAGCACGATGCCGGTGATCATGGAGCCGAACGACGCGCCCATCGTGCCGGCGGTGCTCACCCAGGACAGGCCTTCGGTGAGCGATTCCTCGGGCACGGTCTCCTTGACGACGAGGTTGCCGGAGGCGAACACCGGCGAAATGGTCAGGCCGGTAAGGATCTCCACCAGTCCCATCACGATCAGGTTGCCCTGGCACAGGTGGATCACCACGAAGCCGACGGTCATCAACGCGAGGAACATGATCATGTGACGCCAGCGGGAGCCTTTGAGCTCGCGCGAGCCGAAGACCAGCGCGCCCATGCAGGATCCGACGGCCAGCATGGCGAGCTGCACGCCGAGCACGGAGTCGAGGTGCAGCGATTTCATGACGGCGGTCATGGATGTATCGAACGCGGTGAACGCCATGTTGAACACGATGAACACGGCGAGGAGCGGCAGCACACCCGCATAGGTGAGCACGTTGCGTTTCCTGCGGTCGCGATCGCCCGTCTTGAGCCGATCCAAATCGAAACGGTCCGCGGAAACCGCGGCACCAGCGGCACCGCCGGCCGCCAATCGCACGTCAGCATCGTCCGTATCGGCCGCGACGACCGTGATTTCGCGCAATACCGGCGGTTGAGTGTCACGCAATGCGAAGAACACGGCACCGCCGAACGCGCAAGCGAGGGTCGGCACGAACAGCTGTGATACGGGATGCACGGACGCGGCCAGGAAAGCCGCCAGAATCGGCCCGAAGATGAACACGATCTCGTCGATGGCGGATTCGAGCGCATACGCGGTGTTGAGCAGGTCCTCCTTGTCGGCGCGGTCGAGCACGTACGCCCAACGGGTGCGCACAAGCGCGCCGAACGAGAACTGCGTCATGCCCATGACCACGGCAAGCACGAACAGCAGCGGAATCGGCACGCGCATCAGCGCGGCGAACGCGAAGCCCAGCATGACGATGATCTGCACCGTCAGGATCACCGGACCGACCTTGCGCTGGCCGAACCGGTCGAACAGGCGCGCGTACAGCGGCGTGACCGCGGCGGTGGCGAGCACGTACGCGGCGCTCATCACGCCGGCGATCGTCCAATTGTCGTACATGTGGTTGAGCGCGAGCACGATACCGAGGCCCATCATGGACATCGGCAGTCGCGCGATGGCTCCGGACACGCAGAACGCTTCGTGCCGGGAATGCGGAAAAGCTGCGCGTATGGCGATTGCGTTTTCTGCGATTCGTGCGGTTCGTGCGATTGCGATTGCGGTTTCGCGCCCGTCACGCCGTCACCTTTCCCCGGTAGATGAACATGTCGTCGAACAGTGGCGGCACTTCGCCGTCGGCACTGCCGCCGAGCCGGGCGACCGTCTCGCTTGCCGTGCGGTGCGCGATGCAGTCCAACCCCTTGTGGTCGTAGAAGCTCACGTCGCAGTCGGAATCGGTGTGCAGGTAGAACGCGGGTACGTCCCATGCGGCGAAATGCTCCTGCATGCGTCTCCAAAGCCGCCCGCCCACACCGTGGCCGCGCACGTCGGGGTTGACGATGAACAGTTCCAGCTCGCCCATGGTGGTTTCGTTGGCGCGCCCTTCGCGTTCCAGATCGAGTTCCACCGAGAAGCCGGATTTCAGCGCCGCCATATGCTTGGCGGCCTCCGGATCGGCGTCGATGCGGCGTTCCAAGGCCTTCATTTCCTCGCCGACTTCGATTTCGTCGAGCTGCGGCGCCTCGCCGGCGACGCGGATGAACGTGACGCCCGCGAGTGTGCCGTCGGCGGCGAACGCGCCGTTGGCGAACGTGGTCGGCAGCAGGTAGTGCAGCACGAAATATCGGGAGATCAGCCGCGACATGTCCGCGCCGACCTTGTCCACATCCTGCGGCCAGGTACGGTCGAACAGGTCGACCACCGCGTCCAGATCGCCCCAGACGATGGGACGGAAGACGATTGCCGATGCGTTGTTTGTTCCGGCACCCATGCCGCGTTCGGGATTGCGGTTGCGCTGTTCGCAGCCATATCAAACACTCCTTAACTGTCGTTGCGTCCGGCATGTGCGCCCGCCCACACATGCTGCACGAGGGTAGCGGCGTTCCTCCACAACGCTGCCTGCATAGCGGTTTCTCCCGCAGGCAGGCCGGAAAGCGCCGCTCCCCCGCTTTCTTCGGTCAAGGAGCCATTGCGCACCGGCACTAGTCGTTGTCGGATTGCTGCGGAATTCCGTAGCTCAACTCGGCAAGGATCTCTTCTTCTGTTTTGTCGAGGGCGTCAAGCTCCCGATCGGCCTCGTGAGGCTCACTCACATAGTAGAGACAGGCGTCGATTGCATCCAACGGAACCCCTTCCATCGCCGCGAGCAGCAGGCGGTACAGGTCGAGCTGTGCGAGCTTCTCCTTGATTTCGTCCGGTTTGCGTGGTTTTACGCCGGTTTTCCAATCGACCACGGTGTAGCGTTTCGTCTCGTCCGTTTCGTCGAGACCGCCGAAGAACACCGCGTCGAGTTTGCCGTTGACGATGGTGCCGAGCTGGGGCATGTCGACGACGAGCTGGCGTTCCGCCCATGCTGGACGTCGTTTTGCCCACGGCGAGGCGACGAGACAACGCTGCCAAGCGGCCAGTTTCCGTTCGTCTCGCAATTGGGCGTCCTGCGATGGTGCGTCCTGCGATTGCACGCCGCCGTTGTCCGCGTCGACTTGCGTATCACCTATCAATGCGATCAGTTCCGCACGCGACTGCGCGGCCATGCCGCAGCACCTTCCGTACCGCCGATGCCGTCGACGTCCGCATCCGCCATGATGAAACGCTCAGCCATGCGTGGAACCGCGTGCCGAGCTGTGCCGCCGGCGAGGCGACGTGCGGAATCGGACGGACCAGACCACGCCAGTAGGCGCGGGAGTCACGCTCGCCCATGGAGCCGGCGCGCGCTTGCAGCGAGGTGACGTTTTGGCGGCCGGCAGCAAGGATACGTTCGCCTTTGGCACGCACGGCCTCGTCGAAGGCGTCCTGCGATTCGCCTGCGTCAGCCGCGTCCGGTTCCGGCATGAGATGTTCGTCGGCGACGAGCAGTTTGGCGAGACGCAGCAGTGAGTTTCCGGTTTCCGGCGATGGCGTGGCGGATTCATCGGCAACGTCGCCTGCGTTCCCGTGGATTCAGCGATATTCGGTTCGTCGGATTCGACGGCACGTACCTGTTCGGCCGCGGCACGCAGCTTGTCGGCGACATCGGCGCTCAGATCGCACGGCCAAGGCAAAGTATGGTCGTCCGAGACCGGTTCGAGCGCGTGTTCCACGCATCGCCCACCACGCATTCTCGAAATCGCGGGCGTGTTCGCCTACGAAATAGCCGTCGGGCAGGTCAAGTCCCAGCGTGTGCGGGGAGCCGTCCACATCGTCGGACAGGTTGTCCGGTTCGCGTACCGCGGTGACGATTCCGTTCATCGAATCGCGCGTCTCCAGCCAGAAATTCGACGGCGCGGCGCTTTTCTTTCCCTCCGCCAGGCGGGAGTCGCGGCTCGTCTCGTTGCATCCGCTGTATACGAGCAGCGCCTCGTAGCGGGCGCGCGTCAACGCCACGTAGGCGAGACGGCGTTCGTCGGCGTGCAGTCGGCGGCCGTATTCCTCCTGTTGCGTCAGGTACAGGCTTGCCGGATCCATTCCTTCCATATCGTCGACGGCCATGGTTCGCAAGGTGCCGAACACCTCGTCGTCGATCACTTCCGCATCGTCCAATCCGTCGAGCGATTCCACGGGATTGCCCCCGATGGGCGCGTCGTGCGGGAATCGTGGCAGGTATCCGCGTCGGCGCGCACCGGAACCGGCACCGCGGACGGGTCTTCCAGCCAAGTGTGGGCTTTTTCGAAGTATTCCGGCGGCTCCCATACGCCGTCGCGCCGACGCCCGGATGGTCTTCGTCCGTTTTGACGCTCAGGCGGTCGCCTTGACTGGACGGGAAGGTGCCGTCGCGCATGCCGACCACGGCCACGGCGTCCCATTCCAGGCCTTTCGACTGGTGCACGGTCATGAGCACCACATCGACGGGGGTATCTGGTGCGGTGGCGTTGTCGTCGGACGCGTCACGCAGCGAATCCACCCACGAGATGAACGCGCGCAGGCTTGGCGTGCCCTGCGCGGCGATTTCCTGCAAGTAGGTGTCCACCAGAGACAACATCGCGTCGAGTGACGAAGCGGCATGCGATGTGACACGATTGCCGGCATCCGGATGCCGCATCCGTTCGGCGAGCAGCAGGTCGATGTCCAGTCCGAGCGCGGTGATGGCCGTGCGTACCACTTCCGGCAACGGATGGCCGGCCGTGCGCTGCACCTGTTGGATGACGCGACCGGCGTGGATGACGCTCGCGGCTCCCGTACGGCTCAATACGCCGTCGACGAGGTGCCGCAGATCGCCGCGCAGCAGCACGTCGATCAGGAAGACGGCGTTGGGCACTTGGTCGCGGTAGGCGCGCACGGTGGCGCGGATGTCGCGTCGGACGGATTCGCATCCGCCTCCACGATGCCGGCCGACACGAGCGCGCGGTATCGTTGCGCGGTGTTGAGCCGTTCGGCGATGCCGGCGAGCGCCTGCAGATCGTCGGCGGACAGACCGAATCGTGGCGTGGCGAGCAGCCGCATGAGCGCGGCGCTGTCGGTGTGGTCGCATACGACGTGCAGCAGGGCGAGGATGTCTTTGATTTCGGGACGTTCCAGGAGTGCGGCCTGACCGACGACGAGTGTGGTGAGGCCGGCTTGTTCCAGTGCGTCCTCGTAGGCTGGCATCTGCGTTTTGGAGCGGAACAGGAGCGCCACGTGCGGACGGTTGTCTTTGGCTCCGTCGGCGAGCTCGTTTTCGGTTGGCGTGTGCAGTGCGATCGCTTGTTTGGCGAAGCGTACGATGCGTCGATTTCCTGGCCGAATGTGGCGTAGCCGAGCACGCCGAGCGTACCTTCGGGGGCATTGTCGATGTTGGCGAGCGGGGGCACGTCCACTTCGCGCATAAGCGAGCTGCCGCGACGTCTGGCGGGCAGGCGCAATGGTTTCGTCAGATTGTTGGCCGCTTCGAGCACCATGCGCGAGTTACGTCGGGTGACGGTCAGCGTGTAGGGCTTGTCGGTGGCGTCGTGGCCGAAGTCGTGTTGCAGCATGCGGAATGCGCCTGGGCTGGCTCCTCGCCATGCGTAGATCGATTGGAAGGGGTCGCCGACGGCGTTCACCGCGCTGCGATGGGTGGAATCGGCGTGGAACAGTGCGGTCAGGAGGGCCGCCTGCGTGGTGGAGGTGTCTTGGTATTCGTCAAGCAGCACGTGCGTGTAGCGTTTGCGGTAGGTGGCTCCGATGGAGGGGAATCGGGTGACGAGTTGGAATGCGGCGATGGTGAAGTCGCTGAATTCGGCCATGTTGAGGGCGCGTTTTTCGGCGTGGTAGTCGGCCACGAGGTCGAGTAGCAGGTCGCGTTTGCGGGCCGTGCCGGCCAACTTCGCGGTGTTGTGGACGCACAGTTGGTGGCATTGGGCGCGGTATTCGCGTTTGCGCGCTTCGAAGGCGGTGTCGGATTCCTTTTTCTTCTGTTTCGGAGCCTTGCCCACTTTCGGCTCGTCATCGGGAACGTCCTCGTCTTCAAGCGCTTTGGCCACTTGCGCCACGAACGCCTTATCCCATGCGCGCACGCGTTCCACGGCTTCGTCGAAGCTGGTGCAGTCGCTGCCGATCATGGCTCCTGCGATGGCGTTGGATAGGGTGAACACGTTGCCGGCGATGGTGGAGAATTTGCCGAGTTCGTCGCCGCCTTGGTCGAAGGCCATGAGCTGGTCCATGTGCTTGTCGAGCACGGTGTGGATGAGCTGCAGCGCTCCGGCTTCGCTCAATGGCTGCGTGTTTTGGTCGAAGCCGACGAGCAGGCCGTATTGGCGCACGATGGTTTGGAAGAACGCGTCATAGGTGGAGACTTCCGGTTTGAGGAAGGCGACGCGCGTACCACGTCCGGCCTGGTTGCGCGTCACGGCAGCGGAAACGCGCGAAAGCAGTTCGGAGGCGGCTTTGCGTGTGAAGGTCAGGCCCAGAATCTTCTCGGGACTGATGCCTTGGTCGATGAGGGTGATGATGCGGCGGGTCATGGTGTAGGTTTGCCGGAGCCGGCGCCCGCCACCAGACCCACGTCCTCGTATGAGGGGCTTGGATGACGGCGGCCTGTTCCGGACTGTCGGTGAATTTCGGCGTGGCGGCCGGCGCAGTGCCCATCGCATCGCCCTTTGCTGTGGCCCCGTTCGTTGACATGCTTCCGTTCATACCGTTGCTCCCGTTCATGCCACGGTCCTTTCGAATACGGTGTTCTGCTCGCCTTGGCAGGCCGGGCAGACCCCACTGCCGTACGTTCTGCAGTATCCGACGTGTTCCACGGTCGGACGCGCGGTGATGCGGGTGGCCCGGCTCGCCGCGGCCGCATAGAAGACGCGGGAGATCATGGTCAGCGACCATACCGTCATCTTCGACCGCGATTCCAGAAGTTGCTTCCAATGTTCTTCGCTGACCTGCGCCGGCCGTTCGACGTCGTCGAGGCCGCTGGTGAAGACGCTGGCCATTTTGGGCACGTATTTGCGGGGTATGAAATCGCCCGCGTTGATGCTTCCGCCGGCGAACAGCGCCTGCTGGTGGTACGCTTCGTCGCCTTGCCCTTTGCGTGGCGCGGGTGCCGCGTATTCCATGACGTGGAACAGGGCGCTTTGGGTGATGTCCGGCATGGTTGCGATCGCCTGCGCGCCGCGTTTTCCGTCGTGTTCCGGGAATGCGAGGCCCAGCTGGTAGCAGACGAGCTGCAGGTCGCTGAACAGGGAGCGTCCATTCGGCACTTTGCCGGTTTTGTAGTCAATCAGCCGTACCTGTTCGCGGCCGTCTGCGGTACGGCGGTGTTCAAGACGGTCGATTCTGCCCGACAGGCGTACGGTGAGCCGGTCGCTCATGCCGGTTTCCGGCCAGCCGCCGACGAGCGCGCCCATGATGGCGATGAGTTCGTCGCGGGAGATCGGAGCGTTGCCGTCGATGGCGTTGTAGGCGTCGAGGATGTCGTCGAAGTCGAATTGCGCGGCGAACTGCCGTTCCGCTTCGGCATGGTCCAATGTTCCCACGGTGATGGTTTCGGTGTTGTTCGACGGGTATCCCGTACGGTTCGACTTGACGAAATATGTGGCGATGTTGCGCAATGCGACCGATGCTTTCGCGTCCTTGCCGAGCGCCTTGTACCGTTCCTCGGGGTCGTCGATGGCGTTGAGGTCGCCACGTAGGGTCTTGTATCGGCTGATCATCCATTGGGTGATTTCGTCGATGTTGTCCTCGTCGCTTACCGCGGTGTGGTTTTGGGGCAGGTCGAGGCCGGCTTCGGTGGCCTGTTGCGCGACGGCGTGGATGAGCGAGCCGAAGCTGGTGGCCGCGCTGCCCATGCGTGGGCCGGCGAAACGGTTCTCCAGCATCCAGCACACCGGGCACGCCCACAAACTGTCCACGGCGGATGGAGAAAGGGTGACCACGTCGGATTGGCCGTCTGTTTTTTCGATGGATTCCGGTTGTTCGATAAGCTTCGCCTTGTCGGCATGCTCCGTTTTCCCGTCAGATTCCATCTTGCCGTCGATTTCCGTCATATCGTCGGCTCCCGCATGTTCCGTAAGGAACGCCCAATTGTCGGGATTCGCGGCGGCGATGCCATGCGATGCCAACAACGCCAAGGCTTGCGCGGCATCGCGCGCTTGGGGGAATCGGTCGGCGCATGGGCCAGCACGCTTCGCGAGGCGGCGACCAGGCCACGTGGGTTGGCCTCCAGTCCCGCGTATTCGCCGGCCTCGCCGACCGCCGTGTACACGCGTGTTTCCGCATCGGCATCCCGGTCGCGGTCGAACCATTCCGGCAGGTAGCCGTAGAGGAAGTCGGACGGCACATGGTCTTCGTTGAGGACCGCGCTTACCGTCACGCGCTCATCGGCGCGGGTGAGCGCCACAAGGAGGCTTTTCTGTTCGGAGGCGAGCACCGCGGCGAGCTGCGCGTTTTCGCGGCCTGCGGAAGTGACGATGTCGTCGGACAGTCGTCCATGCAGCATGATGTCGGCGAGTTCCTCCCCGCCGAACAGGGTGTTGCGCGGCGCGAGGTTCGGCCATTGGCCTTGTTGGAACGCAGGCATGAACACGAGTTTCCAATGTTTTCCGGCAGCTCCGGCGGGCGTGGTGAGCGTCACGGCCTGATCGATCGGCGCGGTGTGCGCCAGGGAGTCGGCTTCGATGGCGAGCGCGCGGACCTGTTCGATGAACGCGTCGATGGTGTGCGCTGCCGTCACGCCGTTCGATTCGCCGCCGGACGCGTAGCTGAACAGGCGCATCGCGGTGTCGAGCCGGTCGTTGGCCGCGCGGCTTCGGCGTTGTTGCGCAACGCCGTTTTCTGCCAGATTTCGGCTTTGCCGACGCCTGCCATGCACAGTCGAGCATGTATTGCGGTTCGTGGGATGTCAGGCGTGCCTCCGACCGCAGGGTATCGTCAAGCGTTTTCCACAGGCGTGCGAAGGCTTGCGCTTGGGGGTCTTTGCGGCCCAGTACGGAGGCGATCGCGTCGAGCACGCGGTCGGTGTCGCCTTCCAATAGCAGGATGTACAGCGCGTTCATGCCGAAGGATGGTTCGTCCGCGTCCTCAGCGGCACGCTCTCCCGTCATCAGCCGGTCGTCGGTGTCGATTGCCGGCAGGCCCATGTCGGCAGCGTTTTCCGCGTCCGACGCCGATGCCGCCACGCGTGCGGTGTGGAAGGTTTCGACGTAATCGTTCCAATCGTCGATCAGCTGTGGCAGCAGCGCGCGTCCGGACGTGTCGGACGTGGTCGGATCGGCTGTATCGTCATGCAAAACCGTGGCCAGCGAGCCGAGCGCGTTCATCGCCGATTCGACCACGCACAGCCGAGCCGGACGTTCGCCGGGGGTGGTGATCAGCGGCGAGTTCATAATCGATGCGACGCGTGAGCGCACGTATGCGCCGGCCGTGTCGAGGTTCATGGACGAGGTGGCGATGCCTTGCCGTTTCAGTTCGGCCAGTTCGATCATGGAGAACAGGCCCTGCACGAACGGTTCGTCCTTGAGGGGGCGGGTCACGCTCGAATAGCGTACGGGCACGCCGTCGGCGCGTAGCCGTTCGCCGAACGTGCGCACGGTGGCGTTGTCGTGGGCGATCACGGCCATGTCGTTCCAGTCGCGGCCGTGTTCGAGATGTTCGGTTTTGATTTTCCACACCACGTCGTCGAGTTCTTCGACGGTGGAACGGTACATCGCGGCTTCAAGACTGCGTCGCGCGTCTCCGGTATGGCGATGGCCGGCATTTTGCCGGGGCGGTTCGCCAGCGCGTCGTCGGTCGATTCCGTGCTGGCGATGGTCAGGCTCACGCGGCTCGCCACCGCGGCCAGGTCCGTACCTTCGGCCATATGGGACGGTTCCAGCCGTACCAGTCGCGCGCCCAATCGCGATTGCGCCATGTTGAACAGATATTCAGGGTACGATCCGCGGAACGTCTGCACCGCCTCGTCGGGGTTGCCGACGAGCAACAGACGCACGCCACGGTTGCGCAATGCGGTGAGAAGTCGAAGCCGGCGAGTGTGGCGTCCTGGAAATCGTCGACGATGACGAGTTTCGGCAGGTCGGACGTTTCGGCTTCGTTCACGGCGGCCGCGGCGTCGATCATGAGCTGCGAGGCGTCGAGACGGTATTGGTCCGGATATGCCTCGTTGATGGCCTGGTTGTATTCGGCACGCAGCGCGAAGGCGAGCCGCCATTGCACGCGCAGTCGTTCGCGTCGTTCGTCGAGCGTGCCGTGTTCGTCGGCAGCGCGGGAAATCAGCGCGTCTTCGAGTTCCGGTTTCGCGCCGATCTCGTTCATGCGGGCAAGCATGTCGCGCAGCTGGTTGGCGAAGGCGTCGGTGGCGTCGTCCACCACCATGCCCGACCAGTCGGCGACCACGAAGTAGGTGCGCAATAGCGCGCAGGTGGAGCATTCGTCGCCGTGCTCGGCATGTTCGGCATGCCTGGCGAGCACACGGCGGATGACCACGTCCTGTTCGGCCCCGTTGAGCAGTTTCGGCAGGGGTTGTCCGGCATGCGATCGCACGGCGGTCATGATGCGGAACGCGACGGCTGGCAGGGTGGTGACGGGGCGTGCCTGCGAGATCGCGGACAGTTCGCGGATCACGGTGTCGCCGAGCCGGTCGGCCACCTGTCTGCCGGAGACCGTCATCACGGCGTACGCGTCGCCATGCCGCTTCATCGCGGCGACCAGCATGTCCAGCGCGAACCGGGTCTTGCCGCTGCGGGGTGCCCCCGCAACCAATGTCACGTCATCGAGATCGTCCACATCCATCATGTCTCCCCAGCTTAGCCGAACGGTCCGGCCACGAATCGCATATCATCGTCCGAAGCCGTCCTGAAAACGTCATCGTGGACACCGCCATCTTTATATATGGACATCGATACCCTCTACAAAGTTTTTCGGACACCGCCACCAATAAGATTGACTAGCGGCGGAGCCCGGGAAGGTTCAACAGCGAACAGACGGCCTGCCCATGACGACGAGTACGGTCGAAGCATAGACGCAACGCACGGAACCGGGCAGGAACTACAAGAAAGAGGAAGCATGGAAGCCTCAAGGAGCATTCCCCCTCAGATTCCCGGCTACACACTGATCAAACGGCTGGGCTCCGGTTCCGAAGCCGACGTGTACCTGTACCAGCAGCTTTCCCCGGCCCGTCAGGTGGCCATCAAAATCAGCAAGAACACGCTCGACCCACGTGCCGCGGTCCGCTTCCGTTCCGAAGCGAATTTCATGGGGCAGATCTCCACACACCCCTACATTCTTTCCGTCTATGAGAACGGCGTGACCGTCAACGGGCGCGGCTACACCGTGTTCGAATACGCTCCGGGCGGCAATTACAAGACGTTCCTCGAGCATGGCCGTCTCACCGCCGACCAGATGCTCACCGTCGGCATCGATCTGGCGAGCGCGCTGTTCACCGCGCATCGCAAAGGCATCATCCATCGAGACATCAAGCCCAGCAATATTCTCATCAACGCGCACAATATGCCCATGCTCGCCGATTTCGGCATCGCCGGGACCGTCTATGGCGTCCGGGTGTCGGCTTCACCATCGCGTGGGCCGCGCCGGAGGTGCTTGCCCAAGGCGGTGGCGGTAATGAATCGTCCGATATCTATTCGCTTGGCGCCACGCTGTTCGCCATGCTGATCGGCCAATCGCCGTACGAGTATTTCTACGCCGATGTGCTGGGCGATTCCCAACGGCAGGTGCGGGCCGAACGCTCAAGTCCGTCATTCTCAACAATCCGCTGCCCAAGCTCAACCGTCCCGACGTGCCGGCCGAAGTGGAACGGGTGTTGCGTAAGGCCTTGAGCCGTACGCCCGAGGATCGTTACTATTCCGCGTTGGAGCTCGCGCGCGACATGCAGCGCGTGCAACAGGCCTTGTATGGCCGTGCCGTGCAGACCACCGTCGAGGGTGTGCCGGATTATCCGCAGAACATGTACGCGCAGACTTCCACATTCGACCAGTCCGCCCCGGTTGCGAAACAGCATGCCCGGTGGGTGAAGCCGTTGGCCGTCACGGTTGCTGCGGCGGCCGCCGTGGTCGTGATGGCGTTGGCGTTCGTCACCGTCGTCATGCCGAATATGGATGCGGCTTCCGACAACAGCAAGGTGCAGGTGCAGAACCATGGCGCCCAGAACCATGCCGAGAACGATCCCGATTCGGCGATCACGTCGGGCAGTGTGCCGAGCGTGCAGGATCTTACGGGCGAATACACCGCCGACGCAAAGTGCGGTTCACGTGGGTCAATCCTTCTCCGAAGGATGGCGATTCGTACGCGTGGTCGCTGGTCGGCGATTCGGGAACCGACCCGAACGCGCAGGGCACCACCACGGAGTCGACGCGTATCGAAATCGATCCGGCCGACGGCGCGCAGACGTGCGTGCAGGTGAGTCTGGTTCGCGCGGACCGGCAGATGTCCGAGAATCCCATGATTGCGTGCGCGGCCAAGCCGTGAGTTTGCGGCCGGATGCGGGTGACATGAACCGATACGAACCAATACAGCCCGGCATGCATGCGGGCAAACAGGTAGGCGCATGCAGTCGGATGCGCGGTCAAGCAAAGTTTGGGCACAATCAGGGAAGAGCCAGTCGATGAGCAAGCATAGGAACGCCGAGAACCAGTCGGCGCAATCGTACGAACGGCAGTTGCGATTCGGGTCGATGCTGCGCAAGCTGCTGCCTTCCGGCAGTCGCCGGTGGATCACGCCGATCGTCATGCTGCTGCTGTTGCTGGGCATCGTCGCCGGAGCCGTCATCGTCAGTTCGGTGACGCAACGTCACGTGCAGCTCGACGATGGCACCGTGTGGGTCACTTCGCTCAAAGACCGCAAGGCCGCCCGTTTCAACGTGCGCAACCGGGACGCCGACGCGGGCGTCGCCTCCACTGCGGCCCGGTTCGACGTGGCCCAGCATGATGCTCCACCGTGATCTCCGAAGGTACGAAGGCCAGCAGCATCGAGGCCTCCACCGTCAGCGAAAACGGCAACACCACCATCAAATCGGATACGCGGACCGTCGTCGGAGGCAACACCGCGGCGTTCATCAACGTCAAGACGGGCAATGTGTGGGTCGGGTCCGCCGATGATGTGAAATCCATGAATCCGACCACCGATTCGCCGAAGATGAAGCTGGGGTCGGGTGGCCGTATCGCGGTGACGCATGACGGTGTCGTCTACGGCTACCGCACGTCCGACGGCGCGGTGCTCAGTGTCGACGGACCTCAGGGAACGCCCGGCAAGGATGCGACGATCAAGGGCGCCACGAATGTCGAATCGTTCACCGTGGTCGGCAAGACGCCGGTCGTAGCCGGTGCCGGCAAGGTGTTCTGGCCGAAGGGCAGCGCGGATATCGGCCTGCAGGGTCAGGCGACGTTGCAGCGCCATCCACGGATGGCAGGCAGACTGGCTGGGTGGCGGTTTCCACGCCGCGGGGCATCGCCATGGTCGATTTGGGCAGCAAAAAGGTCACGCAGCTGCCGAACGCCGGCAAGGGCGATGCCGCGCAGCCGGTGTCCACCAATGGCTGCGTGTTCGCCGCGTGGGCGCAGAAGGCCAACAATTACATCAGGGTGTGCGCGGCGAACGACAAGGACGCACAGTTTTCCTCGTTGGAAGATGTCAATCCCACCTCGCAGCTCGTGTTCCGCACCAACCATCGTCTGGTGGTGCTCAACGACGTGGTCAACGGCAATGTGTGGAATCCGCAGGAGTCCACCAAGGTCATCAAAATCCAGTGGAACAAGGTGGAGACCAAGCAGTCGAAGCAACAGCAGCAAAACAACGACAGCGCCAACAACCAGCACAATTTCAGCAAGAACTGTTCGGCGCAGTCGGGGCAGATCAAGGCCGTGGACGATTCGTTCGGCGCGCGCGTGGGATCGCAGCAGATTCTCGACGTGTTGCGCAACGACGAGCAGACCGACTGTTCCGTGCTGCGCATCACGTCGGTGAGCGCTCCGGATGGCGCGAACATCACCGTCTCCCCCGTGTATGACGGCCGGTATCTGCAGCTCGACGCCTCCGGTGCCGCCGCGGGCAACGTGTCCTTCAGCTATGAGATTTCCGACGGACGCGGGCAGACGTCCAGCGCCACCGTGTCGCTCACGCTGGCCGGCGGCGACGACCATGCGCCGCTGCAGAGCGACACTCCGCCGGAAATCGACGTGGAGCAGGGTGCTTCGTACACCGCGAACGCGTTGGGCAGCTTCTCCGACCCCGACGGCGATCCGCTGACCTTGGTGTCGGCATCGCCGCAGAACACCGATCAGGTGACGGTGTCCACGCGAGCCGACGGACAATTGGTCTTCAACGCCGGTTCGATGTCGTCCGGCAGGGCGGGCATCGAGGTCACGGTGTCCGACGGCCAGCAGACCGGCACCGGCATGATCTACTTCTCCGTGAAACCGGCGAACACGCTGGGCGCGGTCATCGACCCCGTGGTCAAACAGACCACGCCCGACACCCGCACCACCATCGCGCTCAAACCGTACGTGCACGGCACGTCCGTCGAACCGGCCGAATTGACCGCGGTGGAGACGCCGTCCGGCGCGGCCACCACCATGAACGCCACCGACATGTCGATCACGTTCACCGCCTCCAATCCCGGCACCTACTATGTGCCGTACACCATCACGCAGGGTTCCATTCCGTCGACCGGTCTGGCTCGTGTGGAGGTGCAGGCGGTGGCCGGAGACGCCGCCAAGCCGATCGCGGCGAACGATGTGGCGCTGCTCGGTGCGGACAATACCGCGATCGTGGAGCCGCTTGCCAACGACGTCGACCCGATGGGCGGCGTGCTGTCGGTGACCAGCGTCACCGCGGACGCGCAAAGCGGCATCAAAACCGGTGTGGTGAGCAACAAGCGCGTCTATATCACCGCGCGTCAGGTGCCTACCGAGCCGGTGCGGATCTCCTACACCGTGGCCAACGCGGCCGGATCGTCGACCGGCGTCATCGTCCTGCAGCCGCCGGCGCTGACCACGTCGAATTCCGTGCCGAAGGCCGAGAACATCACCACACAGGTGCGCACCGAAGGCATCGTGTCCGTGGACGTGCTCGACCATGTCACGTATTCCGACGGCACCACGGTGAGCCTGCAGAACGACTTGCAGTATGACAAGAACACGTTCAAGGGTCTGGTGTTCGTGTCCGGCGACACCGTGCGCTATCAGGCCACCAGACAAACCGGCTCCTTCCCCGTCACCTACACGGTGAAGGACAATCTCGGCAACGCGGCCTCGGCCACCATCACCATCAACGTGCATCAGAAGGACGCGTCCAACAAGGCGGCTCCGACACCGTCCGACGTCGAGGCGCAGGTGGCGGCCGGTCAGAAGGTGCAGATTCCGATCACGCTCACCGGCATCGACGCTGACGGCGATGACGTGCAGCTGCTCGGCTTGGGCAACAAAGCGCCGAAACTGGGCCGTATCAGCGAGGTGGGCGCCACGTATCTGGTGTATGAGGCGTATGCCGATTCGTCCGGAACGGACACCTTCTCCTACGCCGTGGAGGATTGGACCGGTCAGAGGGCCACCGCGCAGGTGCGTGTGGGCGTGTTCAAATCCGGAGCCGATTCGGGTGTGTACGCGCGCGACGACGAGATCACGCTGCGTCCGAACACCGCGGCCACCGTGCCGGTGGCGCAGAACGACATTTCCGGGGACAATACTGATCTGACCGTGGCCAAGGACGTGGAATCGCAAGGCATCGGCGGCATTCAGGTCGTTGACAACATGCTGTCGTTCACCACGCCGAAGCAGGCGGGCACGTATTACGTGGTCTACACCGTCAAGGACAAGGCTGGCCTGTCCGATTCGGCGACGTTGACGGTGAATGTCGACGAGAACGCCGCCATCGACCCGCCGACCGCGTACGATTACCGTGTTCCGGCCGCCGCCACGATCGACAAGAAATCCGTGGACGTGGACGTTTCGCAGTGGATCGCCAATCCGTCCGGCACCGCCGACGAGCTTCAGGTGGGCGTGGATCCTTCCGCGACCGACCATGCGCATGTCAAGGGCGGCAAGGATTCCACCATCATCACCGTTGATCTGACCGATGAGGCGCGCGCGGTGCCGTACACCGTCACGAACACGACGTACGGCATCACGTCCACCGCGTTCATCCAAGTGCCCGCATATGGCGTGTTTCCGCCGGTTCTGCGTCCGAAGGCGCCGGCGTGGAGGTCAATGCGCGTGAGACCATCACCATCAACATCGCCGACTACGTGCGTGTGGGCGCGGGCAAGACCGCGTATGTGGACGGCGCCGATTCGGTGAGCGCCACGAAGGCCGCGGACGGCGACCTGTACGTCAACGACCAGACGTTGAGGTTCACCGCGCCGAAGGATTACGCGGGTCCCGCGTCCATCACCTTCACCGCGGTGGACGGCAAGCGAGACAAGAACGACAAGGTGAAGATCGTCAATTCGGCGGTGCTCACGCTTCCGATCACGGTGATCGGACGTGAGGTTCCGCCGCCGACGTCTCATCCTCCACCGTCGATGTGGTGGCCGGCGAGAAGGCCACTACCATCGATCTGACGGCGCTGACCCATTCGGCGTCGGGCCTGTACGAGGATGAGAAGCAGTACTCGTATTCCGGCGGCGTGAATTCCGGCAGTGTGGATGCCAGAGTGTCTCCCTCCGGCACGTTGACCGTGTCCGCGGACAAGACGGCCACGCCGGACACCACGGTGAGCGTGCCCGTCTCGATCAAATATGCGAAGGGTACGGTGAGCGCCGGTATGACCGTGCGCGTCACCGCGTCCAACAGGCCACTCGCCCGTGTCACCGAGAAGACCGTGAAAATCAAGGCCGGTTCCAGCGAGCAGGTGAATCTGCTGTCCGACGCGTACAATCCGTTCCCCGACACTCCGCTGACGGTGACCGGATGCACGTCCGACGGCGCGTCGAAGCTGACGGTGGATTGCCCATCCAACGGCGTGGTGTCCATCAGGCGCTTCCGACATCGGCGCGAACACCAACAAGGTGGTCGTCACCGTGCGCGACGCCACCAAAACAAAAGAACGTGAGGTGACCGGCACCATCAGCGTTTCGGTGATAGACAAACCTGATGCGCCGCTGCTTTCCGCGGTGTCCGGCGACCCGCAGGATGGCGCCGTGAATCTGAGCTGGACGGCCGGTTCGGCCAACGGCAGCCCGATCACCGAATACAAGGTGATGTGGGGCGGAGACGCGTCCGGCGAGCGCTCGTGCGGGCAGAAGACCTCCTGTCTCATCGACGGGTTGAAGAACGGCAAGACCTACTCGTTCAAGGTGCAGGCCAGGAACGAGGTCGGCTGGTCCAAGGATTCCAACGCCGTCGAGGGCACGCCGGACAAGCTGCCTGATGCGCCGACGGATGTGACGGCCAGTGTGAAGGGCAACACGGTGAGCGTCACGTGGAAGGCTCCGGACGGCAATTTCTCGTCGGTGGACAATTACGAGGTGACTTTGTCCGGCAGGAACGCGCCGTCCAAGCAGACGACAAATTCCACCGGAATCGATTTTGTTTTCGATAACAACGCGATTTCCGACGGCGACTCGTACACGGCGACGGTACGCGCCCACAACAAGGTGAATTGGAGCCAACCGTCCAAGGCGTCCGACGCTGTCAAGCCGTGGGGCAAGCCCGATGCGCCGAAGATCTCCGTGACGAACGACGACACCACGGGAACCGTCACCGTCGAATCCGTGGGCAACACCCGCAACGCGGGATGCAAGGCCGTCGAGATTTCCGGAGATGTCAGCGCAAGCATCGACGGATGTTCCGGATCCTACGATTTCAAGATTCCGGACCATGATCTCAACACCAGGGAATACACCATCAAGGCGGCGGTGGTCGGCAAGGAGAAAACGACCAGTGACGATTCGACCGTACGTTTCACACCGAAATACGCGGTGAAGGCGCCCGAATCGGTCAGCGTCAAGGGGCATGACGACGTGTGCGTAGTCAGTTGGAAGGAGAACGGCCACGCCGACGGGTTCACGGTGAGCGCGGACGGACTCGGCTCCTACCATGCCGGCGCTTCCGAACGATCGCACGATTTCCCGCTCAAGGAATGGCAGTTCTGTTCCTCGGGTTCCGTCACGCAGCATTTCAATGGCGCGGCAAGCACCTCCAAGTCCGGCAGGGCCGATCCGGCATACGTCCGCAAGGTGAAGGCCGCCGTCAAGGCGCCGATGCTGACGTGGGACGCCAATGATCCGAACATCATCAAGGTCAGCGGCGGATCGGTGAACATGTACGGCCAGCCCGGCAGAACCGTGATCACCTTCACCGCGGACGGCAAATCCTATGACGTCGCCTGGGTATTGGGCTCCGACAAACTGAACGTCAAGGATGTGCTGCGACCGGAGTCGATTACGCGTGGAAGGCGAAGGTGGTGGGCACCGACACCGCGCTCAACAACGAGGACAATGGCGGCACACTGCTGGACCATGACAGGTACAAGCTCCCACGCCGAAACCCGAACCGTCGGAACCTTCAGAACCATCAAAACCGTCGGAGCCATCGGATTCTGACGCGTCCACGGAAGGCGAAGCGGCCACGCGGAATGACCGGCCTGTGGCATCCTCCGTCGCCCTGTCCACCGTCGACGGCGCATCCAAGCCTTGGATCCGCGGCCTGGCCTACTACGCCAGATGGTGAAACGGACGATCACAGCAATCGCAAACACAACGAACCATCCACACGAGCAACACAACAAGCAAGGAGCAACCCATGAGCAACGATTTCGATGATGCCACCCAGCTGGTTCCATCGGCCATAATCCAAGCGTTCCCAGCCAACCCGGCCAGCAGCAGCCGCGTTCCACACGCCGAATCTGCCGGAGCAGCCGCAAGCCGATGAGGATCCGGAGGGCACGCTGCTGAGCGCACACGGCACCGCCCAACCGGCGTTGCCGCAACAGTCCGCCCCGGCAACGCGAACCAGCCGCGGTTCCGTCAGCCGATGCCGCAGAACCTTCGCCAACCGGCCGCCAATCCGGCAGTCGCAATGCCCGCGCAGCAGCCCGTCCAGCCAACCCAACCCGTCCAGCCCAGCCAGCCTGTACAGCCCAGCCAGCCTGTACAGCCCGTCAAACAATCCCAGCCGGTCGTCGACACGTCCATGATGACCGCACCCAGCAAAGACATCACCGAATTCCATGAGAAGTTCGCCAAGCTCGTAGACAACGTCTCCCAGGTCGTGGTCGGCAAGGAAGCACCCATCCGCCAATGCGCCACAGCCATGGTGGTCGGCGGGCACATCCTGCTCGAGGACAACCCGGGCACCGGCAAAACCCAGCTGGCGCGAGGCCTTGCCAACTCCATCGACATGTCGTTCAAACGTATCCAGTTCACCCCGGACCTGCTGCCGTCCGACGTGGTCGGCGTCACCTACTACGACCAGAAGCGCGGCGAATTCGAATACCGCGAAGGCCCGATCTTCGCGTCCATCGTGCTCGCCGACGAAATCAACCGCGCCTCACCGAAAACACAGTCCGCACTACTCGAAGTCATGGAAGAGCAGAAGGTCACCGTCGACGGCGTCACCCACCCGGTGCCGCAGCCGTTCATGGTCATCGCCACCCAGAACCCGATCGAACAGCTCGGCACCTACAAGCTGCCGGAAGCGCAGATGGACCGTTTCCTCATCAAAACCACCATCGGCTATCCAAGCCACGACGTGAGCGTCAACATCCTGAAACAGGTCAACGTCACCGACCGCGCCGCCACCGTGCATCCGGTGCTCACCGGCGAAGACGTGCTGCGCATGCGCAACATCAGCGAAACCGTGCATCTCGACGACGCGATCCTCGAATACATCGTGCGACTGGTGGAAGCCACCCGCCACAACGAACGCATCCAAGTCGGCTCCTCCATGCGAGGCGCGCTCGCCTTGACCCGCTGCGCGCGCGTATGGGCCGCCTCCGACAACCGCGGCTACGTAGTGCCCGACGACGTCAAAAACCTCGCCGTACCCGTGCTCGCGCACCGCATCACCCTCACCGCCGAAGCCACCTTCGCCGGAAACACCCCCGAACAGATGATCGGCCAGATCCTCGAAGACGTGCCGGCCCCAACCCTGGCGCCAACGCCTGAAACACAATCCACCCCGGCATACGCACCACACAATCCGAAAGGTCAAGGAATGCGGCATTCGCACACAGTGCAGCGCAGACGGACCATCCAACGATCCCTACGCCGCCTCAAACATCGCATCAAGCGACTGGCCACCTCATACGTGTCGCCGCTTGGCTGGGCGGTGGCGGCGCTCGCCGTCGCCTCGCTGGTGGCGTTCGTCCTGCTGGGGTGGCATGAGCTGCTGGCCATGGCGGTGGTGTTCGCGGTCATGCTGGCCGCGGCGGTCATGCTTTCCCTTGGCAACACCTCGTTCCAAGCCACCATCGACGTGTCCAGCAGACGCGTCACGGTGTCAGACACGGTGAAAGTCGACGTCTGCGTGGACAATCCGGGCCGCACCCCCACCACTCGGCGCGCGGCGACCTGCCCATCGGAGACAACCACGAACGTTCGCCATTCCCATGCTCGCCGCAGGCCAGTCACGCCAGACGACTGTGGAATTCACCGCCGTCAGCCGCGCGGTGCTGCCCATCGGCCCGCTATCCATCCGCAAAGGCGACCCGTTCGGTCTGATCCGCCACGAAAAGAAACTCGTGGACCAGATCAACGTGTTCATTCATCCGCAGACCGTGCTGCTCAGCACCCTGAACGCCGGCATTCCACGCGATTTGGAAGGTCAGCCAAGCGGCGAAATCGTCGACGACGACCTCGACTTCTACGGCCTGCGCGAATACGAGCCCGGCGATGACGTACGCAACGTGCATTGCTCAGCTCCGCGAAAACCGGATCGCTTATGATCCGCCAATACGAAGCCACCCGCCGTACCGACACCGCTCTGACCATCAGCGTGAACCCGGATGATTACATCGATTCCCAGGAATTCGAACTGGCCGTATCCGTCCACGCCTCCTTCGGCGTGCAATGCCTGCAGCAGAACCGGCCAGTCACCGCGCATGCCGGTTCCACGCACGCCATTCCGCGCAACGCCACGGAATTTCTCGATGGCTGCAGCGGCATCGACCCTGACATCGACGACAATCCCAACCTCGCGCAAACCACTCTCGAACATGCCCCCGACGCATCCTTCTACTTCTTCACCGTCGGCAGGCTCAAAACCATCGACGACATCAAACACATGGTCCTCGCACTCCCCCGCTCCGCAACCTGCGTGGTGCTTCAAGCCGCAACCGGCCAACCGCGCGCCATCAAACGCTACTCCGACTTCACCTTGGCAACCGTGGGAGACCTCAACGACCTCCCCATGATCATGGGGTGCTGGCATGAGCACCACATTCACCAACACCGGCAATTTCACCGGCAACCTCACCGGCACAGGCACCAACTCCGCCAACACCAACACTGGCATGGCGACCGGCACAGGCACCGCTCATGGGCGAACTCCACCCACTCCGTCATCTGGATGTCCCGCAGCGGCAAGTCCCCAGCCATGCCCAACACCAACCAGCCACACGCCGCGCAATACGCAAGCCTCACGGTCGCCGCCCTGCTGACCATCGCCGCAGCCAGCAACCTCATCGACGTATACGGCTCCGCCCTGTCTTGGACGAGCGCCGCAATCCCCGCCACCATCATCGGCTCGCTCGTGGCGCTTGCCGGTCTCGTTCCCGCGTTGCGCCTGTGGTGGCAGATGCTGTTCATGGCGTGTGCGCAGCTGGTGGTCGGCCCGGTCATCTTCCTGAATGGCACCACCATCGCCCATGTCATTCCCACATTGCGCACGTTGACGCAGGGGTGGATGCGGATGCTCGGCTCGTTCAAATACCTGCTGGCCATCGACCCGCCGACCGGCACCGGCGACGGCTCGCTGCTCGCCGTGTGGACGATCTGCCTGTGGGCCGCGCTGCTGGCCGGTATCTTCGCGGTTGCGGAGGATGGCGGCTTACGATGGTCGCGGTCGTTCCCGTCGTGGCGAATCTTGCGATCTGCGCGCTGCTTGGCACGTCGAGCGGCTTCTACCGTATGGCGATCGGCACGATTATGGCGGTCGTGCTGGTGGTTTGGGTCAGCGCGCGTTGGAAACTGTTGGAATTGGGCCGTTGGCTCAGTTCCGTAGTCATCGTGCTGCTGGCTTCGGCTGTGGCGATCGGCGGATGCTTGGTGGTCGGGCAAAACCGCACCATTCTGCGCGACCATTATGATCCGCCGCTGAGCCCGTACGATTACACCAGCCCGTTGAGCGGCATGCGTTCGTATATCAAGAACCATAAGGACGATGTGCTGCTGACCGTCGACGATCTGCCGGCCGGTTCCACGGTGCGTTTGGCGGTTATGGACCGTTTCGACGGCAATGTGTGGAACCTGTCCGATTCCACCATGGCTTCGGATTCCTCCAACTACCATCGTGTGGGCGATTCCATCACAAACAACGCCACCGGCAAGCGGTTCACCGCGAAATTCACGGTCGATGACGGTTTGAGCGACTATTGGCTGCCGATGGCCGGCGCGGCTTCCAGCGTGAAGTTCGCCACATCGTCGGACGCCGATTCGTTCTACTACAACACCGACACCATGTCGGCGATCTACCCTTCGCGCACCTCTCCGGGATTGTCCTATACGGAAACCGGCGTCATTCCACGGACGCGACGGATAAGGAGATCGCCAAGGCGAATGCTTCCTCCATCAGCCAGCCCAAGGCGGAGGATGTGCCCGATTGCGTGGATAAGCTGGCCACCGCGATTGCGGGCGGCCAGTCCAAGGGCGGCGAGGCCGCGCAGTCTCTTGCCGACAAGCTCAGGGAATCCGGCTGGTTCTCCCATGGTTTGAATGGCGATTACCCATCCAGAGCCGGTCACGGCAACTATCGTATCGACCAGCTGCTCGCCGGCAGTGCGATGGTTGGAGACAGCGAGCAATACGCTTCCGCGATGGCGCTTATGGCCCGCAGTCTCGGCTTGCCGAGCCGCGTGGTGCTGGGCTTCCTGCCGAAGAACGACGAGGGCGAGATCAGTGACAGCCGCACCGAGAAGCATGGCAAAACCACCACCACGAAATTCACCGGCAACGATGTGACCGCTTGGGTGGAGATCAAGCTGGACGGTTACGGATGGGTGGCGTTCTACCCGACACCGAAGGAAACGAAGGTTCCCGACGAGAACCAGAATCTCACTCCGCCCAATCCGCAGACCTTGGTGCGTCAGCCTCCGGTGCCGCTTACCGATCCGCTGCGTGACGACAACCAAGCCAAGGGCAAAACGTCGCTTGGCGGCAGCATGGCCGACGAGACGCCGACGAGCCTGTTCTGGCAGCGTTTCGGCAGAATCGTCAGAAAAGTCGCCATCTACGGCAGCCCTCTGTGGACGGTGCTCATCGTCTGCGGCCTGCTGCTCGCCATCAAGTCGATCGCCCTGGCTCGGGCGCGCAGGCATGGCAGCGCATCGCAACGCGTCGCTGCCGGATGGCAGGCGGTCGCGGCGCTTGCCCGGCAAAGCGGCCTTGACGTCCAAGCACCAGAAACGAGCAGGCGCAGGCCATCGCCGAACAGATGGGCTTCGATGCCAATACACTGCTCGAGCTGGCAGGGAGGCTGATTACGCGGCCTTCTCCGGAGGCGATGTCACGCAGGAGCATGCGGAACGCTACTGGCATGACATCGCCGAAGAACGAAGTTCATGCTCGGCTCGCTGCCGACGTTCCGCAGGTGGCGGGCGAAACTATCGCTTGCGGACGTGTTCCACTTCCGGAAAATCCGCTTGCGGAAAATCGGTGTGAAAGGGCGGGACTCATGAACGTCAAACATATTGAGGTCGGTCTGAACAGCAATATCGGCTTGCGTAGGAAAGACAACCAGGACAGCGCCTGCGCAGGCAACGGCGTGTATGTGGTGTGCGACGGCATGGGTGGCGGCAAGGGCGGCAAGCAGGCCAGTTCCGATGTTGCGGAACGGTTCGCGCGTTTGGCCGAACTGCCGACGCGCGATCTTGACGCGATTGACGAAACGCTGATCCTTGCCCAGCAGGAGGTGCTCCGTCTGGGTGAGCAGCTCGGCGGCGTTGCGGGCACTACCATCAGCGGCGTGCTGCTGCCGACGCGTGTCGGCGATGACGCGATATGTTCCGACGAACGGTGTTACATCGTCAATGTGGGCGATTCCCGCACGTACCATATGCGCGCCGACGGCAATGGCGCGTGGCTGGCGGATTCGCTGACGTGCATCACCCGCGACCATTCGGAACGGCAGAACGCCATCGATTCGGGGCAGATGCTGCCCGATGAGGCGAGCCGTTGCATTCCGCGCAACATCATCACGCAATGTGTCGGCGCGCCTGCCGGCATCCAGCCTGACTGGTACGCCGCGCGTGCGGACGGACGGTTCATCATCTGTTCCGATGGGCTGCATGCGCAGATCGGCCGTGAGCAGCTTGCCGAGATCGCGGCGGCGTACGCTGACCCGCAGATGGCCGCGGACATGCTGGTACATGCCGCGCTGAACGCCGGCGGCCGCGACAACATCACCGTCATCGTGGTGGATATGCGTTCCGATATGCCGTGCGACGAGGATTGGAACGTCAGCAAGATCGGCGATGACGAGGATATCGACGATGTGCTGGACGGTACGTTGCAAACGTTACGAGTCATTCAATAAGATGGTTACAGACCACGAGACAAGGAGATCATGATGGTCGATTTCGATGCCGCGGTGGCGGCCGTGCAGGATCCGAACGCGATCCCGTGTTCCTGGCGAAAATCGCGTACGAGAATCCGGAATTCGGTGCGAATGTCGTTGCCAATCCGCGAGCGTACCCGGGTCTGAAGCGTGGGTCGCGAATTCGGCGATGAGCGCGCCCGCCAGCAGCTGGTGGCGATGGGCTGGCCGGTTCCGCAAAATGGCGTGCAGCCGCATCTGATTGCCGAGCCGACGGCCCAGCCAATGGCCGAACCGGTTGCCGAACAGGTCCAGCCGGAGCAGCAGTATCAGCCGGCAGTGGCGGAACAGTTCCAGCAGGAGCAGCAGTATCAGCCGGAACAGCCGGTGAACCAGCAATACGGTCAGGACGCTGCCTATGCGGCGTCCAACGAGGCTTCGACCGAGTATGTCGACCCATACATGAATCCCGCCGATTTGTCCGAAGTGCCGATTATTCATCGAGCCAGCCGCAGAACGAACCGGAACAGCAGTATGCCGAACAGCAGTATGCCGCGGCCCAGGAATCGCCGGCAGACGCGGGGTTCACCGCGGAACTGGCCATGACCACCACCGATCAGATGTTGATGGCCCGTATCGCCAGCGAAGCGCCGGAGCTTCGTTCGTGTCTTGCGCGCAATCCGTACATCTATCCGGAATTGCTTGCCTGGCTTGGCCAGTTGAACGATTCGGCCATCAACGCGGCCATTCGTCTGCGCCAGCAGTGAGCTAACGCCGATTATCAGACCATTTGAAACATAAGGGGTTGTCGCGGGAATCTCCGTGACAACCCTTATCGTCTTACCGCTAACCGTCCGCGCCGACGCTGTCAACACAAATCGTCAACGCAGTCCGTCAGCGTAATCGTGTCTTCACTGACAAACGCCCTCACTGTTTGCGGAATTGGAAGAACTGGTCGCCGATACGCACCGTGCATGGCGCCTCCAGCTGCATCGGCTTGTGTTCCACTTTGGTTTCGACATCGTCTTGGATGATGTACGTGCCGTTGAGCGAACCGTAATCCTCTATCCACAGCGTGCCATCCTGGTCGAAGCTGATCGCCGCATGGTTGCGTGAGATTGTGCGCGTCGGATCCTCCAGCTTGACCGATTTGGCGCCGGCGGGCACTTCGGCCGAAGGCTTGCGGCCAAGGAGCACGCCCATATCCACGATCACCTGCTGTCCGGTCTGCTCGTTGTCCAGCACGTACGTGTGCTTCGGCTGCTTCATGGTGAAGGCTTCGGAAAGCACGGTGCCGTCCCAGTCGATATCGTCCTCGTCCGAAACGGCAGCGTCGCCCTTCGCAACGGAAACATCCTGCATATCGTGGTCGTCCGATTCGTTCTGTGCGGCGAGCCGTTCGCGTGTTTCCAAGGAATCGGCGGCATTGTCGACGGGTTCGGCTGTGGGTTGCGCCATCACCGTGACGTCATCGTCATACCACCTGGTTCGGGCGGCGGCGGGTAAGGTAGAAAACTCATATTCCCATTGTAGGAAGGTGACGTCCATGCCGTCTGACGATACTCATTCTGCAATACGATGCTCGCATATTCCATCTCAAAATATTATGCTGTAACTCGTCAAAAGAGACGGACACGTCGATGTTTCCCTCCGTGTTCACGGATTCGACATTCAAAAAGGAAAAAGGATAAGAAGGACTTTTCTCATGGCGAACACTCCTCCGTATGGTCAACCGCAGAATGGGCAACCGCAGTATAACCAGCCTCCGCAGCCGCAGGCGCCAAACTACAGTCAGCCACAGCCGGGCGGGCCTCAATACGGACAGCCGCAACCCATGCCGTACGGCCAGCCGCAGCAATACGGACAACCGCAACCTTATGGACAGCCTCAGCCGCCGATGCCGCAGTATGGTCAGCCGCGGCCGATGCCGTACGGTCAGCCCGCCATGCCCCAGCCCACCGCGTCTCAACCGGCGGTTCCACAGCCTGCGATGCCACAATATGCCCAATCGCAACAATACGGTCAGCCGCAACCGCCAATGCCCGGCAACTTTCCTTCCCAGCAAGCCGCGCCGCGGCCAAAAATAAGCCGCCGGTCGCCATTATCATCGGCGCGGTGGCCGCAGTCGTCGTCATCGCGCTGGCAGCGGTGTTCTTCCTTACGAATCGCGTCAGCCGTTCCGATTACGAGGAAGCGCTGGTCCAAACGCAGGCGTTGGAAAGCAGCTATACAGCCATCAATGAGGAATTCAGCTCGGCGGCGAGCGCAACGGACAACGATTCATCCTCCGCTTATGACGAGGGCAAGAAGAAGTTGAAGACCTTCAAGCAGGACAGCGACAAGCTGGCTGCCATGAAGGCCGTGAAAAAAGACAAGGACGTCAAGGAGAAGTACGAGACGTTCGAGCGGGACCGTGCGAAATACGAGAGGTACATGAACGATCTGGCCCAGACCATGCCCGCGCTCATGAAGATGACGCATACCTGCACGAAGCTGCCGAAATTCGACTCCGCCGACATGTCTTCGTACTATCGCGATCTTTCCAAGGCGCTCGAAAGCTGTGCCGCCGACGCCGGCGATCTGGCCAAGGTTCCCATCAAGTCCTATGCCGAGTATGGCGCGGATATGCAGGAAAGCGTCAGCAAGAAGAAGGACATTGTGGATCAGATGGCCGATCTGAATCTCAACGATATCGAGTATGGGTCCGCCGATTACGAAAAGCTTCAGGATCTTCATGCGAAGATGTCCGACATCGATTCGCCGACCCTGGATCAGTCCGATTTGCAAAAGGCCGCGAAGGAGGCCGATCTCAGCGGTTCGTTGAAGGATCTGGAAACCACGCTTTCGGAGAAGATCAAGTAACGTCAAAAGACGACTGCGAAACCCTCCCCCGCGATTAATCCACAACCTCGCAATCCCACGACATATAGATATAGCGAAGGCGAACCGACCGGTATTGGTCGGTTCCGCCTTTCGCTATGTCAGATGATTCGTCTGTCGACTATCGTGAGGGGAATCTCACAGGGTGTCGCCCAGATCGGTCTGGCCGCCGTTGTCGTCCAGGAAGTCATCCGGGTTGAAGTCATCGCCCAGCTTCAGGTCGCCGAAGTCGATGTTGGAGAAGTCCACATCGGACAGGTCGGTGTCGCCGAAGGAGCTGTCGGTGCCTTCGCCGCCCAAACCGAAGTTCGGGTAGATGGTGTCGCGGATGGCCTTGTCGGGCTCCACCGTGGCATTGCGGTAACGGGCGAGGCCGGTACCTGCCGGGATGAGCTTACCGATGATGACGTTCTCCTTGAGGCCCTTCAGGTCATCGACCTTCTGGTTCAGGGCGGCTTCGGTGAGCACGCGGGTGGTCTCCTGGAAGGAGGCCGCGGACAGCAGGAATCGGTGGCCAGCGAAGCTTGGTGATGCCCATCAGCTCCGGACGGCCGGCGGCCGGCTTGCCACCGTTCTTCACGGCTTCCATGTTGGCGGCCTTGAAGCGTGCCTTGTCCACGAGTTCGCCCGGCAGCAGGTCGGTGTCGCCGGAGTCGATCACGGTGATGCGACGCAGCATCTGGTGCACGATGACCTCGATGTGCTTGTCGTGGATATCCACGCCCTGGGAGCGGTACACGGTGTGCACTTCCTCCACGATGTTCACCTGTGCGGCGCGCGGGCCGAGGATGCGCAGGATCTTCTTCGGGTCGACGGAGCCTTCGATGAGCTGGGTGCCGGCTTCGACATGGTCGCCGTCCTTGACCAGCATCGGCGCACGACGGGTCACCGGGTAGACGATCGGCTCGACGGAGTCGTCGTCCGGCTTCAGGGTGACCTGACGGCCGCGCTCGGTGTCTTCCACCTTGACCACGCCGGCGAACTCCGCGATCGGAGCCTCGCCCTTCGGGGTACGGGCTTCGAAAAGCTCGGTGACACGCGGAAGACCCTGGGTGATATCGGAAGCGGAAGCGACGCCGCCGGAGTGGAAGGAACGCAGCGTCAGCTGGGTACCAGGCTCACCGATGGACTGTGCTGCCACGATGCCGACGGCCTCGCCGACGTCCACCAGCTTGTTGGTGGCCAGGGACCAGCCGTAGCACTTGGCGCACACGCCACGCTTGGATTCGCAGGTCAGCACGGAACGGGCCTTGACCTCTTCCACGCCGTGGGCAACGAGATCGTTGAGCACGTCCATGGACAGGCGTCGCCGGCCTTGTACAGCACGGTCTCGCCGTCGGCCGGGTCGATGACGTCGGCCGCGAGCAGACGGGAGTACGGGCCACCGTCGGCGGCCTTGACCAGGTGCAGATTGCCTTCGGCATCGCGTTCGCCGACCTTCATGGTCAGGCCGCGCTTGGTGCCGCAGTCCTCCTCACGCACGATCACGTCCTGGGAGACGTCCACCAGACGACGGGTCAGGTAGCCAGACTCTGCGGTACGCAGTGCGGTATCGGCCAGACCCTTACGCGCGCGTGCTGGGAGATGAAGTATTCCAGCACGGACAGGCCCTTACGGTAGTTGGACTTGACCGGTCGAGGAATGATCTCGCCTTCGGGTTTGCCACCAAGCCTCGCATACCTGCGATCTGGTTGATCTGCATCATGTTTCCTCGTGCACCGGACTGCACGATGATGGCCAGGTTGTTCTTGGAATCGAAGTGTTCCTCAACCGCCTCGGAGACCTCGCTGGTGCACTTGGTCCACAGGTCGACCAGTTCCTGACGACGCTCCTCTTCGGTGAGCATACCGATTTCGTAGTTCTCGTTAACCTTGTCGGCTTCGCTTCGTACTTTTCGATGTACTCGTCCAGTTCCGGCGGCTGGATAACGTCGGAGAACGCGAAGGACACGCCGGACCACGGTGCGCGGGTGAAGCCAGATCCTTCAGGGCGTCCAGCGTCACGGCCACCTGAGCGGTGGAGTAACGGGTCGCGATGTCGTCGACGATCTTGCTCAGACGCTTCTTCGGCGCCTGCTCGTTGACGAACGGGTAGTCGACCGGCAAGGTGCCGTTGAACAGGATACGGCCGTAGGAGGTGGCGAACAGGACGGAGCCGTCATGGAAACGCTCCTCCTTGACCACGTCCGGGCTGCCCGGTTCCGGATCGACGACCTTGACCTCGCCCGGCTCCCAGTCCTTCGGCAGCACGAAGTCCCGCGGAAGGCGGATGAGCACCTTGGCCTGCATGTCGATCTCGTGCTTGTCGAGCGCCATTTCGGCCTCTTCCAGCGAGGAGAACACGCGGCCCTGGCCCTTGGCGCGTCGATGACGGTGGTCAGGTAGTACAGACCGAGGATCATGTCCTGGCTCGGCATGGTCACAGTGTGGCCGTCTGCCGGCTTCAGGATGTTGTCGGAAGCCATCATCAGGGAACGGGCCTCAGCCTGGGCTTCGGCAGACAGCGGCAGGTGGACTGCCATCTGATCGCCATCGAAGTCGGCGTGAATGCGGCGCAGGCAAGCGGCGGCAGGTGGATGGCCTTGCCTTCCACCAGGATCGGCTCGAATGCCTGGATGCCCAGACGGTGCAGCGTAGGTGCACGGTTCAGGAGCACCGGATGCTCGGAGATGACCTCTTCGAGCACGCCCCACACTTCGGAGTCGGCGCGGTCCACGAGGCGCTTGGCGCTCTTCATGTTCTGCGCGAAGCCCTGGTCCACGAGGCGCTTGATGACGAACGGCTTGAACAGCTCGAGGGCCATCGGCTTCGGCAGACCGCACTGGTGCATGCGCAGGGACGGGCCGACCACGATCACGGAACGGCCAGAGTAATCCACACGCTTACCGAGCAGGTTCTGACGGAAACGGCCCTGCTTGCCCTTGAGCATGTCGCTCAGGGACTTGAGCGGACGGTTCGAAGCGCCGGTGACCGGACGGCCACGACGGCCGTTGTCGAACAGGGAGTCGACGGCTTCCTGGAGCATGCGCTTCTCGTTGTTGAGCATGATCTCCGGGGCGCCGAGCTCGATGAGGCGCTTCAGACGGTTGTTACGGTTGATCACACGACGGTAGAGGTCGTTGAGGTCGGAGGTGGCGAAACGGCCACCGTCGAGCTGCACCATCGGGCGCAGGTCCGGCGGGATGACCGGGATCACGTCGAGCACCATGGCCTCCGGCTTGTTGCCGGTGGTCAGGAACGCGTTGACGACCTTCAGACGCTTCAGGGCGCGGGCCTTGCGCTGGCCGGTGCCCGTGTCGATCTCTTCGCGCAGCTGCTTGGAGGCTGCCTCGAGGTCGAAGTCCTGCAGACGCTTCTTGATGGCTTCGGCGCCCATGCAGCCTTCGAAGTAATCGCCGTAGCGGTCTTCCATCTCACGCCACAGGTCGACGTCGCCTTCCATGTCTCCCGGCTTCAGGGTCTTGAAGCGGTCGAACACGGCGCTCAGACGCTGGATCTGCTCGTCGTAGCGGGTACGGATGGCGGCCATTTCACGCTCGGCGCTGTTGCGCAGCTTGGCGCGTGCGGAGCCCTTGGCTTCGCCTTCGGCTTCGAGCTCGGCCAAATCGGCTTCGACCTTCTTGGCGCGCTCCTCGATTTCGGCGTTGCGGCGCTTCTCGAGGTTGGCGATCTCGTTGTCGAACTCCTGCTGCAGGTCCGGCAGGTCCTGATGACGCTGCTCTTCGTCCACCTTGGTGACCATGTAGGCCGCGAAGTAGATGACCTTCTCGAGGTCCTTCGGCGCGATGTCCAGCAGGTAGCCCAGTCGGGACGGCACACCCTTGAAGAACCAGATGTGGGTCACCGGAGCGGCGAGCTCGATGTGGCCCATGCGCTCACGACGCACACGGCTCTTGGTGACTTCCACGCCGCAGCGTTCGCAGACGATGCCCTTGAAGCGCACGCGCTTGTACTTGCCGCAGGCGCATTCCCAGTCGCGGGTAGGTCCGAAGATCTGCTCGCCGAACAGGCCGTCTTTCTCCGGCTTCAGGGTAC
>ENA-OQAS01000131-OQAS01000131.1-human-gut-metagenome-genome-assembly--contig:-NODE-131-length-38064-cov-2.210349_pt1 | contig 38064 bp, 57 predicted proteins | sample MGYA00242733_ERZ504523 | MGnify/ENA primary metagenome ERZ504523 (study PRJEB26092, sample SAMD00036239) | human gut metagenome | host: Homo sapiens | study: EMG produced TPA metagenomics assembly of...
GTCGCAAGCTAAATATACGGATTACAGGAAAGCTTCTTCAAATCCAAAATTTCCGATTTTTCTGCCTATAACCTCGCTTTTCTTCAGAGAAGTCTTTCCGATAACTACAACCATAAAAAAGGGCCGGAAACAAAAGTTTCCAGCCCTTCGATAAAATCTCAGCTCGATGCCTTCGACATATTATCTTACAGATCCTTTGAACCTTCTACGCGGCCTTCCAGATATGCCCAGTAGTTATCAACATCTTGCTGAATCTCTTCCAAGATATGCTCGTTGCCTGGCTTGAAAAGGTGCTTAAAGCGACCCTGAGGCTTCAAGAATTCCGTAACAGGAATCAAATTCTTATCACGAACAGGAGTAAGCTTCCACTTGCCGTTTTCAACCTCAAACAAAGGCCAGAACTTAGAGTTAACAGCCAGACGACAAATTTCAGCCGTCATGTTAGAGCCAAGGCGCCAACCACGTGGCAAGGTGCCATGATGTTCAAGAATGCAGGACCGTCAACTGCAATTGCCTTTTCTGCCTTGTTTACCAAGTCGCGCCAATTGCCAACCGTTGCTTGAGCAACATAAGGTACTCCATGAGCAGCCATAATGGAAGTCAGATCCTTGCGAGCCTCAATCTTGCCCTGCTGAACCTTACCTACCTCAGAAGTTGTAGCCCAAGCGCCCTTTGGCGTAGCAGATGAACGCTGAATACCAGTGTTCATGTAAGCCCCGTTGTCGTAGCAAACATAAACAATATCGTGGCCACGTTCCATAGCGCCAGACAGAGACTGCAAACCGATATCGTAAGTACCGCCGTCACCGCCGAATGCTACAAACTTAATCTTCTTGTCGGCAGGGATCTTACCAGCACGCTGAAGACCCTTATATGCAGCCTCAACACCAGAAATAGTTGCACCGGCATTAGCAAATGCATTGTGAATAAAAGGAACTTCCCACGCGTTATCAGGATAGATGGTGGTAGAAACTTCCAAGCAGCCCGTTGCCGAGCAGCATACTACATCATAATCATTGCGGCCCATCAGAACCTGGCGTACCGCCATGGAAGCGCCGCAGCCGCCGCACAGGCGATGGCCTGGAGCCAAGTCATCGGGGCGGGCAGAAGTTGCTTAATATTAGCCATAATCAAAGCCCCTTACTCTTCGATACCAAGATACTTAATGGAACCGTCATACGTACCCTGAGCGCGCTGCTCAAGTTCAGCATATACCTGACCCATCTGATCGAGCGTAATGTCAGCGCCGCCCATACCAGCCAGGTAATCGCTTACAGGAATCTGAAGACCAGCATCCTGGAATGCAGCACGAACCTCAAGTGCCAAAGGAGCATGAGGAGAGCCAAAGGAATCAGAACGATCGATAACGGCAACTGCTTTTGCGTTCTTGCAAGCCTCAACGATCTGCTTTGCAGGGAATGGACGGAAGATACGAGGACGAACCACGCCAACCTTCTTGCCCTCCGCACGAAGCAAACGAGCCTGATGACGAGCATTACCAGCACAGGAGCCCAGTACCACAATTAAATAGTTCGCATCCTCGGCGCCCCATGAGTCAACAACCTCAAAAGAGCGACCAGTAATCTCTTCCCACTCCTTGCCGTGCTTTTCGAATGCCTCGAGTGCATTATCCAAAGCATGACGCTCGGTGAGCTTGTACTTCATATAGCCGTTGCCCAAAGTAGCAAACATGCCATGACCTACAGGATTTTCAGTATCAAGCAAAGGATATAAAGGCTTGTAGTCTCCGACAAAATCCTTAACTACCTGATCCTCTTCCATCACGCAATTATCCATTGCATGAGAAGTCACAAAACCATCTAAGGTCGTAAGCACAGGAAGCAAAACATTGGGATCTTCTGCAACCTTAAACGCAATAATGGTGTTGTCATATGCCTCTTGCGCGGTTTCTGCAAACATCATTGCCCAACCAGTATCGCGCACACCCATAATATCGGAATGGTCACCGTGAATATTAATAGGAGCAGACAGGCGCGATTTGCATTTGCCATAACAATGGGGCAACGCATACCTGAAGCAATGTGAAGCTCTTCCCACATGAATGCTAAGCCTGAGAAGCAGTTGCGGTAGCAACACGAGCACCAGCAGCAGAAGCACCGATACAAGCAGAAAGAGCAGATGCTCAGATTCCACAGGAACGTACTCGGTAGTAACTTTGCCGTCAGCTACGAACTTGCGTAACCTTCTACGATCGTGGTCTGAGGGGTAATAGGATATGCTGCCATTACATCGGGATTAACCTGACGAAACGCATCAGCAATCATCTGGTTACCCGTAGCAGAAAACATTTTCTTTTCAGCCATTACTTACTCCCCTTCCTTTTCCTGAGCCTCAGTTTCGGGAATAAGTTCCAAGGCGCCGAATTTGCATTCTTGTACGCACACGCCGCAGCCTTTGCAATGGAACAAATCGATGCCAGTCATCTGACCATCTTTAACCTCGATAGATGAATCGGGGCAATACATCCAGCAAAGCATGCAATTGGTGCATTTTTCGGAATCCCATACAGGACGATCTGAACGCCAGCCGCCGGTATAGCAATTCTTAGAGGTACCCCCTTCTGGCACACATAGCCTACAGGGAAATCAGAAGGCTTCCAGTTCTCGTAATCCGAACCGTCGAATTCGTACTTGGACATTACTCTTGCACCTCCTGATAGGCACGCTCAACGGAAGCCAAGTTCGCGTCGATCATTTCCTGAGAAAACTTCTTACCAAACGTAATTACCAAACGCTCTTTAACAAGATCGAGCGGGAACAGGCCCGTGATCTTTGCTAAAGCGCCAACGATCGGGGTGTTAGGCATGTCCTTTTTAATAGTTGCCAGCGCAATGCCTGAAGCATCAATCGTGGCAACACGTACAGAAGCTGGAGCATTAACTGCAGCACGAGCCTCTTCGGGGGTCATAGTGGTATTGAAAAGTAGAATACCGTTTTCATTCATTCCCTCCATGACATCTGTTGAAGCCAACAAGGTGTCATCCAAAATGATAACGATGTCAGGATTCTGAATATTGTTGTGAACTTCAATGGGCTCACTAGATACACGCGTGTACGCTTTCAGTGGTGCGCCGGTGCGCTCCGGACCATATTCTGGCATAGCCTGAATATAATTTCCTTGCAGCAGCGCCGTGTCCGCTACGAGCTTTGCAGCCGTTACCGCACCTTGTCCGGCACGAGCATGCCAGCGGATTTCGGTCAACTGTGACATACCTCTCCTCTCGCTTAAAAATCGCTTTGAACAAGCTCCTCCATTCTATCGACCAACAGATTTCAACCTGTGTGGGTTTCCAAGGTTGACCAATATGGGTCGGTAGACGGAATCCGTCTAAGTTCATCGGTAGAGTTAACGTGGTGAGCGGTTAGGAATTATTAGGTCCAGAATTGAACCATTTCAATGATGTCTTGGTATGCCCAGTCATATATGTCGGAATACCAACGTCTCGGGAATGAAGCAAACGAGCGTTACATAGAGAATACTCAATGCCACCGCAACTTGAATTCCTCGCAAATATAAGGCGTGCGATTTCCCAAGGAAGAACTTACCCTCATCGGTTTTTGCACGAGCAGAAAGAGCATCATTGCAACAAAGGCAAGAAGCACCGCAGGCATAAGGAACAACGTGCTGTAGTCTGCGGTGTAGCGTTGTAATATTCCCGCCATTTGAGCATCCAAGCACGCCACCACTACACCCGAAACGAGCATAGTGATAACAACTCCCGCAATCGTATTAGTTGAACGAACCTTAAAGCGATACTTCAAGATTGGCTTTGCAAATGCAAGAATCCACAGAATTGGCAGGCAAACCAAGATGCCGCCAAACGTCACTTCTTTAATGGTCTGCCCCAAGTAAGTGGTATCAAAGGTGGTGGGCTGAATCCAAGGGAATACTCCTGTGGTAGTTGGGGTCTGCAAGAAGTACGCAAACAGAGCAGGCAAAAAACGACCAGGATTGGTGCCGCGCTGCGTCATATCGTTAACCGTCAAGTTGTAGTTTGCTCCAAAATCGAAGAAGGAACCAAAACGTGCACGGTTATAAAGCATTATTCCTGCTGCTACCACGGCATAGGGCGCCAACAGACAGATAAACTCCCGCATACCTTTCGGAGTAAAGAGATGCTTCTCGGTAATAAACTTGCGCCAAAAAAGAGGAAATGCCAAAAGAGAAAACACAATAAACTGAGGACGGCATGCCACCACAAGTGCCATACAGAGCGAACCTGCAAGATACCAGCCCCACGCCCTTTCGGACGATCGACCATGCAGCCAGAAATACAAACCCCACACCGTAAAAGCAAGGGCAAGAGCAATTGGCAGCGAATAAAACGTAGGGAATTTCGCCAGATAAAGCATCCCCGAACAACCAACTAAGGGGATTTGCAGCAGCAAAAACAAGCCCAAACTGACTCGTTTAAAGTGATATCGCGCAAACTATCCATAAGCGCAGTAATTCCCAGTACGAATGCGATACAAGCAATTAGCACTCCTATTGCGGTGGGAAAACTAGAGCCCGTCAACAGATAGAAAGGCAAATAGAACAAAAGAACGGGAAGTACCCCAAAGTAAACGTAGTAGTGCCCCTCATAATAGGCGACATCGAACAGGTAGCTTCACCTGTCTGTTTTTGAAGTTCATCACGAGCACCCTTGTCGTAAGGGTTTTCCATTTCTTGCAGCCATTGAGGCGGCTCTTCTTCTAAATACAGCTGTCCGTGCGCCATGGCTTTAGCAAGCTCGGCATACTGCTGTGCATTTTCACCGCCCACTTCGTAGGTATTAACGATACTATGCCCATCCCAAGAGCCGGAATTATAGTTGGCTGTCGCAATACCCACTTGGTTTGAGCCAAAAAGCAAATATGCTGTAAGGATAAATATTTCAAACGCCGTTGCTGCAACAATGCATACTCGACTAAATCGAGGATGCTCTTTGATCTTGCAACGATAAATGCTTGATTTAGGTCTAAACACATAGACAAAAAGAAGAATGACAAACGCCGCAAAGAAGCGAAGGCCATTAAAAGCAAACGGCTGAGGATCGTTGATTACTATCGAATTAAGAATGAGAGGATACGTCGCATCCTCGTTTACTATTTCTATGCGTAGATCTTGAATATACCCAGAACTTTGCAGATAAAGATACTGGCTCTCTTCGCTAAACGTCGAAACATCTACCTCGGGAACACCAAAGGTATATTCGGTCGTATTGAAGTAGGTTTCATGCGCTGAATCGGTAAAACTAATTTGAATGGTAACGTTTTGTGCCGATTGAGAATTATCGAAATCGAGATGAATGTTATGGACTTCTTTATTGAGATCGTGAAATTCCAGAACGTTTGAAGTGGCAGTAAGGCGCACAGGCTCATTTTGATTAAAAGAATTCGAATCTGCTTTATCTGAATCAGCTAAAGCCAAACCCGATTGTTCGGTCAGATTAACTCTTTCGTAACCAGAAGAAATGAAGAAGTTCATGTTAAAGAGAAACACTTCAAGCAGAAGCGCAATGACAAAAATGGCACCCACGCGAATAGCTGCATGCTTAATATCATTCGCATGCACGCGCGCAAGCTCGATGCCTTCGTCTGTCACTTCTTCAATCGGTCTCATAGCAACCTATTGTATCAATTCGCATTCATTTGCCCTATGGCTAAATACGCTTTACTCACACAAAAGCCTCGATCTCCCACCGATCGAGGGCTTTGCTCATAATAAGTAAGTCTAGATTTGAGTTTAAGTCTTCCTAACGCCGAAACATTATTGAAAACTTACGGTTCCAAACCTAGAAAGCCTTAGATACTGACTAGATATCCAAAGCTTCAACAATAGAAGCGAGTACAACTTCTGGGTCGCGGTCACCGTCAATTTCGATCAAAAGATCGCAGCCGCGATAATAATCAATCAAAGGAGCGGTGGAGTTTTCATATACATCAAGACGATTGCGAACCGTTGCCTCATTATCGTCATCGCGCTGATACATTTCGCCGCCACACTTTGGGCATTGCGCATCCTTATCGGATCCAATGTAGCCACAATCACGGCACATGCGACGAGAAGTCAAACGCTTGATGATAACTTCCTTGTCAACATCAACCAAAAGTGCCGCATCCAAAGGACGATCCAATGAAGCGAGTTCAGAATCAAGCGCTACAGCCTGCGTAGAGGTACGAGGGAAGCCGTCCAAAATAAAACCAGCCTTGGTGTCCTCATCCTGAAGACGCTCTTTAACTAAGCCAATTACTACCTCGTCAGGAACCAAATCGCCCGCATCCATATACTTTTTAGCTTCAAGACCCAAAGGAGTTTGATTCTTTACCGCAGCACGAAGCATGTCGCCTGTAGAAATGTGAGCATACCCATACTTTTCAACAAGCTTTGCAGCCTGAGTTCCTTTACCAGCGCCGGTGCGCCCAGCAAAACGATATTCATAAATGATCCTTTCTAGCGGATTCGATAAAATCGCTTCATCTATTGTAGCAAAGCAAGCACGGCATAACTCACGATTCACTGCAGGTTAAAAAGAATAATCAAAACAATGCCTCTGGCATTTTTTAGCAACACGTTTTCCTGCCGAAAGCATACGAACCCTGTTTCCCACTTCACTCTAAACCAGCGTTAATCTTCATAGCCGTGATTAATGGAGATAGCATCAAACCATAATGCTAACCAAAGGTGTCACTAAATATTACTTTCCGCCTTCTGCTAATTTGGACAACGTATCTCCTGTGATCGGTACGTTGTCAACCATCCATAGGACAAGCACCTAATGACTTATAAAAAGCAATGCTCGGCGTATTCCAATCAAGACAAGCCATTCCAAACGACCACAGCCACGCTCGACTGTTATTTGGCTGAGCTTTATCAAAAGGGCTTTCCCAATACCCTTTCCTCGAAATTCTGGTTTCACGAAAAGGTCTTCGAGATAAATTCCTGCACGGCCCAAGAAGGTAGAGAAGTTGTGAAAGAACAAAGCAAAACCTACTTCCTTGCCGTTTGCTAACGCAAAAATAACTTCTGCCTTGCCCTTTTCAAATATCCATTCATTCAATAATTCCGGAGTTGCTATCACTTCATTTTCAAGCTTCTCGTATTCGGCAAGTGCTTGATAAAATCAAGGATAGTCTCCAAGTCTTCAGAATTTGCAAATCTAAACGTTACGTCAGTTTCCATTTTTGTCTCCCTACTTCTAGGTCCTTTTCGCTAGTCACGAATGCCGTCGCTAGCCCCGGGTTTTCTTTTTTCTGAATCTTATATACAAAAGAAGCTGCAAAAAAACGCTCAAACTTATAAAAAGAGCGGCTCGTTGAGCCGCTCTTAAAGTACCTATGAAAATCAGACCGCTATTCAGCAAGTTCCATAGAGAATGACAACCTACTTAAAGAAGCCATCATAGTTGTACATCTTTAACTGCGATTCGATCTTATTCATGGTATCCAGTGCTACACCAATCATGATCAGAATCGAAGTACCACCAAATGCCTGAATCAAGGCATTGTTCGTGAAGTAGAACAAAATGGATGGTACCACAGCGATAATTGCAATAAATATCGCACCTGGCAAAATAACATGGCGCATTACATTCTTAAGATACGCAACCGTGTTCGCACCTGGTCGAATACCAGGGATAAAACCACCCTGCTGCTGTAAGTTTTCAGCAGTTTCAGTAGGGTTAAACACAATCGACGTATAGAAGTAAGCAAAGAAGATAATGAACGCCGCCGTAAGAATCCAGTTTACCCAACCAGCCGACATGGCATTAGATACCATGGTTAGCCAATCCACATTAAAGAGTGCGGCCAACTGAGCTGGGAAGTAAATCAAACAACTTGCAAAGATAATAGGAATAACGCCAGCTGCATTGATCTTGATAGGCAAATAAGAATTCTGACCACCCATCATCCTGCGACCTTGAATGCGCTTCGCGTAGCTAACGGGAATACGACGCTGAGCACGTTCAAATGAAGATAATTGCAGGAATGCAGAGAACTACGATTACCAGAATAAGAATGGTAACAGCAAGACCCATACCAAAGTCAGCATTCAGGTTGATCGACGAGAAGATAGCCGAAGGAACTGAAGCTACGATGGAAACAAAGATGATGAGCGACATACCATTGCCTACACCGCGCTGAGTAATAAGTTCGCCCATCCACATAATAAGGGCAGTACCTACAACTAAGGTGAAGACAACAAGAATATCAGTCACGATTTCAGGAACAGCCGTGCTGAATACAACGCCATAAGCCGCAGACTTAAAGAGGAATAAATATCCAACAGCGTTAATCAGCGCAAGGCCTAAAGTCAGGTAACGAGTTACCTGGGTAACACGACGCCTACCTGCTTCGCCTTCCCTATTCCAACGGCCTACCGCAGGAATAACACCCTGCATTAACTGCATAATAATTGAAGCAGTAATGTAGGGCATAATGCCTAGTGCGAATACTGAGAAGTTGGAAAGTGCACCACCGGTAAAGAGGTCGAGCATAACCATTCCAACGCCCTGCTCCGTAAAGGAATCAGCAAACGCCCTAAAGGGAATGCCTGGCACAGGAATATACGCGCCTAAACGGTAGAGCGCTAAGATACCCAGAGTAAACAGGATTTTATTCCTGAGCTCTGGAACCCTAAACGCTTGTACAAGAGAACTTAGCAAGGCTCTTCGACCTTTCCTCCAGCAGCCTCAATCTTAGCTTTAGCAGAAGCGGAAACTTTATCAACTTTAACGGTTACTGCTTTGGTGATTTCACCGTCGCCGAGTACCTTTACCAGAGCATTAGGGTTCTTGATAATTCCTTTGCTGCCAAGGAATCGCCATCAACAACTTCGCCAGCTTCGAAGTACTTTTCGATGCGGCTTACGTTTACGGGCAAATATTCAACACGATTGATGTTGCGGAAGCCAGGAAGCTTTGGCAAACGACGTGCTAATGGGGTCTGTCCACCCTCAAAGCCAGTACCCTTGCCGCCGCCAGAACGAGACTTCTGACCATTCAAACCACGACCAGCAGTTTTACCAGTACCAGATGCAGGACCACGACCAACGCGCTTACGAGCCTTGGTTGCACCTTCTGCAGGACGTAAATCCTTAAGTTCCATGTTTTGTTTCTCCTTTACGCTAACCCTTCATAATGAAGGGTCGGCAGCTCGCCGCCGACAAACTTCCTTTAGACAAAAACTTTTGCCATTATCGCACAAAAGACGCAAAAACGCGCCCACAAGTTTTGTCTTCACAGAGTGAATGTATTTAAAAAAAATGCGCCGTTCTCACGAACGCGCAAAGTTACTTTAAAGTTCTTCAACCTCTACGAGGTGCTTTACTTTGAAGATCATTCCGCGTACTGCGGGGTTGTCAGTCTGCTCTACCGTGCGACCAACTTTACCAAGACCAAGAGCCTTCAGGTACGACCCTGATCATACTTATAACCGATGGAGCTCTTTACCTGGGTGATACGCAGAGTCTTTGCATCAGCCATTATTAGTTCTCCTTCCAGCCGTAAATCTGAGAAACGGAGATACCGCGACGCTGAGCAACCTCTTCAGGGCTCTGCATATTCTTAAGACCTTCAGCAGTTGCTTTAACGATGTTAAGAACATTGTCGGTACCCAAAGATTTGCAGAATACGTCCTTTACACCCGTGAGCTCCATAACTGCACGAGCAGCGCCACCAGCGATAACACCAGTACCAGGAGCAGCAGGCTTAATCAGAACACGACCAGCACCATACTCACCGATGATGTCATGAGGAAGCGTTCCAGCCTCAGTCAGAGGAACCTTAAACATATTCTTCTTGGCGTCTTCAACGCCCTTCTTGATAGCGGTAGGTACTTCCTGGGATTTACCCATACCAATACCTACGCGACCATTGCTGTCGCCCACAACTACCAACGCAGTCAGAGCGAAACGACGACCACCTTTAACAACCTTAGAAACGCGGTTGATGTAAACAACACGTTCCTGAAGTTCGGGAACGCCTGCCTGGTTTTCAACCTTTTTAGCCATAGACACTAACCCTCCCTTAGAACTTCAGGCCTGCACCGCGCGCACCTTCAGCTACTGCCTTGATGCGACCGTGATACAGGTTACCACCGCGGTCAAAAACTACCTCAGTGATGCCATTTTCCTGTGCTTTTTTACCGATGAGTTCACCTAAAGCTTCGGCACCCTCTACGGTGCTACCGTTCTTTTCGGTTGCTTTGAACTCTGCACCCAGGGTAGAAACTGCGCAGATAGTCTTACCTGCAACATCATCAATTACCTGAGCATACATATTTGCATTTGAACGCGTAATGCACAAACGCGGACGAGCGGGCGTACCAGAAATCTTACCGCGAACGCGAGTATGACGACGACGAAGCCCAGCTTGTTTCTTTTGAAGTTTCTTCATGAGTAAATTCCCTTCGATACAACGCTTCTGGACTAGTCAGACTTAGCAGCCTTGCCAAGCTTGCGACGTACATATTCGCCCTCATAGCGAATACCCTTACCCTTATAAGGTTCAGGCTTACGCCATGCGCGAATGTTAGCAGCAACCTGGCCAACTTGCTCTTTGCTGATGCCTTTAACGATGATCTCGGTCTGGCTGGGAACCTCAAAAGCGATGTTCTCAGGAGCCGGAACAACTACAGGATGAGAATAACCGAGCTGAAGTTCGAGGTCAGTGCCCTTCAATGCAGCACGATAACCAACACCAACAAGCTCAAGCTTCTTTGCATAGCCCTCAGATACCCCAACAATCATGTTATGAATAAGGTACGAGTTAAACCATGAAGGCTTTTTGCCTCACGGCTATCATCAGGACGCTCTACGATTACATTACCGTCTTCTACCTTGATAGACATAATGTCAGAGAACGTACGAGTTAATTCACCCTTGCCACCTTTTACGGTAACAGTGCTGCCATTGATGGCAACTTCTACACCGGAAGGAATGGCGACAGGCATTTTACCAATTCGAGACATATTCGCTCCTTCCTTCCTACCAGATGTAAGCGATCACTTCGCCGCCGATGCCAGCTTTGCGGGCATCGCGGTCAGCCATAACGCCTTTGCTCGTAGAAATAACAGCAGTACCAAGACCACCAAGAACGCGAGGCAATTCATCTTTGCCTGCATAAATACGCAAGCCTGGCTTAGAGATGCGCTTTAAGCCACGATAGTGCGTGCTTTCTTGTCACCATACTTGAGGGTAATGGTCAAAATATCGCGAGGTGAAGCCTCTTCGATATCAAAACCGGCAATATAGCCTCTTCGTGCATGATGCGTGCAATTTCAACAAGCTTTTTGCTTGACGGCATTGACACCGTCGGCTTGCCTGCAGAGTTAGCATTACGCACACGCGTAAGCATATCTGCAATAGGATCGTTCATGCTCATTGTTGTGTTTCTCCTTTGTTCATGATGAGACGAAAAGCCGGTTCGCCTGTGCCTTAGCACACGCGCTTGACTCTCGACACTCAACAACGTGACGTTAACTTCTAATTCTTACCAGGAAGCTTTGGTCACGCCGGGCAGTTCGCCTTTGTTAGCAAGTTCACGAAGGCAGACACGGCACAGACCGAACTTGCGGTAGTACGCACGAGGGCGACCACAGCGAGCACAGCGATTGTGCTGACGAGTCGAGAACTTCGGCTCTCGCTTTGACTTGGCGATCATCGATTTCTTAGCCATTCAAAATCCTTCTTTCCTATAACCAATTCTCTACTTTTAAGAGAATTTAGTTTTCTTTTTTGAACGGGAAGCCCATGGCATCCATCAATGCCTTGGCTGCTTCATTGGTCTCTGCGGTGGTTACGAATGTAATATCCATACCACGAGTGTGATCGATCTTGTCATACTCGATCTCTGGGAAGATAAGCTGCTCGGTAAGACCCATGGTGTAGTTACCACGACCGTCAAAGCTGTTAGGATTGCAGCCACGGAAGTCGCGTACACGAGGGAGAGCCATGGACATCAGACGGTCAAAGAACTCCCACATGCGGTCACCACGAAGGGTAACCTTGCATCCAATTGCCTGACCTTCACGCAGATGGAAGCCAGCGATTGACTTCTTAGCGCGCGTAACCATTGGCTGCTGACCGGTGATAGTACGAAGGTCAGCAATAGCACCGTCGAGCAACTTCTTGTCGCCTGCAGCACGACCAACACCCATGTTTACCACGATTTTCTCAAACGTGGAACCTGGTTAACGTTGCTGCATTCCAGCTCTTTAAAGAGCTTAGGAGCGACTTCGTTTACGTACTTTTCCTTCAAACGAGGAGTAGCCATTGTTGTTTTTACCTTTCTCGATGAATTAAACACAGGATTTCCGACCCTGCGTCCCCAGCGTTTGCTAGGGTCATAGGCGCTATTTAGCGCACCCAAAGACGATACCATACAGGATTGCCATCTTAAGGTCAACCTATACGCCAAAACCACACACGCTTTCTGGATATAAAAGCGAATGTGGTTGTTTACTTATTACGTTCCCAGCCCTGAAACAAAAAACGCACTATGGATGGGAATCTACTGTTGAAATCACTCACTTAGTTTACAAAGTCAGTGAGGGTTGTCGTAGCGAGTTCAGATTGCGGGAAGAATTTATGAAGCGTAGTTGCTACGCGAATAAATTCTGGAGCGCAAGCTGGGCCGCTATGGCAAGCCGCAACGTCAACAAAATGGGTTGGCTGTAAAAGCAACCCATTAACAACTAGTCAATGTCAGCGCCGCACTTCTTGCATACGCGGATCTTCTTGCCGTCTTCGCGCTTGATGCTTACGCGCGTTGCCTCTTTACAGGAGGGGCAGATAAGAGCCACGTTAGATACATGAATAGGAGCTTCCATAGAAGCAATGCCACCTTCAGGGTTTGCCTGAGTAGGACGCATTGCCTTCTTGATGATGTTTACTTTTTCAACGGTAACACGCTGGAAGAAGGCTTAGTGGCAAGAACGGTGCCTTCAGCGCCACGATCTTTACCAGTTAAAACCTTTACCTTGTCACCTTTTTTGATGTTCATTTTAGCCATGAATTGTTCCTCCTACAGCGTTTCCGGTGCCAGGGACACGATCTTCATGTACTTCTTCTCGCGGAGTTCGCGAGCAACAGGACCAAAGATACGGGTACCACGGGGAGCGCCGTTGGCATCGATCAGCACGGCTGCATTCTGGTCGAACTTAATATAGCTGCCGTCTTCACGACGAACTTCTTTTTTAACGCGTACAACTACGCAGCGGACGACATCGCCCTTTTTAACGCTGCCGTTTGGCATTGCCTCTTTAACGCTGCATACGATGACATCACCCAGGCCTGCGTAACGGCGCTTAGAGCCGCCCAGAACCTTGATGCACTGCACCTTGCGAGCGCCAGAGTTATCAGCGACGGCGAGCATGCTCTGCATTTGAATCATATGCTTATCCCTTTCGATGCTTTCAAGTAAGCAGTTGCTTACTTGGCCTTCTCAACGATGTCGAGAAGACGCCAACGCTTCATCTTAGACAGCGGGCGAGTTTCCATAATCGTTACGGTATCGCCCACACCAGCTTCATTGTTTTCGTCGTGCGCATGGAACTTCTTAGTAGAGTTAACCATTTTGCCGTATACCGGATGTGGTTTACGTTCGTGTACTTGCACGACACAAGTCTTGTCGCCAGAAATGCTTACTACAACACCCTGACGGACTTACGAGAATTACGTTCTTCACTCATGCTATTCAAACCTTCCTAGTCGAGCCTTAAGCCTGAACAGCCTTGAGCTCGCGATCGCGCATCTCGGTCTGGATGCGAGCGATGTCCTTCTTGACCTGCTTGATGCGAGCGGTGTTATCCAACTGGCCAGTTGCCATCTGGAAGCGCAGGTTGAAAAGTTCTGCACGTGCTTCCTTAAGCTTAGCCTGCAGATCTTCACCTGAAAGATTCCTGATCTCTGCTGCTTTCATTTACTCCTGCCCTTCTGCCTCGCGCTTAACGATCTTGCACTTGATGGGCAACTTATTGATTGCAAGACGAAGTGCATCACGTGCGGTTTCTTCGTCTACGCCATCGATCTCAAACATGATACGGCCAGGCTTTACAACTGCTACCCAACCCTCAGGGTTACCCTTACCTTTACCCATTCGAGTTTCAGCAGGCTTCTGCGTGATGGGCTTGTCAGGAAGATCGTGATCCAAACATTACCAGTACGGTTCATACGACGGGTCATCGCGATACGTGCAGCTCGATCTGGCGGTTAGTGATCCAATGGCGATCCAGAGCTGAATGCCCCAGCTGCCATGATTCAAAGTGTACCGCCCTTAGCGTTACCCTTCATAGAACCACGCTGGACCTTGCGGTGCTTAACGCGCTTAGGTACCAACATTATTTATCACCCCTATCGTTGTTGCGACGGCCGCGACGGTTGGACGAGAAGAACCTTCGAGTGCAGGCTGTGGAGCCTTCTGGCCAGGAAGAACTTCACCGTGGTATACCCAAACCTGAATACCAATGGAACCCATGGTAGTTGCAGCGGTAGCAAAGCCATAGTCAATCTTTGCACGGAGAGTGTGCAGTGGTACGCGACCTTCACGATACCATTCGCGGCGGCTCATTTCTGCGCCACCAAGACGACCTGCGCACTGGATACGAATACCCTTAGCGCCAGACTTGCGTGCAGACTGAACTGCTTTGCGCATAGCGCGACGGAACGCAACACGGTTTTCCAACTGTTCAGCAATAGACTGAGCAATGAGATTTGCATCAAGCTCAGGACGCTTAACTTCTACAACCTCAACGGATACAGTGCCGTTTGCGATCTGGTTAAGCTTCTTGCGAAGAGCGTCAACCTCTGCGCCCTTCTTACCAATTACAACACCTGGACGAGACGTGGTAATAATTACCTTGATCTTGTCGCCAGCGCGTTCAATTTCTACACGAGAAACGGCTGCATGGGCGAGCTGCTTTTCCAGGAACTTGCGAATTACGAGGTCGTTTTCAAGGTTTGCCGCATAGTCCTTGTCGGAATACCAACGGCTACGCCAATCCTCAGTAACACCAAGACGGAAACCGGTGGAGCTTACTTTCTGACCCATACTATGCCTCCTCTCGAGTTGCTACGATGACGGTGATGTGGCTGGTGCGCTTACGAATGCGCGATGCGGAACCCTTTGCACGAGGACGAATGCGCTTCAAAGTTGGGCCTTCGTCAGCAAAGCATGCCTTAACAACCAAGTTGTCTGGGTTGCCAGCACCTTTCTGTGCAGCATTTGCAACAGCGGAGTTCAGAGTCTTCTCAACAACTTCTGCAACTGCGCGGTTGGTGAAACGCAGGGTTTCCTGAGCGGCTACTACATCTTTGCCGCGGATTTGATCAAGCACGATACGCGCCTTACGGGGCGAAACGCGCACATAGCGAGCGATTGCTTTAGCTTCCATGTTTCACCCTTTCCTACTTGTCGTGACCACGGAAGGTACGGGTTGGAGCAAACTCGCCCAACTTGTGTCCAACCATGGACTCGGTTACATACACTGGTACGTGCTTGCGACCATCATGCACAGCGATGGTATGACCAACCATCTCTGGGAAAATGGTAGAAGAACGCGACCAAGTCTTGATGACATTCTTTTCGCCTGCTTCGTTCATCGCCACGATGCGATTGAGAAGGCGAGGTTCCACGAATGGACCTTTTTTCAAACTTCTGCTCAATGTTTCTCCTTATGCGATCGGGCGCTACTTCTTGCGACGACGGATGATCAAGCGGCTTGAAGCCTTCTTGGGGTTGCGAGTACGGTGACCCTTGGTGGAAACACCCCATGGAGTAACAGGATGACGGCCAGAAGACTTGTTCTTACCTTCACCACCACCATGAGGATGGTCTACTGGGTTCATAACAGTACCACGAACGCTAGGACGAATACCCTTCCAGCGATTACGGCCTGCTTTACCAATCTTAATGTTGCCATGCTCTGCATTGCCAACCTCGCCTACGGTTGCGCGGCAGGTAACCAAAACACGACGCATTTCAGAAGAAGGCATACGAAGAATAGCGTAGTTACCCTCTTTACCCATGAGCTGAATGCTAGTGCCAGCAGAACGAGCAATTGCAGCACCGCGACCAGGCTGAAGCTCAACAGCATGGATGAGCGTACCTACTGGAATTGCGGAAAGAGGCAATGCGTTACCAGGCTTGATGTCAGCATCAACGCCAGAGATTACCGTTTCGCCAACTTTGAGGCCCTTTGGATGAAGGATGTAGCGCTTCTCACCATCTGCATAGTGAAGAAGAGCGATACGTGCACTGCGGTTAGGGTCGTACTCGATCGTTGCAACTTTTGCAGGAATACCATCTTGTTGCGCTTGAAGTCGATGATGCGGTAACGACGCTTAGTACCGCCACCCTGATGACGGGTGGTAACACGACCGTTGTTGTTACGGCCAGCCTTCTTGGGCAAAGGTGCTAACAGAGACTTCTCAGGAGTAGTGCTGGTTACGTCAGCAAAATCCGAGACGGTCTGGAAGCGGCGCCCAGGGCTTGTGGGCTTGTATTGTTTTACTCCCATTTTCTTCCTTTCTATGGGTCTGAGCAGTTGCTCCTACCTCGATCTTGTGTGGTCTCCATCACCGCCATGAGAACCTTTGGGAGAGGGCTCTCGGCGATTCCGAGTTACCACGCGCCCGGGTGTATCCATCAACAGCCAGACGCAAACGAGAATTATACTTACGAATCACCAGCTATGCAAGTTAAAACTTTGGGTCTTTATTTCTCCGCAAAGAATTCACAGTTATCTTGAAAGGCGGAGGGAAGCATACACTTGAGAACTCATATTGTTGCTCAGGACCTCTTGCCATCTACTCTCACTATTTATTATCTCTTGCCGTCTATTACCCAAACAATAAAAGGTGCTTTAAGTGCGCGCAATACGTAAACGCGGAATAAGAACAATTACACAATAAAGAAAAGCAACAAGCCCCAAAGCTCCTGCTGCCGCACCGAGCTTCCGACCGAAACGCAACTGGTCACTACTCCACCTAAGGCAGAGCCACTACCAATTCCAAAATTAAAAATTGCAGAGAAAATTGAAGTAGCTACCGCTTGATCATCAAGACTCGAATATCGAATTACCTCCGATTGCAAGGCAGCATTCATTGCGGTACTTCCCATTCCTAGTACAACGCACGCGCCCAGTACCCCTATTAAAAATTCTTGGCTTATAAAGAGAACAAAGAATGCAGTCACCAAGCTAGAAGACACCCGCAGAGAAACTTCACTCGTTGTCGGGCATATATCTTCGAAAACAGAACGCTCCCCAGAATGCCAGCCACCCCAAAAAACGCGATTACCACGGTTACGGTTTGCTCTTCTAATCCAACGCTCTGTAATAGGTAAGGCTCGATGTAGCTATAACACATATAATAGGCGGTCATCATAACCCCAACGAACAGGTAAAGGCTTCGAAGTGTTTTTGTTTTAAAAAGTACCGGTAACCTCCGAACCGAGAAGGGCTTTGTTGCAGGAATGGTAGGAAACACAAAGTAAAGATAAATAAAAATGATGACGGTAATTATCGCAACGCAAGCAAACGTCATGCGCCATCCAAGCGCCAAACCAATAACACGCCCAAGGGGTAAACCAGCAATCAAGGCAACTGATTCGCCCATCACCACCATTCCTAGTGCCATATGGCGATGATCTTCACTCACTACCCTCACTGCCATAGGAGGTGCAATCGACCAGAAAATAGCATGAGCACAGGCCACCACAATACGTGCTGCCATAAGCATAAAATAACTGGTAGCAAGTGAAGAAAGCAGCTGTCCAAAAGCAAATAACGCCACAATTATCAAAAACAAACGGCGAAACCCAATTCGTGAAGCAGCGATCATAAGAGGCAGCGAGAGTAACATCACCATCCATGCGTATACTGAAATAAGCATGCCAGCCTGAGATTCTGTGACAGAAAAGCTGAGCGCAATATCAGTTAAAAGCGCTACAGGCATAAACTCAGACGTACAGAAGATAAATGTGGAAACCGTAATACCTGCCAACGGTAGTGCTTCTCTTAATTCATTCGTTGTTTCTTCTGCATCATAGGACGCAAAAACCTCCGCACGTCTCTACTACCGAGCAAGTCCACCTATCCGCCCGATCTGCATGTCCATTCATCCGGCGGTTCGGTTTTGCTTCTGGTTGCTACTCTTAGTTATTTGATAGTTGTGTCTTGATAGCTGTTTCTTTGAGCTCTTTACTTATTTACCCTTGGCCTCTTTTGACTTCCGAGTAAAAAGCTTTTTAATACTACCTAAGAAAATCACTTTGAAAAGGAGTTCTTACTTTTATCTTGTTATAATCCATCCGTTCTTATCAAAAACATTCGTAGTCTTTTCTAACTACTTTTAAACATACACGCCATCACAACCTAGACTTCACCATTTGCGTCGTCATTTTCCAACCCTAAGGATCAGCCTCATATGACTCACGATTTCATATCTCTCGCTCTTATCGCCCTCATAGCGGCGCTTGCTCCACTTATCGCAAACCTCATCCCTAAAAAACCGATACCGGAAACCGTTTTACTCCTCATAGGCGGTGCCTTACTGGGGCCTTCAGTCCTAAACCATATTTGGCTCGATGAAAGCGTTTTGTTTTTATCTGATTTAGCTGCGCCATGCTTTTCTTGCTTGCTGGATTTGAGATCAATCCGCAAACCATCACGGGTCGCGAAGGTAAACGAGGATTGAAAACATGGCTCGCCACACTCGCTTTAGCATTTGCCCTTGTTATGAGTATCTATCATGCTTCCTTTGGCGAACTTTCCATTGATGCTCTAGCCCTTGCTATTGCGCTCACCACCACCGCCATCGGAGCACTTATGCCAATCTTGAAAGAACGTGGTATTTTCACTCGAAAAACAGGTGAAAGTGTTCTTGCCTATGGCATGTGGGAGAATTAGGCCCTGTTATCGCTATGGCACTTTTGCTCTCTACCCGCGCCCCATGGATCACGGTAATTATCTTATTTACCTTTATTACTCTTGCGGTACTCGTTGCGGTTTTAGGTCAAAGAGCAGCAAAAGCAGAACATCAAATATTTCTCGTTCTTTCTCGAGGACGCAATACCACTTCACAAACATTCGTCCGCGTGACCATGTTCCTGCTCATTGGACTTGTAGCAATTTCAGCCATTTTTGACTTAGATATTGTTTTAGGCGCCTTTGCTGCGGGCTTTATCCAGCGCTATATTGTCCCCGAAAACGACCATGTTCTTGAAGAAAAATTAAATGCCATTGGGTATGGGTTTTTGATTCCTTTATTTTTCGTGGTTTCTGGCGCAAAGATTGAAGTTACCGCAGTATTGAACCAACCGCTCCTTTTAATTGGGTTTATTGCGATGCTTCTCTTGGTTCGTGCGGTACCTATTTTTATTGCATTGCACACCGACAAGACACCCGAAGTCAAAGCGCTTGGTTGGCGTAACCAAGTTACCGTTTCTCTTTACTGCACAACCGCTCTTCCTCTTATCGTTGCAGTCACTTCGGTTGCCGTGAGTGCGGGCGCTATGTCTTCGTCGCTAGCTTCGGTTTTAGTTTCTGCAGGAGCATTGACCGTACTCGTCATGCCGCTTTTGGCATTACTGACCTATCAAGAAAGCAAGGATTCCTCACATCAATAGCTGCTTTTCTTATACGGCTTCTCGTTTTTTAGGGTTCTTCCCAAAATAGCTTAGATCCTTTTCTGCAGTGATTTGAAAACTTAGAGCGACCATTCCCTACCACACGCTGCATATCACATTTTTGCCGCAATTATTCTCGATAGAGAAGATCTTACATCTTGAAATAATTCATCGCTAAGAGCAACGAGTTTCTTACGTTCTTCTTCCCTCGTTTTACATCGCCTCTCTAGGATTGTTTCTGGCTTTCTAGATCACGATGTAAACAAAGGAGGAATCAATGAGCCACTTGCTTGGGCGCCTTAAAGCCTACACGCTCAAAACCGCGTGCTTGTGCGCAGCACTCACCCTTGCACTCTCCGGCACCCCTGCTATAGCCTTTGCAGCAAATGCAGAAACACAAAGCACTTCCAATGCCGAAGAAATGACGCAAGAAAAAATCGACGAGGCCAATAATGCCTACGACTCCGCTGCCACCAATCTTACCTTTATCAGTATGTCCGATACCGAATTTGGCGGAGGAGAAGAAGGAACCGATACGACCGAAGCATCATATAACGAAAAGAATTACCGTCTTAAAGCTGTTGCCGATTGGGCAGCAAGCCACAATTTCGACGTCCAAGCAGTTCTAGATAACGGCGATGTGGTAGCGCCAACAGCCCCGAGATGAATGCCTGGAACAATAGCGACAAAACCGACATTCATGTATCACGTGCAGGCGGCTGGTACTGCGCAGTAGAGCGATCGCTCTCCGAAAATTTCCCTGACGCAACCATGCTACTCACCAGCGGAAACCATGATATTCCGACTCTGTTCGGAACCGTAATGGATATCAATCACAAAGACGACGAAAAATGGTTCTACCCTGACGCCGAAACCGGCAAAGGCAATATTCATACCAAGATCAACGGATATGACTTTATTTCTCTTGATTACTGGGACTATACCGACTTCCTAAAGACAACCCTTGAAGAAATCTCAAGCGCTCCTGATTATGACCCCACCAAACCAATCTTTATTCAAACTCATAGCGGATACGCCAACACCTCTCTTGGCGGCCCTTTTCATGCCAACTACGACACCGCTAATTCAGCTGCGCCTGGATATCTACAGGATCTCTTGAAGGATTATCCCCAGGCATTTGTAGGATCTGCGCACACCCACTTTTCTGTAGAGCCGAGACAAGCATTTACCAAAAGACTTCACCTTTTTCGAAAATGGTTCGATGAACTACATCTATCAGGATGGTCCGTGTATTGATTCGGGATATTTTAATGGCGGACAAGGCGACAGAACCGAAGGCTCCCTTACCCCTTATGAGGCAACATGCAACTTATTTCCGTACTCGAAGACGGTTCTACCGTAATTCGTCGCTACGATATGACTCACAATCGTTGGATTGGGATGCCTTGGGTAGTCGACACAACGCTCGGTAAGGAAGGATTTACCTACACTGACGAGAATCGCTCCACTATCGCCCCTTGGTGGAAAGATGATACCGAAGTAACCACATCCAACACCACCGAAACCTCTACACTCTCGGTTCTCTATGCAGCTGATGACCAGCTAGTAAACTATTATGAAATTACCCTGACCGATATCGCAGGCAATCCCGTCAACTACACCACCAAGCAAGTGCCCTACTTTAGTGAAGGCGGCCAGGTAAATGTGAGCGGTTCATTCAAGGCTTACTCTCGCTGGTATATGACTCCCAATACCATGGGATTCGAATTGAGTGGACTCCAGCCAGCGAGTTACTACACCGCATCCATTGTCGCCTATGATGATTTCGAAAACGCTTCCGAGCCCTATACTTACACCTTCCGAACCGAAGGTAGTGCTACTTTCCCCGAATTACCCAATCAGCCTCAGCTTCCTGAAGGTATTTCTGAAGGGCAATTCTTCAACATGGATTTCGAAAACAACCTATCCGATAGCATTTCTGGTGTAACGGGCAGCGCAAATGGTTCGGTTTCTTTCACTGAAAGCTTTAATGAGAATAACGGAAGCGCAGTGTATATACCTGCTGGCGCGAGCAATTACGTTGATCTCGGCAACCTTGAAAAATGGAATTTAGGAACCAACAAAAACCTCACCATCAATTTCTGGATCAACGCCGAAAATCTTGGTGGCTACGGTTCCTTTATTTCGAATAAAAATTGGACTAACTGGTATCGAAGTGGCATTAACGTTGCTCCCGAAGGAAGTAACTCGACCAAGATCGAATTCACTCTTGGTGACGACGTATACGACCACGGTCGTTACGCCACTGGCACGGTAGCTAGCTACACCAACGCATGGCACATGATGTCATTTGAAGTGGATCGCGGTGCGCAAGAAGCACGCACATACTTCGATGGTAACTTAGTACAGACCACCGACATTTCCGTAATTGGAGATATGACCAGCGGTCTCAATATGCTTCTCGGCGTTGATGGTGGCAAGCAATATGGCTCCAATGGCTTTACTATGGACAATTTAGATATGTGGGATCGCCCCTTGAGCGAAGAGGAAATCGCTTCGCTTTATGCAGTATCCGACCCCTCAAACTCCGCCTCCCTTGATGTTCTTACTCAGGCAATCACCTATTCGCAGGATCTCCTTAAGCAAGAGGAAATCAATAGCGCAAACGGACGCGTATATGACGAAGATCTTCATACCACACTTGAAGTTGCCATTAAAAACGCAACCGCTGTCACTAACGGAAGCAATCAAGACCTCACGATCGAACAAGCCTACACAGAACTTAAAGATGCAGTTGCAAACTTTGAAAATCAGCCTATTTGCTGGAGTGTTACTGCAACCGCAGAACATGGCGTTATTGGCATAGAAGGAACAACAAATGATGGATCCTATGTCGTAGAGCAAGGCAATAACGTTGTTTTCTCACTTTCTCCTGACAAGAACTACAGCCTAGACAATGCGCAAATCAGCGTTACTGCAGGACTTGATTACGAACTTAGCGGATCACAGCTCACGGTCAAAAATGTCAGTGGACCCGTTAATGTTCATGTCGTATTTTCTGAGCAAAATACGAACAGTGGAAATGATGGCGGCAACGGAGATAACTCCGAGAATAACAGCGGAAATAACGGCAACTCTGGAAACAATAATTCCAACAACACCGAAACCAATCCGGTAGACACGACCAATACAAACCCCTCAGACAACACTGCTTCTGGCCCTGACAACAAATCTGGTCTTGCTCAAACAAGTGACTTTATTGCACCACTTTTCGTGGGAGCGACAATAGTGGCAGGAAGTGCAGCACTGATTGTAGCTATAGCGTGGAGAAAGCTAAAAAACTAAGCTCTTATCTGCAGTATTCTAAGTAAGCCGAGACGGGAATCAGAGCTCCTTGGTGAGTCCATTTTTCCCGTCTCACTTGCATCTATACAATTGTTATAAGAATCAGTTTCAGAAATTTAAAAAAAGTATACGAAAAGTAAATAGTTCCCCTCATAGAGCAAAACGCGTTCAAATGCTAGGATATGGTTTGAACAGGACGTTCGATCGTGAATGTTTTTCTGTTCCATTCGATCAAATAATGAGGAGAGGATCGTAATTATGGATTTTCAGCTTACTGACGAACAGGAATTGCTGATTGAAAGCGCTCGTGAGTATGCTAGCCGCTACTTCACCGACGAAGCGGTAAAGCAGGCTTATGAAGTAGATCATCACATCAGCATCGAAGCAGCTATGGCTTATCGCGAAGCTGGCTTTATGATGCTGGGTCTTCCTGAGGAAGTTGGTGGCGTTCCAGTAGACAAGCTCACCGAGGTTCTTTTGGTAGAAAAACTTCACGAGTTCACTGGTGTTACCCTTCCCTTCGTAACCGACTTCAATACCATTACTGACGTAATTGACTTCGGTACCAAGGAACAGCAGGAAATGATTATGGATGCTATCGAAAACGTCGAAAGCACCTGCATTGCTTGTTCTGCAATTTCTGAGCCAGCCGCTGGTTCTGACAACAACGCTATGACTTGCGTAACCAAGAAGCAGCCCGACGGCACCTATATTCTCAATGGTCAGAAGACCTGGGTTACCCTTGGTGGCCTTTCTATCTACACCATGGTTGTAGCTAAGGATGAAGATCCTTCTTACGAAAACGACAAGTACTCTCTGTGGCTTGTTCCTAATGACACTCCTGGCTTTACGGTTGCTCACCTCGAAAAGGTTGGTCAGCAGGCAATTCCTTTCGTAGACCAGTTCTTCGACAACGTAGTACTCACCGAGGATATGCGTCTTGGCGAGCCTGGCATGGGCTGGAAGCTTTTGATGAAGAAGCTCGAGTTTGAACGCTGCTTGGTTGTTGCTTCTTCTTTGGGTCTTGCACAGGCTGCACTGAATGATGCTGGTGCTTATGCTTCTGAACGTATCGCATTCAAGAAGCCAATCGCACATCAGACCCAGATTCAGGAGCACCTCTGCGAGATGGAAAACATCATCCAAAACGTGCGTATGCGCCTGTATCAGGTAGTAGACATGATTGACCGCGGCGAATCCACTCGTCTGGAATCCGCTCTGCTCAAGGGCTATGCCTGCAAGGAACTCACTCGCGTAGCTGATATGGCAATGGCAATCTATGCAGCTATTGGTTACACCAAAGAAATTCGCGTTGGTCGCATCTGGGCTGACCTCCGTGGTAACGAAATGGGTGGCGGCACCACTGAGATCATGAACTACATTGCTGGTCGTCAGCTGGTAAAGAAGTACAAGGCAAAGTAAGTCAACCTGATACTTACAAACACCCTTACGTGCAAGCCTCTTCCATACATACTTCTTCCTTGGTTTTAGTTTCTTGCACGTAGTTTGAGGCTCCTCAAAATGAGGAGCCTCTTTCTTTAGAATCTTGTTATTGCTCTTGAGTTAGCTGACATTAGCAGCAAAAGTGGTTCTAATGTCGCAGACACGTTTTTCTGCCTACAACCCCAAAAGTGTTGCTGACTCTCATTGTGACTTCCCTTGCCGCAACCCCTCGTCGAGCTATTCAGCTCACCCCAAAAATAGCGAAGCACACTTTAATGTTTTCTTTACAGAGATGTTTATAATAAACATTTGCATTTTTCTTATCCAATCGAGGAGTCTGTAAATGAAAGCAATCGTAAATGCCTGGACAAGCTTGAGCTTAATCAAGCGTATCGTCATTGGCCTCATTATTGGTGCTCTTATTGGCCTGTTCGGTCCAAAAGACATTATCGTAATAGAGCTTTTAGGCACCCTTTTTGTAAACGCCTTGAAGCTGTTGCCCCCTTATTAGTATTCTTCCTGGTAATCAATGCGCTCAGCCGCACCAAGTTACCTAAATCAATGAGAACTGTTATCGTTCTTTATGTAATCAGCACCCTTTGTGCTGCTTTCACTGCCGTTTTGGCCTCTTTCGCCTTCCCTATCACCCTTACTCTCGCTGATCCTGCGAGGCCGAAGCGATCCCTTCAGATATTGGCGAAGTTCTCATGACTCTGCTCAACAACATGGTTGCAAACCCTGTTGATGCACTGGTAAACGCTAACTACTTAGGTATTCTCGTTTGGGCGATCGTTTTAGGTATCGCTATGCGCTATACCTCTGAAGCAACACGCGATTTCTTCAGCAATATTTCTCACGCGATTTCCGCCATTGTTCGTTGGGTAATCGCATGCGCGCCTTTTGGTATTCTTGGCCTTATCTACACTTCAGTATCCGAAAATGGCCCAGAAATCTTTATTGAATATGGCCAGCTCCTTGCCGTACTCTTAGGTGCATGTTCTTTGTTGCTTTAGTAGTAAACCCCTTGCTGGTATTCCTAAATATCCGCAAGAACCCCTATCCTTTGGTACTGCGTTGCCTGAAAGATAGCGGTATCACTGCATTCTTTACCCGCAGCTCCGCAGCAAATATTCCAGTAAATATGGATCTTTGCCGTCGCCTCGGCCTTCACAAAGATACCTATTCTGTCGCAATTCCACTGGGCGCTACGGTCAACATGGCAGGTGCCGCCGTTACTATTTCGGTTATGTCCATGGCAGCAGCTCACACTATGGTATTGACGTTAACCCCATCACCGCCGCTATTCTCTGCGTTCTCGCCGCAGTAAGTGCTTGTGGCGCATCAGGCGTTGCGGGCGGTTCATTGATGCTTATTCCTCTGTGCTGTTCGCTCTTTGGTATCGGCAATGACGTTGCCATGCAAGTTGTTGGTATTGGTTTTGTTATTGGTGTTATCCAGGACTCCGTCGAAACCGCTATCAATTCTTCTTCTGACGCTTTATTCTCTGCAACCGCAGACTACAAAGAGCGTCGTAAAGCAGGCGTTGACTTTAAGCCTGGTAAAGATTCACCAGAGTGGAAATCTCTCGAAACGGCTAATGCTGAAGCATCTTCGGATGCCGCATAAATCAGGGCAGACAATTGTAAGCTGCAAGGCGATTGAATCTATAACTGTCGTTGCTTATATTCGACCTTCGATCATCGCTTCAGCTATTTATTAGTTCAGCGAACCACTAGGAGCTCTTCGTGACTGAACCCCGATAGTGAGACTGGAAACAAAAGTTTTCAGTCTCACTTCCTTTAGGGTGATGCTTTGAAGGGCTCCTTTCTTTATTCAGCTCCTAGCCCTTTTCAGCACTGCTCTTTCTGTTCTACTCTTTCTTGCTTTCTTGTCCTTTTGTATTTTAATTTCCTTAAACTATAGGATGATGTTTTTTATAAAATGCGCTTTCATTTCGTCGCGTTGTTTTTCAAAAAGCTGCATTTGCATTGATTAACACAACTTACCTGGATGACCGCATGATTAAAGACTATATGGAGGGAACTATGGATTCAGCTTCGAACGAAACTACTCTTCCAAAGGGCTTGGAAGGACTTGTTGTTGTAGAGCTTGGCGATTATGTAGCCATGCCTGCCTGCCCACGTCTTTTAGGCGAGCTTGGAGCTACCGTCTACAAGATTGAAACATTAACAGGAAACCTTCATCGCCTTGATGGCCCCGGATTCGGTATGCCTGAACTAGGAATGGATAACCCTGCCTTCGACATGAGCAATGCAAATAAAAAATTTCTCTCCCTCGATGTCCGAAGTGAGGGCGGACGCGAAGTTGCACTTAAGTTGCTTGAAAAAGCTCATATTTTTGTTACAAGTCTTCGCACCCCAAGTCTTAAACGCCTTGGTTTTGACTACGAAACGCTTCATAAGCGCTTTCCGAAATTAGTCTACGGTCAAATGCGTGGCTACGGCGAACGTGGCCCTATGAAAGATGCTAAAGGGTTTGATGCTACTTGTTACTCTGCACGCGGCGGACTCCTTATGTCTATTCTCAAGCAGGCGAACACTTCATGCCAGGCAACATGCCTGCTGCTTTCGGAGATTGGAATGCAAGTATTGCTTTAGGTATGGGCCTTATGAGCGCCCTCTGGCGTGCAGAAAAAACTGGCGTAGGCGATCTAGTTACCGTCAATTTGCATCATATGGCTCTTTGGGCGATGCAGGTAGCGGTCGTATCCCAACCTTTTGGTGTTCCTTATCCTAAAAATCGTAATCAAGCAACCTGCCCCACCAACAATTGTTATCGAACCAAAGATGGCGTATGGTTTTTGATCTGTTACGGCTCCTATGATGCTTGGTACCCTTTCGTAATGCGTCTCATCGGGCTTCCTGAGTATGCGGAAGACGAACGCTACACGAACTGCGCAAAGATTAACGAAACGGGAGATGTGGAAACCGTAGTAAAACTTATTGGCGATGCATTCGCGCAGCACAACTGGGACTACTGGGAGGCACTCTTTATTGAAAAAGATGTCCCCTATGCTCGCTGCAATACCATGGATGACGTAATGAAAGACGAAGAAGCCTATGCTAACGACATTCTCCGTCCGATTCACTATGACAGCATCGGAGACCACTGCATTACTACCAGCCCCGTTCGCATGGCTTCTATAGGCGATCCTGAAATCACGCGTGCAAAACCTCTTGGCTACGATACCGTTTCGGTATTGGAAGAGCTCGGCTACAGCAATGCAGCCATTGCAGAACTTGAAGAGAGTAATCAGATTCATTGCTTCAAGGGTGAAGTGCCCGCGTCACTTGATGAGGTATCGTTTGGCCCAGATAGCCAGCAACGATAGCATATACGAATAGCTAACGGTGGTATCTAGCTCACACGCCAATTACTAGGAGTACAGAGCGTGTAAGATGAATTTCACTCGTAAATTTCACTCGAATACTTGCATTAATAGGACTGGAAACTTATTTCCAGTCCTATTTATGAGCAATAGACTTCAGTTCAGACTACTTTGAGATCACGCCAGCTTTATCGCAGAGTTTCCTCCACTGTGCTTCTTTGAAGCCTACCAGCACATACTCTTTGCCAATAATCAAAGGGCGCTTTACCAACATGCCGTTTGAAGCGAGTAACTCAAAAGCTTCTTCGTCGGTCATGCCATCCTCAAAACGCTTCTTTACTCCTAATTCTCTATAAAGCATTCCACTTGTATTAAAAAAGCGATGCAGCGGTAGTCCACTTTTTTCTTGCCAGCTCTTTAACTCGCTTGAGCTTGGATTGTCTTCAACAATGTGCCTATCGGTATAGGGGATGCCATGTTCATCAAGCCACTTTTTTGCCTTTTTACAGGTTGAACACTTAGGGTATTCCACAAATAGCACGGCTTCCATTCCGACTCCTTAAAATCTGACTTATAGTTCACTTGACTTGAAGTTTGACTCTTCGCTTATCTGAGCACTTTCCTGACAAGAATCGGAAGAATCAAAAGAATCGCTTTGTGCTTTTCTCTCGCGCATCTTTGCGGCAGCATCGACCGCCCCAAATGCCAAGCAACAAGCAGCTATGATAACCGCTATTCCCCACATCTTTCGAACCAACCTCAACCATAGAATGCAACAGGATAGTGAGTTTCTTCACCTCTGCGTAGTACGCCCATCATTTCCCTTGTCAACGAATAGTCTTCATCATCAGGCAATTCGTCACGCGAGATCCACTCAGCCTCTTCCAGCTCATGATCATCAAGTGTAATCGAACTTCCCCGTCCAAATCGCAGAAGAAGCCAAAGAGCAAAGATGAGGACGGAGGCCACGGCTGACTTTTGTAATAGCGCAAGTTTGTAACCTTGAGCCCAACTTCTTCCATTACTTCACGATGAACTGTTTGCTCTACCGTTTCTCCCATTTCAGAAAAACCGGCAATTAAAGCATAGCTTGTGTACTCTCGCCCCGCATAACGCGATACCAAAACGCGATCGCGTTGCCTATCTACAATACCTACGATTACTGCAGGGAACAATCGAGAAAACTCCATACACCCGCACTTGGGACATTACAGCATACGCTCCACTATTCCATGCTGCATTTTTGTTCCGCAGCGTCCGCAATAATGACGCGTGTCGTACCATACGTGATATTCGTATCCCACCATTCCTGCAAAGGCCCGATATTTTGGTGCATAGTTACGTAACTGTCCTACTGGGAGCAGCACCCATTCTCCTGTTTCCAAGAAGGCATCTAAAGCGCTTTCCTTTAGTTCGCAACGAAGTATGCGGTTTCACCTACCGTGAATAAAAGAAGCCCGCGAGGTTTAACTCCGTCAGTTCGTACAGGAATGGCACAATCTTCCTTTTCAGCTACTACTTGAGGTCCCACTACCCCTTTTTCTACCAGGACTTCATAGCTCGGAAAATGAAGTGGCGCATCGGTTGAATCCTGCTTTCTTACCACAACCTTGTTTCCCCGATAAATGAGTACCCGATCTGCGGTTCAGGATCCACCCAAGCAAAATCGTTCGAAAAAGAATAAGGTTCAATATCTTGAAACATTACGCTATCACCCTTATTGGCATAACAGATGATAGATGTTATTCGTATCAAGAATAGCGCTCTTTGTTGCTCGTGAACACGTCCAAAAATACTCTCTTACATGAAAGAGAAAACCCCCTTACGACGAATCGAAAACTTTCACTAAGCTCAAGAAACAATTGAAAGAATCAAGCTCCAAACGTGCACTGTTTTAGCGTACGCTTGGAACTATATTGTTACCCTAAATCACTGTATTAAATGCGTATTTCAGGGTTTGAATCGCGTTGTAAGGATGAGCCATGAACCTGAATAATCTTCCTGAATTTATCGATCTTGAACAAGTGAGCGATGGCTGGATTAAAAAATATATCCTTCATTACCGAAAGCCCGATGGCACCCCATACTCTTACGAAAGCTCTTCGCGCAAATCGTTAGAAGCTTATCGCGCAGAACTTCTCATGAATCGAAAACGCCAACACGCTGCCCTTGCCAGCACTGAAAATAAACTTGAGTCTTGTGCTGCATCAGCAAATTCCGATGTTTCAGCTATTACATGCGATGCCGTTTGTATGGTTCCTAAACTTCCAGATGGATCTTATCTTATGATCCGTGAATTTAGATACCCGCTTAACGCCTTATGCCTCGCATTCCCTGCCGGCTTGATAGACCAAGGCGAAACACTAGAGCAAGCAGTGGATCGTGAGCTTCGTGAAGAAACTGGTTTTGCATTCGCCAAAGCTCCGAGACTCCTCTCCGTACGTTGGCACAACCTGGTTTTTCATCTACGGGTATGAGTGATGAAAGCGTCCAAGTAGTTTTTGTTCAGACTGAAAAAGCGGAAGATGCACACCCAGAATCATCAGAAATCATTGAGCCATTTATTGTTCAGCCTTCCGAAATCAGAACCCTGCTCAACGACAAAGCGTATCTGATTGGCACCCGTACGCAGCTCATTTTGGAACTATTGGCTCAACAAGCCAGCTAAAGCGCTATGAGTCTAGCTTTGCGCTAGTCAATCGCTCAAATGGGCAGTTAGGGTTCAAGACTAACGAGAATAATTAATGCATTCCAATTTCAATTTCATATTTTGTTGCATCTGTGCAATTGTCCTTGATAATTAATCTTGATCATAAAAGCAACATCGGTTCAGAATCCTGAAAGGAATATTTCTATGATCAGGTCTTTTAAATCTACCGATATAGATGAAGTTATGGATATATGGCTTTCGGGCAACATAGAAGCTCACCCCTTTGTTCCTGAAGCATATTGGCGCTCAAATTTTCTTTTCGTAAAAGAAGCAATTTTGAAATCAGAAGTGTATGTGGCAGAATCTGACAATGCTGTTGTGGGCTTCATTGGTCTCCAGGATGATTTTATTGCAGGGCTATTCATTGACAGGAACTTTCGCTCTCAGGGAATAGGGAAACAGCTCCTTGATAAAGCAAAACAGCATCACGACAGCTTATCGCTCCTCGTTTATGCAGACAATATTCGTGCTTTTGCGTTTTATGAGAGGGAAGGCTTTGCCGCTGTACGACGCAGCTCGATGAAGAAACAAATAACTACGAATTCCTTATGGTGTGGCCTGATACCGCTACGCCAAATGAAACAGCATGATACCGCTAACCAAACGCAAACACCCTCGCTGGATATCCCAACGAGGGTGTTTAGTTTTACTCAAACGTTTTCTGGCCAGTAAGCAAGATCAGCCAAAATTGTGCTGGCCAATCAGCATGAATAGCCAGAAGCGTCTATGGACGAATCACTAGTCCTGAGCAGCAAAAATCTCGATAGATTCGCCTTCAGCCAGAGTGACCATAGCCTTTTTCCAGGTACGAGTAGAACCTGCCTGGAAACGTACGCGCTTTGGCTTGGACTTAACGTTAGCGGTGTTAACCTTTACAACCTTTACGTCAAAGATTGCCTCAACTGCCTGTGCAATCTCAACCTTGTTAGCGGTTTTAGCTACCTCAAAGGTGTAAACGTTGTCCTCCATGCGCATATAGGTGCTCTCCGAAATGATCGGACGAATGATAACCTCGCGAGGATCCTTCATTATGCAAGCACCTCCTCGATGCGGCTCAAAGCAGCGCTCGTGAATACGAGAGCCTTGTTGTCGATGAAGTCAAGCGTGTTAGCTTCAGAAATACCAATGGTGCGAACCTGGTTGAGGTTACGGAAAGACAGATAGGTGTTTACGTCTTCGTCGCCTACTACAAGAGTTACACGACCCGTAAGACCAAGGTTCTTCAATACCTCAACAGCCTGCTTGGTGGAAGGCTTCTCGAAAGACAGAGAATCAACTACTACCAACTCACCATCTGCAAGCTTTGCAGACAGCGCAGAACGCATAGCCAGTTTTACTACCTTTGCAGGAACCTTAAAGGCATAGGAGCGAGGATGAGGACCGAATACGGTACCGCCACCTGCCCATTGTGGAGCACGAATCGTACCCTGACGAGCACGGCCAGTGCCCTTCTGGCGCCAAGGCTTCTTGCCGCCACCACGAACCTGACCGCGGGTCAAGGTGTCGTGAGTACCAGCACGACGAGCAGCGCGCTGGGAGCGAACCACTTCGTGCATTACATGCACGTTAGGCTCAATACCAAAGACTGCAGCGGAAAGTTCGGTATCAGATACCTTCTTGCCGCTCGCATCCTTTACTTCAATACTTGCCATAATCTATAAACTCCTTCGCATCGTTTCTAAGCCATGCGAATACGAACCACGCCGTTTTTGCCGCCAGGAACAGCGCCCTTGAGCATAATGAGGTTCATATCTTCATCAACGCGGACAACTTCAAGGTTCTTGGTCGTTACGGTATCGCAACCCATGTGACCAGGAAGACGAACGCCCTTGAACACGCGGGAAGGATAAGCGCACTGACCTACTGAACCGGGAGCGCGATGGAAGTGAGCACCGTGTCCACCTGGGCCACCGCCAAAACCATAGCGACGCATAACGCCAGCGAAACCTTTACCTTTAGAAGTGCCGGTTACATCAACCTTCTTTACCTCAGCAAAGTTAGCAACCGTAACTTCTTCACCAACCGTGTGCTCAGCGCCATCAGCTACGCGAACCTCACGAAGGTAACGAACAGGCTCTACACCCTGCTTAGCAAAGTGACCAGCCATAGGCTTGTTTACCTTTTGCTCTTTGATGGTACCAAAGCCAAGCTGTACGGCTTCATAGCCATCGGTAGCAGTAGTCTTTACCTGGCATACCTTGTTTGGAGCAGCTTCGATAACGGTTACAGGAATTACCTTGCCGTCTTCGTCGAAGAGCTGAGTCATGCCGATTTCTTACCGTAGATAGCGTTAATCATGTAATATCACACTCCCCTACAGCTTGATCTCGATATCACGCCAGCAGGAAGATCGAGACGCATCAAAGAGTCAACCGTAGAAGGGGTTGGATCAAGGATGTCGATCAGGCGCTTATGAGTGCGCATTTCAAACTGCTCGCGAGAGTCCTTGTTTACGTGCGGGCCTTTTACAACGCAGTAAAGGTTGCGTTCGGTCGGCAGCGGAATAGGACCGGAAACCTTAGCACCCGTCTTCTGTGCGGTGTCAACGATCAATTAGTGGACTGATCCACGATCTCATGATCGTAACCCTTCAAGCGGATGCGGATATTCTCTTTAGCCACTTAACCTCCATTGTAAGCGGTGGAGCTTAAGCCAAAAGGCTTAAGCGTTACCACCAGCCTTGCTGATAATCTCGTCTGCCACATTCTTAGGAACTGGCTCATAAGAGTCGAACTGCATGGTGTAAGTTGCACGACCCTGAGTACCACTACGCAAGTCGGTTGCGTAACCGAACATCTGGCTCAGAGGAACCTTAGCGGTGATGCTTACTGCACTGCCGCGCTGCTCCTGGCCCTGGATGATGCCACGACGGCTTGGAATGTCACCCATTACAAAGCGGTGTACTCTTCAGGAGTTTCAACTTCAACAGCCATTACAGGCTCGAGAATTACCGGATCGGACTTCTTCAAAGCATCCTTAATTGCCATAGAACCAGCAACCTTAAATGCTGCTTCAGAAGAGTCAACGTCATGGTAAGAACCATCGATCAGCTCTACACGAATGTCTTCAACAGGATAGCCCGCCAAAACACCAGAGTTAAGAGCTTCCTGGATACCTTATCAACTGCAGGGATATATTCCTTAGGAACAACGCCACCAACGATCTTGTTCTCGAATTCATAGCCCTTGCCAGGCTCCTGAGGATACATGTTGATGATTGCGTGACCATACTGACCACGACCACCAGACTGACGAACGAACTTGCCTTCAGCGTTAAGTACTTCGTGTCCAGGACGTTCACGATAAGCTACCTGAGGCTTACCAACATTTGCCTCAACCTTAAACTCGCGAAGCAAACGGTCGATAATGATCTCGAGGTGAAGCTCACCCATACCAGCAATAATGGTCTGGCCAGTTTCGTGGTTAGTAGAAACACGGAACGTAGGATCCTCTTCAGCAAGCTTCTGAAGAGCCAAGCTCATCTTGTCCTGCTCAGCCTTAGTCTTAGGCTCAACAGCAATGTCGATAACAGGATCGGCGAACTGCATGGATTCGAGGATGATAGGAGCATCTTCGTCGCAAAGCGTGTCACCAGTGGTGGTGTTCTTCAGACCTACAACAGCAACGATGTCGCCAGCGGAGCACTTATCGATATCGATACGGTTGTTGGAGTGCATCTGCAGCAAACGACCGATACGCTCTTTCTTGTCCTTAGTAGCATTGTGTACATAAGAACCAGACTCAAGAGAACCAGAGTAAACACGCAAGTAAGTAAGCTTACCAACGAAGGGGTCGGTCATGATCTTGAATGCCAGTGCTGCAAAAGGAGCCTTAGGATCTGCAGGACGTTCATCCTCTTCACCGGTCTCAGGGTTGGTACCCTTAATTGCAGGTACATCGCCTGGAGCAGGAAGGTAATCAACAACTGCGTCCAAAAGTTCCTGAACACCCTTATTCTTGTAAGCGGAGCCAACAAATACTGGGTTGATCTGGCAGTTGATTACGCCTTTACGGATAGCTGCTTTAAGTTCTTCAACGGAAACTTCTTCTTCCATGAGAACTTTTTCCATCAGATCATCGTCGCAGTCAGCTGCTGCTTCGAGAAGTTCCTGATGATAGATTTCAGCATCTTCCTTAAATTCAGCTGGGATTTCATCCATAGGCTCTGGATAGGTCATACCCTTATCGTCTGCCTTGAAGTCCCATGCGGTCATGGTAACCAAGTCAATAACGCCCCAGAAGTTGTCCTCAGCACCCATAGGAAGCTGAGCAGCAACTGCTTTTGCGTCAAGACGATCACGCATGGTCTGAATTGCATGGAAGAAGTCTGCACCTACGCGGTCATACTTGTTGATGAACGCAATACGAGGAACGCCATAACGTTCTGCCTGACGCCAAACGGTTTCAGACTGAGGCTGTACACCAGCAACAGCGTCAAAAACAGCAACGGTACCGTCAAGAACGCGAAGGGAGCGTTCTACCTCAGCGGTAAAGTCAACGTGGCCGGGTGTGTCGATAATCTGGAAGCGATATTCTTCGCCATCCTTCTTCCAGAAGCAGGTGGTAGCTGCAGCGGTAATGGTTACGCCGCGCTCCTGTTCCTGAACCATCCAGTCCATCGTAGCTGCACCGTCATGAACCTCACCAATTTTGTGGGTCTTACCGGTGTAGTACAGAATACGTTCGGTGGTAGTGGTCTTACCGGCATCGATGTGTGCATGATGCCGAAGTTACGAGTGTGGTCAAGAGATGCTTTTGCCATATCTAGTCCACTCCTCCTTACCAGCGATAGTGCGAGAATGCACGGTTGGATTCTGCCATCTTATAGAGATCCTCACGCTTCTTGATAGAAGCACCGGTGTTCTCTGCTGCATCCATGATTTCAGCTGCGAGGCGTTCTTTCATGGTGTTTTCCTTGCGCTTGCGAGAGAAGTCAACCATCCAGCGGATAGCAAGCGTAGTTGCGCGGCGAGAGTTAACCTCCATAGGTACCTGATAGGTAGCACCACCAACACGCTTAGGCTTAACCTCAAGCGTAGGACGAATATTGTCCATTGCCTTCTTGAAGACCGTCAGAGCATCCTGACCGGTCTTTTCAGCAACGATATCGAAAGCACCGTAAACAATGCCTTCTGCGACGGACTTCTTGCCGTCTAACAACACCTTATTGATCAGCTGCGTGACCAAGCGGTTGTTGAATCGAGCGTCCGGCTGTACTTCGCGGCGGACTGCTGCTGCACGACGCGGCATATATCTTCCTTTCGGTTTAAACGACTACAAATAGCGTAAATTACGCAAATTCTTACTTCTTAGGCTTTTTAGCGCCATAACGGCTGCGAGCCTGTGCGCGACCATCAACTGCTGCGCAGTCAAGAGCAGCACGAATGATCTTATAACGAACACCAGGAAGGTCCCTTACACGACCGCCACGGAGCAAAACCATGGAGTGCTCCTGAAGGTTGTGACCAATACCTGGAATGTAAGCGGTTACTTCCATGCCATTAACGAGGCGAACACGAGCTACCTTACGAAGTGCAGAATTAGGCTTCTTAGGGGTAGTGGTGTAAACACGAGTGCATACGCCGCGCTTCTGCGGGTTGCCTTTGAGCGCCGGGGTCTTCTTTTTGTCGACCTGCTTGGCGCGGCCCTTGCGGACCAGCTGATTAATAGTAGGCAAGACTCAACTCCTTTTCTTTATTAGTTATTGCCTTTCTCTGTTTTCCGGGTGCGTTCTGCAGTTACGCACGCGAAAACACACGTTTCACGGGGAAACGCGAAGATGAACTTTATCACCGGGTATATACCTTGTCAAACGCCACGCATCCGGGCGTATCCATTGCTATTTACTCTATTATCCCAGGTTATTAAGGTGTTTAGCATTTTTTTAGACAAAAAGAGAAATCTTCTTCACGCAATTTGCACATGCCTAATCTGCTAAGCGCTCTTTACATATCTACTGCAAGGTACTTGGTAAATGAACGCCTTGCCTCTTTGCGCTTAGTTTGACTTACCGCTATTTTGTCCCCTGAGGCCATCACGAAACCTTCTTTTCGCAGTTCGACTGCGTATTCTAGATTCACAATAAAGCTCTTATGACACTGCACAAACTGCCATGGAAGGGAAGCTGCCATTGCGGTAAGCGAGCCATACATATCAATAACCTCATTCGCTAAATGAAGACGCAGCTTGCGACGCTGGCTTTCTATAAAAACAATATCGGAAAACTTCACCAAGCGAATTGATGAACCAATTTTTACTGGCAAGCTTTTGTTGGTATTGTTTGAAAGATTGGTTAACGCACAAGCGAGAGCGGTATTAACATCCTGCTGCAAAAAAGGTTTTGGCAGAAAAAACGCATGTTCGGTTTCGTAAATTGCAGGCGTGTAGTGATCGAGATCGCCCATGTATACCACTTGAGCGCGAGTGAAATAGCGCCGATATTTCTCTACGATACCAATGCCTTTAGGAGTGGCGTTTTCTCGCGAGAATTTTCTTCCTCCCCCATCCAAACATCAACAAAAAGCATGCTTGCAACATTTCCGTCAGATAAGTATTTCGCGAGTTCGACAATGGAAGGACAGGCTATAACGTTAAGTACTTCTTTATGTACGTTTTTCTCGATAAGTGCCTTTAAAAGTGCCGCTTGGTTTTGATTGGCTTCTAGAATAGCAATGTTATACATAGTGCCCCCCCCCGCCAAAAAATTTAGGTACCCCCCTCCCTGTTTCCGAGAGAAGAACCTCTAGGTCCGGTATGTTCAAACACAAGGATTGTCTTTTCGAAAAACGAAACCTTTATCACGATGCAATAAGGTTTACCGATTAAATAAGCTTCATTCCTTGCGATAAATGTCATGGGTAAGTGAGACTGATACTAGCAAATGAACAGGCTTTTTAAACCATTCTTGTAACCATTAAAGCGATTTTATGCACGAATAATACCAACCTGTTGGATAACGTAACGAAATAGAAATTTATCGTAATAAAGCAAAACCTGTCGAATGATTCTCGTAACAAAAAAGCCGATCTGAGAATTTCAGATCGCTCATGATTTCAGGTTGGTCGCGTAACAGCTTAAAACTTAACGCTAAAAAGAGGTGCAACACATCGAAACGCGCAACAAAACATCCAACACGCAGGACGCCAGAACGTACCGCACACCAAAGCATGCAACGTGCCAAAACGTATAGCATGTCAAAGCGTTGCGGCACATCAAAGCGCTACAAAGCGCAAGACGCCGTACCACTCAAAACACTCGTATAGAAATTACGCCTCCAGCAAAGGAGCAGCAACTTGCTTTTTACGAGACAGTACGCCAGGCATCCAAACTGCAGCAGAAGAATCAATACCAAAGACTTTATCGATCTTCTTATGGTCGCCTTCAACTAGGAAGTTTGAACCTCCGCAATAATGTCAGTCACCAGCAGGAGCACAAATTCGTATCCGTTCTTTCTTTCAGCTCACGCAAGAATTCACGAATTTCCTCTTCACGCTGCATAACCGCATCAAGGGTAACCGTTTCATGCTGAGCAATCAGAATCGTGCCTCGGGAATCTTGAACTCTTTAGATCAGCGGTAACTAAAGTTTGACATCCATTTCCGCGTCGCCGCCGCGTGCATTGAATACA